>Ga0307511_10005737_pt1 | contig 12563 bp, 10 predicted proteins | sample 13_EM_MG_FD_200266 | JGI IMG/M metagenome (GOLD analysis project Ga0307511, IMG submission 200266) | Populus trichocarpa ectomycorrhiza microbial communities from riparian zone in the Pacific Northwest, United States - 13_EM | ecosystem: Host-associated > Plants > Roots > Unclassified | place...
TTGGGGTTGGGGGCAGGCATTGCGGTGGTGAGGGAGAGGGTGGGTGAGAGCTAGGAACTTCATTTCAAGGGGCTGGTGTGTTTGGGGAAGGGAAGGCATAGGAAAGCTTATATATCCACATTTGACGAATTCGGTGATACGTACCAACCTTAGGGGATAGACTATGTAAAGGGTCAATATTGCGGAATATAAATCGAGAGTCGTAGTAATATTGTTATAGCCTTGTCCTTCCAAACACTGTATTTCACAAAGTTAACATACACCCATACCAATCACGTGATACAGTAGTAGGTAGTATACCTACTCGTCCCTCACACCACAGATTGAAGTCAGAATATTGTGGAATATAAAATCGGGTGGTCGTATTAATATTGCTACAGGAACGCTACGGAGTATATATCTCAAAGTTAGCGTGCAGTCCATACCAATTCCACGTGCTACAGCGCTACTAGTGATTAAGTATCAGTAGCTATAGGTATGCTTACCCCGCCATACCACCAGCTAAAGGCGGGGTCCGTCAACGCGGCCTCGGACAATAAGATACAATTTAGGTAATGAGCTATGTGAACTATGGTTCTGGAGAGCAGTCGACACAGATCGTCTTAGTCTTAGTCGTTACCCTGTCTTAGTTTGGCAATTATCTAGAGACCAGCTTTACCTGTCTTTCAAAGTAGCAGTTCAACAGCCATACCCAATGATATTCTCGCCAGTAGGTCAAAAAAGTGACTTTTTTATGTGACATGCCTAGTTCGCCTTAACGTTAACCGGACTGTATATCATATTTGTCCAGATCAAAGGGAGAATTCGCCTAGTCCGGAAGTTACAAATTTCAATGAGACTCCAATTATGTGTTATACCCTATAGTGGAGTTCAACTAGTAACACGGAAGATATTGGTGAATCATAAGGATTATAATATTTCATCAAAACATACCCCTCCTCCCCACGTTATCTTCATCTCTGCTGAGCCCAATACCGAATAAGCTTCGGTTGTCAACCAAAACCAAGCAGTGTAACCTCCCCGCGTGTATGCACCAGACGCCAAATTAACCTTCCGACAATATTACCTTCTGCATCCGTGTGGTTACGCGAGACATGCCTCAAGAAACCGCTTATTACCTGTAACACCAAGCCGAGCCTTTGTTGTCCCAATAACAGTTGTTCGGTTGAAACGGGCAACACAAGGGTAGATAAACGCCCTTCATGTAACAGCAATACTTGAACAAGGGGTGCATGCACCACAAGTCACTGCCGCAATAGCTGCTAGTGGAGGTAGTTTCAATGCTTCCTGGCGAATTGTCGAGGGCACGAGCGGCTGGTACTTGTGATTTTTCGAGAGTGGCTGCATTGACACCCTTGGGGAGGGCTATTAGAATACTTGCGAGAACTAGAAACTTGAAGAAATTGGAAATAAAGCAGATGGAGGGGAGAAGGGGAATCATGGTGAGTTGATTGTAGAGGGCGAAGTGCGAAACCGTAAAACCAGTGGAACCGATGTATTATGTTGCAGGCGTAGGAGCGCGACCAGGCGGAGTTCGAAGCGATGGGTGACGGTAAATAGAAAGTCTCCATTCAGGAAACTATCGCTTCTTAAAACTATTCAAGGGAAGTCCAACCCTACACCTGAGCTTCGTGTGAAGCGAACCCTGAGATTTGATCTCCATTCAATGAAAGATACGGGACGGTGGAGTGATATCTCCTCACAGAAGATTCAAAAGAAATATATGTATACAGCTAAACCTAATTTTGCGTCCGATATTGATCTACATAGTTGCAAAACTATGCTATTATACTCGTCAAAATTTGATCCGTCACTTCAGATACCTATTCGTATAAGGTTCTGTCATCATAGCTTGCATAACTGTGGTGGCCCGCCTGGCATGACTATAGTATATGGAGCCTATCCGTGCAACATAAAAAAGATTTTCAAGCTGCCGTGAACGAGTACGAAAGGATAAGTGTGGTTGGCATGATAAGCGTAATTACCCTGAACCCCTGAAGTGAAAGACAGGACTTCGCCGGTAGTTAACTTGCGGAACTAGTCTGCGATAAACACTGTACTCCCCAATGCTCGTTTTACATGCCCCGTACCATGCTTTGATTTTATCATTACTACCCGACGAGGCTACGATATTTTTGCACCATGTAACTGGGAAAACGGCGCCACACAATACCATTGCCAAAGAAGCACATATTTATCAATTATGTGGGGAACCTGAAAATGAACCTTATGCCCGCACTTCCTTCAAGCTCCCCGTGATCGAGAAAGTATTACTCAATGTATAAAACTGGTGTAATACCTGGTTCCCTGAGACACTATCTGCAGCTGGCTACAAAGTGGGGGTAGGTAGCCTACCGCCCTAATACCGTAAAAACCCGCGAACAAGACTCTAGCGAGGGCCTTTCCTCTGTCACTGTGTAAAGGTCTCATGAATAAGAACCCCCCTGTGGCCTAGCAGGCCATGTCGGTAGTTGGACCGGGGAATCATGCGGAATTTAGTAATCTGAATGATTTCACAGAGAGCAAGAATGAGGGGATGACAGCGAGGACGATAAGGAGCACAGTGATAGGATAAGGATGCTGAGGGTGGGGAAAATACATATCAGGAGGGTGGTGCTGAGGAAGTTCAGGAGATATTGCCCTACCAACGCCTAGCTTTAGAATCCAACTTGGCGTTGAGATCATGTAAGCCTTAATAGCGGTACCTTGAGTTAGACCGCCCGTATTACAAAGCTCTTTCAGACTCACTACGCAGGTATATTTGCTACAAAAATCCTGCTGATGCGGATTCTCTTGTAAAGGCCTAGTTTACAGATACGTAGGTCAAAAATCACATTGAATCACTGTAATATGGCGAAAAATGGACATTACTCAAATAATGAATCCAGGTTGCCGCTTGAGCAAGATCGATGCCCCCCTCACTCAGGGGTCGTTGTTAGTAATAAGCCTAGTTTCTATATGCTGTAAAAAACCACAACTAGGACCGTAGCCCTAAACACAGGCCTTCCGTTCGGGCTAGGATAGTGCTAGAGTCTTATCCGTGGGGATCTCATGCATAATTTTGTTAGATTTTTGGTTGTATGGTGACACTAGGCACATAAATCGAACATTGAATAGTCCTATTGACGGTATTACATTCTGGCCATAGGTAAAAATACCAAACACCTCCTTGGGCACGGGTACCCCTTCATATATAACCCGATATGATACAGAGACACCAACTTTACCTAGGGTAGCAGTTTCCGCATTAAGTTGACATAATGTACACACATGTGATATCTTAAACACCAGTATATGCGTGGAAGGTCAAGGTTTCGTGCCGCATGAGATAAACTAAAATAATTAATAACGGTGGTTTTCTCACCTAATTGGTCACGAACATATAATATTGGCGACCAATAATCGAAACCTTAGCATGCATATGGAGTTTGTACAGGAGAAAAAATTGAAACCGTTCGATTCGAGCCCCATAGAATCCCCGTGCAAAAATGGTAGAACCTTGGGATTGTAAACCTACCCCACAAGCTAGATCGAACATGCCTGTGCGTCGAGACGTCTGCATCTGTTCTTAGAGATATATGCGACAGTATTACTAGTAGCTATACCCGAACAGAAGAATGCCAGGCCGCGAAACAATTTCTGTTCGGGGAACTTTTGACGAAATATCGCTCTGACGAGCTACATACACCTCTGAACATCTTGCTTCCAAAATTTGTGACTTTGAAACTTAACAGTTAAAGTAAAATACTTTTGTAAATTTTTCCCGCATCGGATTTGTGCTAAAAGCGCCCCTGATGTCGCCATGTAGTACCAAAATACCGCAAGCCCAAGTTGCGTAACCCCCATCCTCAAAGACGCCATCGATGACCAAACTTCGCAACAAACTCCCTGATAGTAACTTTGTAGTAGGAGATAGGTATTTATACCCTGAGTTGCCTCCAGCGTTGTAATGACAGACGGACCGGGATCCAATCACAGACACCTTGATTCATTTCCAGATATTTGTTGAGCATGGAGGGTGACAGGTTCATGGGAAGGAGATGGGTATGCCACTGGAGTAAGGAACGGCTCCTGGACACATTCGAATATTGAAAAGTTTGAGCGTGGGTACTCCAAAAACAAGAGGTATTGAGATCACATACAGCACTCTCTCGGAGTTGCATGATCCACGGGTCCTCGTTCTACTTCAGCATCAGCAACAACGATCTCCAGGTGTCCAAGGTCGTGTAATAGGTGGAAGAAGAAAGAGTTCCTGAGGGATCCACCATTTGGAGGGGTATCGACCTGCATTTGCTCAGAACTCGATTCAGTTATATGATTAGCGCACATTCTCCTGGACGACAGAACTCCTCCCCTCTACTCACAGCATGCTTGTCTAGAGAGGCAATTTCAGAAGTTAGCAAATGCGCAACAAACGGTCTACTTTCATATTCACCATAGACGAACCTGATAGTAGCATGACCCTCCGTGGTGCCATAGCACTATGAAATCACCCTGGCCCTACCAGTGGAGAATAGTAGTCGGGTATTTTCGTTGATTCAGGGGTAGCTGTTGGCGGTCAACTGTTGGCAGGCAGGCACAATGTGGCAGTGGGAAGATCAGAAGGAACACGTGAATACCAAATAGCACGAGGACGAAGCTATACCTTGTCATCTAGAACATCTCGCACCTGGTAGAGGTAAGGCAAAAAAAAGAAAACCCGAGCATTCCGAATGATCTTGCTTCCATTGACAGAGTGCGCTTGGAATGTTAACGGCTTCAGGGTATCTTGCGGATATGCTGACTCGAATCTTTGACCCACAAAAATACCAGAACTCCTAGCCAGCTACGCCAGACTAGCAAATACCAGTCATTGGAGGGACCTGATCATAATTGGGGCTGCACTGTTTCCCATTGAGTGGGGGCTGTCTCCTTGCTCAAAATATTTCCAGCTAGTTAGTCCAACTGATCTTGTCAAACATAGCATAATGATGCACGTGCTCCATTGCAATGCTAGCTCTACCCCGCAAGAAGGTAATTGCATTGCATTAATTCATTATGTATTTTTTAATTATTTATTGCCACATGTAGCTTGAGCTATGGTGATAAACTACATTGCCTTAACTAATCTCGGAAATGTGTGAACTTGAGGGTAAATTATTATTTGTGCCGTAAGTATTTTTTTACAGTAAGGATGAACTACTCGCACACAAGTAATTGTTACGAGGGTATAGCTAGTTATAAAATTTAGAATTGGTCTCCCCTAAATCTGTAGTAATTCCCACTACCGGTACAATGCGTAGACATCAGTGATCTTGGTAGCCTCGCTCACAAGTTGGTCCCATGTGTGTATCTCTATTCTCTCTCTCAGTTCTTGTCGTTATATGGTGCGACATTAGCTGCCCTACATCATGTTAGAGGTGCACAAGCGAGCGGGTGCAGGCAGTTTGAGTCAATCTATCTATCCTTTACATAGACTTTATTGGACCGTGTCATGATACCATTTGGGGATTGTATTTCAGTTGGTAATCAGCACTTACTCTGGAATTCTGATGTCTGGCATCTGCTATGGAGGCCCAAGCCCTACCGTAATAATGTGATAGTAAGGCAGTACTGGTACTCTTATTATTGATTTCTCTTTCCCAGACCGAGCTCTACGCGCCTTACAAACGAGTATGTACATATATAATGTAGCCAAAAGGGTTGCGTGTGGCCATGCAGACATTCAACGGGTCATACAACCCCAGTTGCTTTTGCTCTGAACCTAGACCAATAGCCTCAGGGCTCCACACCGTTTCAAGTTATCTTTGTTGCCCAGTCGGGCCATGTACCATTCTTACATCTACCTAGACTCGGCCTCGCTACGTTTTAGTCGCCATCAAACCCACACTAATCGTAGACATACACCAGGTGCAACTGGGCCATGGCCACGAGAGAGTGCAATGAAAAGTTAGACCTGTAACTAGTTGCCCCACGCCCGGGCCAAAAAACCCCGACCCAGCATATATATGACTTTGAACTGCCATAGCCTCATGAGTTGCCCTACCCGGTCGGTTGTCTAGAGATTGCTTGCTAGTAGTCTAGTTACACGGGCAATAGGTTGTTTGCCCGTTTCTACCCTACTAATTTGCCAAGAACGCTTCTTCCGGTGTTGTGATTCCCCCCCAAACCCCACGTCCTTTCTTAGTCCCTTCCTCTCTGTCTTCCTCACCACCTCTCACAAACTCGAAGATTCAGTTACCTTCACATTCATTGATAATTACTCACTCCAAAGTATACAACAATCAAATCTCCAAACACCAGCGTCACAAGTCAGCTTCTTTACAAACCCCGAAACTACTTCTTAACCTAACGAGACCTTACCAATTCCTCTGATTTGACGTGTTTGCACAACCTACACATCTTTTAAACATAACAATCGACTGAGCCCATTATTCATTGCATTTCAACCGAAACCTGCTAATTCATCATGTCCCAGGCTTCTGCAATGCAGAAATATACCACCTCCAAGGCACTTTTCATTATCAAGATAACGCTATCTGCCATCCTTATCCTCATGTTGGCCTTAATGGGGTTACATGCTATTTCCATGTACACTTTGCTGTGCCTCCCTAGCCTGATCCGGAATTTCACTATACCCAATACGGGAGAAATAATTATCCACAAGGTCGCTGCATATATCTCTGTCACTTTTGTGACATGCTTAGGTCTTTTATTGACCCTGATTATGGTCCCGGTAATCATCACCACCCTAATCCAATATCAAATTCAGTTGATGCGAAAGATCCCCCAGAACTTAGCTCTCCTCAAAAGTGGAATTCCCGGGCTTTATCATCCTAACTTCATTGATCTCACCTCACCTCGTAAAAATACGACGAAAGCTATTAGTAAACAACTAGCAAGGTACCAACAGACCATAACAAGACGCACCTGCTACCCCAGTATAATAAGCTTCATCAGCCCGGCTATTGTGCTAATATATAGTTCCTACATCCTCTTCCCTACTGCATTATGCACCGCATTGCTATTGACTAGCCACCAATATGCTCTGGTGGAAACATCACCAGTGACAGCCACCTCTCCTATTCTATTATATACATCCTGCGACATGTTTTTTGACAATCATGAGTTCCTGCTAGCGTTCTGGGGCCTTGTCAATATTCTGAGGTATGTATGGCCTGAAGATTTTGTGCATGGGTGTCTGTGGGACACGCAATGGGTACATCGCGCTGGTGCTAAGAAGGGTCAAGCTGACACGCCGTAGACGAGCAGTGCGACATTCTCGAATAGTGGAGAGTGATAGCGGATACAGTAGAACTAGCAGCCTAGCCGAAAAGGAGAGTGCTCAGAGTGAGAACATCGAGTCCGGGATGTACAGAGCTTCACAAACAACTCCGAAGGGCAATAGCAAACGATTGATCGATACGGGCGCCGTTAAAAGGCTTGCTGAGTCCCTTGCTAAAGACCAGCAAAATGTAGTGGTCATGGAAGCCAAGATGTTGGCTATTGAGAGTAACGCCGCGCGCCTTAGGGAAATGCTGCGTGCTCGCAAGTCCTCAGGCCCTGGGAGAGGAAATCCAAAGGAGGGTTCTACAGGCTTGCAGAAAGTGGTGCAAAAGCCAAAGATCAGATCTAGATACAAATTGGCAGTGTCAAAGACTGTTCAATTTGATCTGGACGCAAGTATCACATACGAGCCCATCCTTGAAAAGACAAACTCTGTGGAGGATTGCAGGAATAGGAAGGGCTGGCCCATCAGCATGGAGGGGTTTGACGCGATTTTTCATTAGTCGCATAATGTCTCAATAGTTGTTGTAATTGGATTATTTACCGTCTGTGTGTTGTCTGTTCCTCTTTCTCGCTCTGAATGCTAGCCCCTTTTACGCCTATTTGTCAGAGTATGAACTATACTAGTAGGTTAGTCTCATAACCATTTTTTACCCTTATGTCTCGCTCTCCCCTTATGAGAGTTGTTTCCATCAGGCTTTGGGTAACTTAATGTTTTAATGTAATACATGCTTTTTTCACTATTCTGCAATATATTCCTTCTCGCCATTAGTGAATCTATACAACATAGACCGGTTCCGGCTTTTCCCAGAATATACTATCGTGCAATGATTGTGATTCGGGGTAACCCGGGGATCCGGAAGCTTCAGTATGATTGTTTGAATACTTTGTTTAGAGAGTAAATCGCTGATTAGTTACAGACCATACAGTAGAAACTGGATAGTAAGAAAGTGCTTTAGGGTAAGACAGTACTCTATAGTAAGGCTATGGGGACACTCGCCAACATTTGCAGATGTCAAGTCCTTCTAAGTAGGGTAGGTACAAGGCCCGGCATGGCCCGACATGGCAACAAAGACACCTTGAAATTCGGAGGCCATTTATCTATGCTGATTTTAGGTTCAGAGCAAAGCAAACCAGGGTTGTAGGTATGGCCCGTTGAACGTCTTCATGGCCACACGCAACCATGTTGGCCATATGTATATACCCATCCCTCTATGTAAACTCGTTGGTAAGAAAATACGGCAATGTAAGAAAGTACCTTATTGTAAGGCGCGTAGAGCTCCGGGCTCGGAAAAACAAATCGTGAATCAGTGTACAGTCTTACTATCAAGTTTCTACGGTACGCCATAATTTTCTCAAGTAGCTTGTATGATGAAGGATCGTGCAGCCAGTCAATATGCTACAGTCCTCGGTTCAATATCCGACAGGCGTTGGCATTCTTGGCACCCCTCTGTTTTCAAAACAATTACTAAGTAGCCTATAGCGGCACGAGACCACATGGAGCTGCCTGCAACCACCACAAATAAACCAGCACCACTTCAGTCTCGAAATACAACCACAAACAAACATTCATTTCATCTCTACCAACATCCAAAAACCTCCAGCAATCATGCATCAATCCTCGACTATTCTCCTAGTATACATGCTCCATTTCTTTTCAGCGGTTTTCCACTTGATCCTCAACCTGCCTTCTATGATCATAACAGCAAAAAGGGGATTCGTTCGATATTATACAACAAGTTTGAGGTTTTCTACTATGGCTATCGATGCGGTTCATGTATTTCCCCGCTGCCTATGTCTTTCCAAAGGGCAATTCAACTAACTTAACGGCTCTGCCACAGCGAATGAAATCACCAAAGATGTTTGAACGTAACAACCCAAACCTCAAGAAGCTCGCTCTCAGGTCTTGCATTGCATTGCTGCTATTCTTCACCCTTTTTGGTCTTGCTGTTGTTACTTTTCCAATCAACACCTCTACCTCCGGAGAATTGGCATTCCAAGAAACCTGCTCAGAATTTGGACCCCAAGATACCTACGGAGAATTGGCACTCCAAGATACCTGTGGAGAATGGACACCCCAAGATAGGGGTATCACTGTGCAGGACATACTTCTCATACTCTTCACTCTCACATTGGGTCACTTCATAATCGACTTCATCTCGCCTGATCATGAAGAAGACCCAATCCTTCACCGGGTGGACAGGATGGGTACTTGGATCATGGGATTGATTGCCCTTCGCTACAAGCTACTCGACGCCCTCTATTCCCACTTTCAATCGGCAAAGGCTATCACAGTTTCTGCCTTCGCCATCTGTGAAAGACTCTGGAACTATACTAAATGGATAGTGAGCTATCTATGCACAATAATCACACTTATACTGTCCACTATCTTTGTGAGATTGAATTTTGGATTCAAAGTTCTTATCTACCACTTACCCAAGGTGGTCTTTTGGGTTGTTGTGGAGATTGCTCAAGTCTTGGTTATATCCCTCTACTCAAATCTCCTACTACTTCATCAATTTTCCACCAATTTAATGGAGCAACGAGCCCAATATCACACTCGCATCAAGAACCCACCCCCGATCCCTGTAGCAGAAGCAACAAACATTGTTTGTCCCGAAGAACCACCCACTCCAACTGAAAATAATGGATCCAAAGTCGAGAATATAGCGATCCCCACAAAGGCAAAGGTAGCAGCGCCTAGAAGCAAGACACTAGCTGAATTAATCAGAGAGTCGAGAGCTGCAGACGCGTTGGAAGAAGCAAAGCTGAAGGAACTGGAGGAAGCGAAATGGACACAGTTGGATAAGGTGAATCAGGTGACGGAGTTAGCTATGGAGATGGTGAGGCAGGGTAAGACGCGTGAATGCCTCTTGATGTGGGACTAGCCAGTACCAAGGAAGCACTTTAAGGTTAAGGACTAGTTGCAAATATATCGGTGGAAAGAGATGAGGACGAGGGCCAGGGGGGCTAGTAAGAATAAGAGTTCGAGTTATTAGGTGATATGGTTGTTGCTTCGAGTTTTATGTGGGTTTTTTTTCAGTCATCATTGAGTTTCATGTTTCACTTTTTTCACTTTAGTTGTTATGTTTTTGTGTTTGTTTTTTTTACCTCAGGCGGTAGTACTGCACTTGGATTTCGTTGGCAGTGTACTAAGTCTTGCGATATCATTGTCGTTTGCTATCTACTTCTTAATCTAATACATGATTGTAAATTCGAACCCATCATAATTAGTCCATCTCGCCCTTGTAATTTACGTTAAAGCATTCGCCGTATCGCGCAAACCTGACAATGGTCTAGACTCGGGGCCTATGTGCATAGTGTTCTCGAGTCACCATAACCATCATGTAATGCAGCAACCTAATTCTGCATAATACCTCACTCCTCAATGCTGCCCCCCGCCATAGTCCAGATAGATTGATGGCGAGTAATGAGTGGGAAAAAAAAGCCCTGATTCAGGGTAACTCTCTTGCGTGATGAGCCTGACGTACTTATGTATATACTTACCCAGACTACCGTATTTCATATACTCTAGTTACCTTAGCATCGGTGGTGCCTCAAGTTTAGTATAATTCTAAGTCTCAGGTGTTAAACACGAGGCCGTTTTTGCCAAAAAAAAGCCGATTTACCCGACCAATATGTACAGTTCATAGAACCTATCTTTCACAAATTCAAGAGTAACTATCAAGGCTAAGCGCCATCAGATTTAAATGACATTGAGTTCACTGGTACGTTTTCTAACGATCATGGAATATAAAGGGGTGGGTACAAGGCGTTAGGTACTTGTCAACCACTGAAAGCTTTCCGAATTTCTCAAGGCTACCAGGTAAAGTTGAAATATAGACTATTTGCATAAACCCCTTGAACTTGACAAGTACTTACTTTAGAGACCATAAGCACATTAATATACCACGTTGGTGATTTCTTATGATTGTTCAAAATAGGCGTGCTCTGGTTGGTGTATGTAAAATCGGCCTCGTGGTAAAGGTTCATAGTCTGGTGAAGGCTACCTAGCGCTAGCGACAACAAACCAGACTACCGACAACAATTGGATTGATCTTCACCCAGCCAGACTAATCTTCATCTAGGCCAACACTAGGCACTAGGCACAACAAACCAGCCCCCAGACTTCCTGAGGCTCGACACACCTTAGCCCACACATGGGAGTATAGTAGGATAAAGCACTCATGTAATCTTATCCCCCTCCCCAGTCCCTACTTAGCTAACGTTGTTGGACTTGATCTAACGTTCTATAGAACCAAGCGGTGGATCGATATCCAGGGACTCGGCCCGGTAATCTTTCCGCACGCACTCAAGCTGCCGATCGAATCAAGCCCATGAGTACTACCAGCTGCAACTCTACAGATCTAGACATGCTTCTCCCTGTGTCCTCCCATCAGATGGATGGTGCTGATCTAGATGATGATGGGAAGGATACAGTGCCTGTGGGAACTTCGATCTTTGGACCATTCAACTCACTCACTACATCGAATCTGAAAATACTTCATAGGCAACAAATATCAAAGGGTATTCGTGAGGGAACAGCAAAAGTCCGTGATCTCCGTGCATTTCTAAGGACTCTCCAAGTCAGGAATCCCGATTTTGCGCTGGAGAGCAAGTATGGTGTCGGCGCAGCGGCATACAAACAAATTGAAAGGAAGGTTTGCGAGCCCACGCATCTGATTATGGAGAGTCTTGCATATAGTGCCGTGTCACACAAGACTACTGCCTCGAGGGCTCGGGGCTGGGGACTGATGACGCCCCAATCTCTCGAGGAGCAGGACGAGCGGGATCCCTTTGTTTTGACACCAGCCCCGCAAAGCTCAATCACACCAGACGTCATTCCGGAGCCCCCTAAGCCGCTTCCCACCATCAGCGGGTCAACGGGCATAGATTCGGCGACAACATCAGTTCCAGTAGCTACTAGAAAGGAGAAGGCGGTTCTCTCATGGCTCGGTTCGATCCCAGAGGACAACACGATCTCATCGGCAGATACCAAATACTTCACCTTCAACCACCACGACGTGCACGAATTTTTGGAAAACCACGGATAACGAGACAACCAGGACACCCCAAAGCGAACGGACAAGTCCACGAGATAGCCCACGCGGGCGGCAACAACCTGACCCACTTTTCCCCCCCATCATCCAACTTTATCATTCCTTCCCCCGACGCTGAAGTTCTGAAATCTCACGACAACCTGCACGACTTCCGGCACACACTGTACGGAAAGTCGTGCCAGCTCAGAGCTATCACGACATCGACGCCCAATTGGAATCAACGAAACTCCCACACCA
>Ga0307511_10005738_pt1 | contig 12563 bp, 6 predicted proteins | sample 13_EM_MG_FD_200266 | JGI IMG/M metagenome (GOLD analysis project Ga0307511, IMG submission 200266) | Populus trichocarpa ectomycorrhiza microbial communities from riparian zone in the Pacific Northwest, United States - 13_EM | ecosystem: Host-associated > Plants > Roots > Unclassified | place...
TTAGGTGGCTGCGACTGCGATACACCGCTTGTGTTTGCTCCCTTTTTTCTTCTTTTTTTTTAATTAAAATTTGAGCACGTTATACTAGTTTAATTTCCTATACAATCATCGAGTTTATTTTCATGCCCAAATTAGATAGGTAATTGCTGTTTCATGGTTTTCTCTACTTTTATTGCTATTTTTTTATTCGTTTTCTTTATAATCGAGAAAGGTTTGATTTATTATTTTAATGGTTTTATATGTTGTTTGTATGAGACTTTATGAGATTTAAAACTTATTAAATCAGATTTTTATCTACAGTGTAGATGCAATTTTAAGGTTTGTGAATTTTATTTTATTTTTACTATACGTTCACTTGGTAACTATGTCAAGTCATCTGCGTAATTATCCATAATGTAATTATGTTTCGTATATATTCTGACTTTCTATAAAGTTGTGATTGTAGCAGATTTGTGGTTTTAAGATTAAACATATAATGCGGTGAAGGTTTTATCTGGCTTGATGATGTTTCTACGCGAAAATGTTTTCTTGAAGCCATCACACTCATAGAGGTGATTTGAAACACTCAAACAAGAAGTTCAAGGTCCAACCAGACACTGAAAGCCCGACCCGACAAGCAATGTTATAGAGGTTAAAAAATCATCTCAACTTAATAGTATGAGCTGTCATGTGAGGTTTCAGGATATTATTTATACAATTCTCTATCACACATCCTCAAATAAAAGCTCTTTGTGTTTAATTTTAATAAATAGAAATAGTGAAATTCAAACTCATGATTTCTTGATCATAAAGATTTTAATATTATATCAAGTAATTAGTTTAATTTAATAATTTAAATTATTATGTGAAATTTTATAACATGATTTATATAATTTTTTAATTATGAAAACTGATATGACCGAACCAGGTCTAGAACAAGATCTGATTTCGACAAGATATTTGACTCAGGGAGAGCCGGCAGGAATCAATGAAATACTGAGCACCGGGAAAATGACTATCAGCTGACAAAGATGGCTCCTCCTCCGTATGTGATTGGTGGTAGTTAATATAGATCCATATGTTACGCATTGTTTTACAATATAAAATTTTAAATTAAGTTGATTTTTTTTATATGAAATGGAAATTTTAATTATTATATAGTGAGTTCGAGTTACACCACTTTTAAAGTGTGTTAATTGTATGAGTTTATTATCAAAACATACATGATAATTTAAGTTTTTTTTATTAAGATGCTGAAAATCATGTTATTATTGATAATTAAATCAATAGAGTCAGGATCAGCCACTTTCCAAGGTTTAGGTTTGTACTCTGCCCTCTTCAATGACAGATAGATCAACGACTTCTATTTGCTGAGAGGGCTTGGCGAGGGCCAGGTTGAACCTCTCTCGGTTTCAGGTTTGTTGATTTGATTTATTTGACTTTTCTTGTGTCAGGGACAAATGCTGGGATTATTCTTAATCCCGTTAATCTAAAACAAAAATCTTTGTCTGATAATAATTTATTTAATATATAATTTATATTATTTTTTAATAAATTTATCATACCAATATTATATATTTCAAATAAAAAGGTTATAGGTTTAAAACTTCCACCCTCATACTATACTCTTTCAAGTCCACACTATCTTATAGTTAATTTTATTAGTTAAAACAAGATAATAAAATTTAAATTCGTAATCACTTTGTCAATCAAATTTTAATATCATGTCAAATAATATTTTTAGTAAGAACAATCTCAACTTAAAATTTTAAATTATCAGTTGATTTTTATCTTTGTCTAATAATAATTTATTTGATATATAACTTATATTATTTTCTAATACATTCTCCCAGTCCTGCGTTATATTTTTCAAATAAAAGTTTTTTAGATTTAAAATTTGCACAGATAAGCCCATACTACAATCCTTCAAATTCACACCATCTTGTACTTAATTTTATTAGTTAGAATGTGATTGTAAGATTTGAACTCATGACTATTTAGTTAATGAAATTTTAATATCATATCAAAAAATCTTTTTAGTTGGAACAATCTCAATTTAAAAATTTAAACTATCAGTTGAATTTTCAGTATATAATTTATTAATTATACCATATCAAACAACCTTTTTAATTTTATTAATTAAAATAAAGATATTAAAATTTAAACAAATAAAATTTTAATATCATATTAAATAATCTTTTTAATCTAACAATTTAAATTATTAAATACAATATATAATTTGTTCTTTTAAATGCTACGAGACTAAATCTTTAACATTAACACTAAGTTATGTAACTTGAGTTATAATTGCCACAATATTTGAGTTAGTTAGGTCAAAACTCGATGATTTAAATGTAGCCGAGTAAAAAACTATTCAATCTTCTCAAAATCTGGATGGGTTAAAAAATAAAAATAAAATCTTTTAAAAAATCTTTTATGTACGAGACAAAAAATATCTTATACGTGATTGACCCATAAATTATTATTCTTAAAATTAATTTATTTATATTGTTCAAAAAGATAATTGATGTCATATTAGATTACATGAATTCAAATTCTATTTACGTTAACAATGATCACTCTTTATTAATCGAATAGAAGAAATACCAAACCCAGACCATGTACAATTAACTTATACACATAGATCGTACGTATACATATACATATCACCGTATTTTACCTAGTCATTCGAAAATCATCCTATATCAATCATAGAGTTATCAAAAAAGTTGCAATACAATTTTTTGTCATTAAGCAGCTAATAACAACTAAAAAATAATCACGGTTTTATTTATTTTATTGGTTTTTTTCGTACCCCCAAAGGTTCTGTGGGATATTATCAGGTAAGACGAGGTTTTGAGAGGAAAGATAAAGATAAAAATCAAAGAAAGTATAAAAATAGCTGATTTCCGCTAGATTTCATTAGCTACTATATTAAATTTTAGAGACTAGAGGACTATATTGAAAAATGTATAATTTTAAAGGGATCGATACGGTTTTGTTGAATTTATAGAGACTAAAACCGTGGGGGAAAAAACACCATGGATCTACGTCTCAATTGCCCTACACCAGGGCGTGTATTGCACGTTCCTGCACATCCAAAGATTTTCTTTCAAATACAAATAAATAAATAAAGAAGTCAGTCCAAGGTAGAGTGACTTCATCGCCCCTCCACAAATCCAAATATCCGATTCGTTGTCGTTTGGATTGGATTTTCTTGTCTGATAAACGGGAGAGATTTTCAAAACTGGACGTAGCAATTTGCATCCGCCATTATAAGGGCCGAAAATACTTGCGTTCGACCTCCTCCTCTCTTCTTTATTAATGTAGCACGGCACGCACCTTCCTCCTTATTTATTGCCACCATGTGAATCCATTTTATACATTAAAGTTATCGTGGTTTTAGATTTTACTGAAATAGTTAATACAAAGTATTTATAAAACTCATAGTCTCCACGACTTAATTAATATTCAAATCACTTTTTTGAATATCATGCTTGAAATTGTTCTTGCTTGTTGCCTTGTTCTCACATGTAACGGTGTATTTTTTGTGTGAGAAGAAAAGGATTGGTACTTGCATGGGACTTACTCGTGTTTATGAATTTGGGATGCATGATTGCTTTTCAAAGAACGCTCTATAAGCCCGCTATTCTGCCGTTCCTTCGCCTCCGAGGAGATGTTTTGAATTGTAGAATTTTTTAAAATAATTTTTTGTTTTAAAATATACTAAAGTATTTTTTTAGAATTTTTTTTGATGATATATCAAAATCATAAAAAACACAAAAAAAAATATTAATTTATATTTTTTAAAATTAAAAATACTTAAAAATCTTGCTTTATTCGGCTATGTTGAGATTGGGTCAAGGAGAAAGGTTCTAGGATTGGATTGGAGTTGGTTAAAAAAAATCAATTTTCTTGTCTACTAGAGGAAAAATAAAGCTTTGCTTGTTGTATTGATCAGCAACTTGAATGATACCGAGGAAGTACGGGGGCTTGGATTTTCTTTGTTTTTCATTAGCTTCTCGGAATCTTCTTTCTGTACGTAGTTGTTAACTGAGCAGCTTTATGACAGCAATATAGAGCAAATTAAACCCGGAAAAATGGATTCTAGAGAAAGAAATACAGTGATTCAAGAGAGTAAAGATTGGAAAGAGAAGGGTAGGAATTCCTTGACTGGGAGCAGTTTTAGAGAGAACCTGTTTGTTATGCTTTTTTAGGTTGATTATCATACCTTAGGGCGGAGCCAAAATTATTTCTAGAGGGGACAAAACTAGAAAGATTTTTCTAGGTTCGCTAGTTTTTAGCTCTAAAATTTAAATCTTACTGGATTTATAGGAGGAATATTATTAAGTTTTTATTTTATTTTTAGAGGCCGAGGCCCCGCCACTGCTCATGCCCTTTTAATATAATAATTTGAGGGTTAATTAATTTCTTGTATACTAAAAACTTAGTAATTATCATGGAGTTTTATTGTTCATAAAGTTTTTTTCTTTCAATTTAACATCCATTTCTTCCGTTTCCTATTTTTAATCTAAAATTATTTTATTTCTCAATTTTATCTTTAATTTTTTAACAATTGTCCATGTTATTTTTAAACCGATCAAATCGATTGAATCACGTCAAACTAATCTTTATATAGTTTAATTTTAGACTTGAGCTAAAAAATAGGGTTGAGAGAGTTTTTTTTTTAGCAATTTCATCCCCATATTTTATTTTATTAGTCGGCCGAATTGTATTTGGATTTATCAAGTCAACTCAATCGTGTCAAAGCAATTTCCACACAATTTAATTACAAACTCTAGTAAGATAAAAGTTGATTCAAGAGGTTTTTATGTTAAATTTTATCTCTTTGTTTTTTCAATTTCAACGTTATGATTTTCTTGTCAGTTGTTTAGGAAGCCTTTGGATCTATTAAGATGATTGAGTAACTCCGGGATAACTTTTACACAATTTTTATTTTAAGGAGTTCGGTTAAAAGATTTAAAGGTTAACCAGTTGAATTAAATTTAATAAAGATTTCAAATAGTTTTTTATTACATGAATATTTTTATTATATTTTAAAAAATTAATCTGTATAGCGCATTTCTGTAAACTAATTGATGTTCAAATAAAAATGATGTCAATGTGTAAATATGTAAGATCAGATTAAAAACTATGTCCTCGGTTAATCTATTTTAAGGACTAACTTGTATTAGATCTTGGAATATTTATTTAATTTTTTTAACCCCACACAAAGTATCAAAGTCTTGGACGTAAAGTAGTGTGATTATTAGTGGAATTATTACATGGGGGCGCATTCATAGTATCCATGTAAAGACTACACGAAGGTCATATGCACTTGGAAAAACAAAAATCCAGGATTAGTGTTTAGATTAATATTTTCTATTTAGATTAATATATTTCATCTGAGAACGTGAATACAATAGTAGTTTCGCCCGTATTTTCAAACAAAACTTAATCTAAACACTAAACCTGGATTTTAATATTTTCTATACATTTAGAAACGCAGATGCAATCGTAACCACGTCCATGTTCACAAACACTATCATAACAACTGATCAACGTTGACATAAACTATGTCCTTAATTAGAGTAACTTCAAAGCGTGGTTTCGGTGTATAACTTTTGTATTCTGAGAAAACGTCAAAAATAATTGAATGTTTAGGGCACGTGAAAGTGAGAAAGCGAAGCTCTCTGGGTCCTCTGGCATGCCGTATGGGGCCAAGAATCTCCTCTTAAGTCTCCTCCTTTGTCACTTCTCTTCTCTCAAGGTCTTCCTTCACTTCCTTCACCTTACTCATTCTTATCAAAGACTCCTTATAAGCGTGTTGTTAATAAAGTGTCTCTTTTTCAAAGCACACTCATGTTTCTCTCTTTCAAAGTGTTCGTGTATTTGGAAAGCACTTTCCTTTTGAGTTCCACTCATTAGCATGTTGGGTTATGGAGGAGCTAATCCGGCTTCTCTTAGTAAAGCATGAGTGCTAACTCCATTTTTAACAAGATGGTATTCTCAGCAGAGCATTATTTTAAATTTAAACCATCTCAAATCAAATCATAATGAAGAAAAAGAATCTTAAGAATTTGAACACCCTGGTTAGGCTTCTACATGGTACCAGTAACAAAATTGATCTTGAACAGTATACCAAACAAAGTATTGCTGCAGTACCCGTGAGCCATGATTATCATTTTCTCCACTGGTTTTCGGGGAAGGAAAAAGATAAGGGATCGTTTAGTGCTGGTTCGAGTTCTTGTTCTGGTTCTCTGATCGTGGCAGGATTGATCACTTTCTATACATATATTTGGCAGATTTCCAGTTCGTTGTTCTGATGATCGTTACATGCTTATCAATTTTATTCTGGTGATATGCTACGGCTTAGCATTCAGGTTCCTGTGTCAGTTTTTCTAAGAGGTTTAAATATTGCTGTAGTACGGAATATTAAATAACATCATTTAATTTCTAGCTTATTTTTCACCAGCTAAAGTTTCGTCATTGATCTGTCCTGTCCCATAAGTAATCCATCGAGCAATTAGTGTGACTTTTGGGCAATACACTCGCACCAGAGAAAAATAAAAACTGGGTAGAGACAAATGAATCCATCACTGTAAATTTTTATCTTATCATCAAGCTACGGATATTATTAACGAGTGCCTTTTTTTTTATCATGGAGGAAAATTCAAAGACTAATTGGCCTGTGACCATCAACGAACAATACGATCTCCATTAATCCCTCATTAATTAAGGAGAAGATGTATAAACTGAGGGGCCAATAACTTTTTTTTTTTTTCCCTGAAAGGAAATCAATCCATTATTTTGGTTGAGTAGATGAATATGAAATGTGCAAGACCCTTATGATCGATACAAAAAGTGGAGATAGGTGATGAATTTTATAAAGTCAAGCGGCATATTTGTTCAGCAAGGGAAGGAGTTTTTTTTTTAATCTGGTAATTAAAGAGAGATAGAGAAAAGGAAGTTAAGCTAGCTGTACATAGGACAGTCAAAGAAGAAGGTCATCCAAAGAAGTACTCCCCTTATAAATACTCTTAAATTAATGGATTGCTAGCTGTCCAAACCAGCGAATTGACAATCAAACTAGACAAATTTAAGCAAGAATTCTTGAAGAAATAACATGTGACAAAAAAAAAAAAAAAAAAGCTAGTTGGAACTGCATTAGAAAGTGACAAGTCCAAGAGTTATGCCCATAGATGAATCATAGACTGAAAGATGATGGTGAAGATGATAGATAGATACCCTTTGAGGCGTTAGCTACTATGATCTCTAGCTTTCCCCAAAGTATAAAAGTATTACTGGTAATTAAGGCAAAGTTAACTGCTTGCGTGCTAGGCAAATGTTCTATCAAGTCATTACAATTACATAATTGTATATCCATATTTTTTATATATATAATTTTATAAACTTCTTTCAACTATATTATTTTGCAATTTGATAATCTAATTATTTATAAATAAATAATATGAATATTCTATATGGTGATCTTATTAAAACATTATACTAATTGATACAGCTGATTTTATTTATATTGATATTTTTAAATGGAAACAATAACAAATCAGATAGTCGATGCTTAATTGACCCAGATTGAACAGTAGAAAACCAAGGTTTAAAAAGTAGGCTAACAAAGGTTGTGGGCTAATTAAGAAATTAACTATTTAAATTATTTTCTTATCAGATCAAAACATATTTTATACTACACTTTTGATTTAATTATTATCATTCAATTGATATTGGTTGCCATGAATTAAGAAGAAAAAACAAATCATATATAGATATGTATATATAATATATTCTATATTTTCGATCGATGCAATTCAATTTAATTAGAGAAATATTATAAAATCATATTACATGATTTCATCATTTTGTTAATAAAGAGTTTAATTGAAAAAAAATATAAAATATAAAGGACTCATTCAACTATTGTATTATCATAAAGTTTTATAATTTAAAAGACTTTGACAAGGATTGATCTAGCATGGATTTTATTTTCCTAGTTTTTTTTATAGTTTTACTTTTCAATAAAAAACATTCACTATGCCTCTTAACTTGAAGTTTATATATAATGCAAATTTATAATTGATTTAAATGAAAATAATAATAAATATATTGTAATTAATCTTGATCTTATAAAACTTGGCGTTTCAATTTTTTTTTCCTTATTTTCTTTCTCCTTGAAAGTAAAAGACTTTTACCATAACATTTATTATGAATTGTCAAATAAGAAGCTAAGGGACGGGGTTCATTGAACTTAACTGTATCAATTATGGCATTATTTGCTCACGAGTAATATAAACAACCCATGCACAAAAAAAGAAAAAGAAAAGGGCTGGGAAGAAAAGAAAAGCAAAGAATTAAAGCTGGTGGAACAAAGATAAAAATAAAGCAAGATTCTCGCAAAATTAACTTCGATTCATACTTTAATTTGTTTCTAGAGAAATCTGTTCATGATGCGGGGAGATTGATCAATGCGCTTTCAAATTAGCACCCAATAGTGTAAATGCTACTTGCATCGAAGAAGAAAGAAGAAAAAGCCATCTGATTAGGATTTTTGATAAAGAGAAAGCATGTGCTCTACTCCCCCATCAACAATCAACCGAAGGCATAAAATTAAATCCTAATTCTTTTAGTTTGCATCTGTGTTCTCAACATCGGGAAAAAGAGCATCCCTTTCTTTCTTCAAAAGCAGAAACTTAAATCCGACTCCTTTTAACTTGATCACCTCTTGCATCTGGTACTGGACAAAGCTTTGACATGTCAATTCGTCGAGGAGGTGTTTGTTTACAGAATTGAAGGGGAAAATAAATCATGCAAGTGAGATTTCAAGCATCAGGACGGAACTACATTGACCTGGGAGACGCATGGCACCCTCGAGATTTAAAAAAATCTTCCCTGGTCCTGAGATCTTAAACATCTCTACTGAAAACTAATATTTCCTTTTTCGCTTTTCCAATTCTAAATATCTAATTCCACCCCTGTCAAGCATGATGTTGTTTGTTGTTTATCTTGGAACCCAACTTTTCCAAAACCGTGTTGCATCGCTGTGGAGTAAACCAAGCATCGATCTCCAAAGAATAAAAAAAGTGCCAACATATAACAGGTGCTTCGTCAACGTAATAGGAAAATTAAGGCAGCGCCCGGCTGATTGAGATCGAATGTAAATAGCATCGTTGGAGGACATAGAGAAGAAGAGAAAATAAAGGCAAACGATGTACACTACTGAACATATGACTATGCTCCAGTTGATTATTATGTCTGTGAGGTATACCGAGTAATTAGAGCAGCAATGCTTACAAAGAGTCTGGACGTGAAAATGCTGCATTTACTCTATAAACTTCCTTCGGGGTATCCAACTATGTTGCGTGTAGAGGCTAGAGCTAGCCTAGGCGAGCCAGTGAGGCAAGCCACTATCCAATCTAACTTTGGCTCGAGGCAATAGAACCATAATCTCAAATGGGTCCCTGCGACCTAGAAACGGTGCAAACAATCAAACGGCGAGTTAACTTTTTTAATTTGTATTCTAGTTGGAGAGGTCCTTCAATCCTTATTCCTTAAATGCATATTGTACGTCCAAGGGCAAGTGCTGTCTTCAAATTAGCTTGCAAGGGTACAGAAACCCTTTTTCAACTTGAAATTCCCCCTTTCTTTTCTTGATTCAAATGCGAAGGTGACAAATCTCCTTTATTTATTGGATTTTGTTGGTACAGTATGAGGTTGCTCATGTGAACCACATATTCTTTCAGTTGTTAAAAAATCTAAAATTAGCTTTAGCTAATAGAAAGGGAGGTGTTCGTGGCAAGAAATCGGATTTCTCCATACAGGAGTGTCTGCTCTGATAGACAGTATCTTTGATCACGAGCGTGTTAAATCGATTGGCATACGTGCACATAAGTAACATCAGTGTATCTTAAAACAAATCTTCTTGCTGACTGCGATGCCTGCATTGATAATGATCTTGGAAAGACATCAATGTCATGGACTCACAAGTGGCACCCGATATCTCTTTTATTTCCATTAAGGTTTTACCCGCTTGACCAAAGTCAAATCAGACTGAGTAAAAATTTAATCTGGTTTACCCGAGATTAATCGATGAAGGATTCATCATCTGACCAGCTCATATCCGATCTGACATTTTTATTATTTTCTTTAATGTGTAATTATATTATAAACAAATCTAACTATCCATTCTCTTATTTATAACTAATGTTTACTCTACAAATGAAATGAAAAGATCATTTCTTCAATGTTTTGCATATGAATATCTTTTTTTCTTCAATATTACATTATAAATCCCCCAGTGCAACCATTAAACATTATTAGAGTGTATTTATTAAACTCGATTTGTGGTTGATTTGTGTTAAAATAATAAAAATCAATATTTAAATAAAAATCAATGATATTCGTTAAGGACATTAAATAAATACTAAGATAATACAAAAAAATCTAAATAAAAAATACCATGATTGATTAGAAGTATTAAATGTAAGGGCACTCGTTATATAAAACAAAAGAAAAAACAATCTAAATTTTTTTATCTTTGTTTTCTAAGGAGGGATCGGCGTACATATTGTCACATATTTTGTATTTTATATGTGGTAGCATAGGTTAATATTGTATAGATATATTGTATAGTTACCCCTTAAAATTAGGTGTTGATTTGTTCGCCAAACAATAACTCCCTAAAATTAGCATTCCTTTTTATACTAATTTCCTCGATAAGAAGGGAACTCTCATTGTACTTATATATAACAATGCTTATACATGAATAATATATGCAATTCTCCGTAACTTAATATGATATTAGAACCCCTTGAAAAAAGAAAAATAACTATTGTGTCGCCATCATCATTGTTGGTTTCTTGTGTATAGTACCCCCTGCCCTTTATGTTTTCGTATTCTACCAACCTTATCACGATTTTTGTCATGACCCTGATTGTTATTGTACAACATGATTCCTCTACCATATTGTTTGGATTCAAAATCAATGACTCCAACTAAACCCTTTGATTGAAGATGATGGAACTTCATGCTGCTGCGCAACATAAACTTGGTTAATTGATTGACAAAACTATTGTTGTTGACGAAATTGATCCTGGTTATGCAAAATAGAGTAAAGAATATGCCATTGTTAGAGACTGGTTGCTCAGGAAAATGGAACTGAATCTTATAACATTCTTTATTTGTTTGCTTGCTGCATATAATATTTGAGATAATGTTTCTCACATGTATTTTGATATATCTGATGAAGCCCAAATCTACAAGTTGTGTTGTTAAGCAACTAATATAAAAACAATGAGGTAGATTGATTCCATTATATTTTGCTCGCTTGAAACATTTTTAGCAAGAACTTGATCAACATCGTCCAATTAAAATGACATGTGCACAAGATCTCAAGCTTCGTCAATAAGAGATTATGAAATATTATATCTATGACTTTCTTACGAGTTGGCTAATGGAATAGAATCCTTATTTTGATTAGTCCATGCTTGGTTCATTGGTAGTCATCTTTCATCTGGAAGAATTGGTCCTTTCCTTACTATTGTTCTTTCAAATATATATCCCTATATGATGTTTTTGATAAATTTTGTTATGATTTTCTATGGATTAAACTTTTAGCATGACCTGATAAAGCATTTGCTTATACTCGTCATGAAGCTCAGGGTCAAACCATGATGTTTGGTAGTTATTCTCCACTTGACTCACTTCTGAACTCTGTTGTTGCCATGATATCCAAGGCATCTGTTTATAGATCAATAGATAAAGATGGCTTGATTTGTTTATATTGCAAAAAGAGCTAATAACAGGGGCACATATTAAAAAAAAAAAAAGGGCTTCCTGAATTGTATTTGGATCACTACAAGAAACTTAAAGTTGGTCGCACTGCTCACACATCCACCTTTAGTTTGACACCATATTCTTTGCACGGTGTGGTTGTCCTCGCAGCTACCAGCTCGTCCATAACACTTTCCAGCAATGACCATAGCCTAAATTTGCCACCTCTCTCTTCATGTTTTACATTGATAGACTTTTCAGTTGATTCTACTCAACCAGGTAAGATTCTTCATGCATCTGACACTCATAATACTAGTTGGATATTTGATTATGGTTCAATCGATCACATGAAATATGACAAGTCTCTGTTTCGTACTAAGAAACCTCATTTTCATAAGTGTGTGGTCACTGCCAATGATGATTAAATTAATGTGATTATAGCTGGTTTTATTAATCTTACACCTTCTATCCTTTTGCATCATATTTTTTTCTCCCTTCTTTATCAAATTATTTATTACCTATTAGTTAGCTTACAAAGCAACTGAATTGTGTTGTTATGATGTTTTCATAATTTTGCTTGCTACAAGATATCCAAACAGGGTGATCATTGGGCATGATACTAATAAGGGAGGTGTCCACTACGTTGAGAATGTGGGATCAGGTCAGGTTCATCATGTGTCTGATGTACAATGTGATACAATTCAAGATATTTGGTTGTGGTATTGCCAACTTGGAAATGTCTAATTTGGTTATTTACATCATTTTCTTACATCTTTGTTTTAAGATGTTCATGTAGCTGA
>Ga0307511_10005739_pt1 | contig 12563 bp, 11 predicted proteins | sample 13_EM_MG_FD_200266 | JGI IMG/M metagenome (GOLD analysis project Ga0307511, IMG submission 200266) | Populus trichocarpa ectomycorrhiza microbial communities from riparian zone in the Pacific Northwest, United States - 13_EM | ecosystem: Host-associated > Plants > Roots > Unclassified | place...
TTCTGAGTACTGGAGGCCTGACCTCCCACACCTGTATTTATGGTCATGGAGGAGTGCTTTCTGGAACGGCCAGAAAGCAGGTTTTCTGGAAAGGCCAGGAAACAGGTTTTTCAGACTCCAGAAGGCTTGGCGGCTAGTATAAGTACTGAGCCGTTCCGCCCTTTTGGAGGATAATTCTTAGATCAGATCACTTCAGACAAAGTTCAGACAACCCTTAGATAGCTTCAATACAGAGAGATTACACCTGTTAATTCTCTTCCCGCTTGGGAAATCTGAATGCTCTCAAAGACCTTCTGAGTCCTCGACTTAGCACAACCAATAACAGACATACACTATCACTCCGGTGATAGTATAGACTCTGTTAAACGGCCCGCGGTGCTACTATTCGCATCGCCCATTATATAGAGATGGGACAAGAGATGGGTTTATAAACAGTCTTGATATGGTATCGGCTATCATGTTTTTATTTTCTCCTATGTGCTGAATCTTGTACTGGAATTGATGAATAATCTATTGCCTTCTACTCTGTTTCCCAGTTAGGTCATACTAAGTGGGAAATGAGACCAGGGGTTTGTGGGCTGTAAGGACGATGAAACTGCATCTTGTAAGTTCGCTTCTGAAGTACTCTAATGCATCCACAATAGCCAACAATTCCTTATCAAATGTGGGATAATTTTCTGAGGCTGGTTTGAACTTCCTAGGATGGAAGTCTGCTGGGATGATAGTTCGTAAAGGGGGTCTTTGACCAATCCATGCACCAGTGCCAATTAAACTCGCATCTGCAATCAAATAGATTTGATATTCAGAGAGATAATTAACAGATCACACCGCAGGATCAGTAGATGGAGCTACCTTAATGTGATTAAAGGCTTTGGTATGGGTAGGGGTCCAGTCCCAAGTAGCTGTGGCACCAGCCATCTTGGTTAGAGGTGCTGCCATATCTGCTAGATGAGGTATTAGATGACCCAAGTAATTTACCATTCCCATGTATTCCTATAACATTTTCCTATTTTGGGGTTGGGGCCAATCTAGGATTTATTTGACAGATTTCTGAATGGGGAAAATTCCTCTATGAGTAATGACATAGCCTAAGCACTGCAGCATGCCGGGCATGAACTGGGACTTCTCCTTGTTGGCATAGATCTTATTTTCTCTGAGCCTCGAAGCACAGTTCTGACATGGTGTAAGTCCTCCTTGTATGTCTTACTAAAGATGAATATGTCATCAATGTAAATGTATACACTGATTCCCAACTCGTGTTTGAACAGGTTGTTCATGATGTTCTGGAAGGTGGCAGGAGTATTGCAGTTACGTTGCTGTATGACTCTAGTCCTGTAAGTTCCATAAGGGGTAGAAAATGTAATGTAATTCTCATGGGGGGAATGAACCCTGATGGTGTGGTAGCCATTACTGATGTCAATTTTAGACCTAAAGGGGTGTGTAGCAACTCTGGTTCTGATGAGGGATTGACTAGGGATGAGTGCAGGTTGTAGCTCAGTTTCCTCATTAATTTTGACAAGGTCATGGATGTATTTTGGCTTAGATAGATCATCCATTTTGGGAATAACAAACATGGCACAACAGGATGTGTCTTCTAATCTATACACACAGCCGGATTTCTCTTCTGCTCTTAGCTTTTCCAACATATTAGCCAGGAATTTTCCTTTAGGCTTAATATTCCTAGGCTTCCAAACTACATTTGGATTTTTGAGTATGATACGATAATTCATACCTAGCCTTATGGGAGGTAGTTCCAGATTTACCGTGGTTGGGAACATATTAGGAAACTCATTAATGAAGTTGGTGTGGGGCTGTATGGTTGTGGCAGCTGATTTGATGATTTGGTGTGTGGGTGAGGCTGGGAATTGAAATATGGTGGATTTAGCAGGGGTTTGGAGATTAGGTGTAGTGCTAAAATTCTTTCTTGGAGTTTTCTAGCTTGTTGGGGTCTTCCAGGGGGCGAGTATAATTCTATTTTGACCAGGGGGTTGAATAGTAACAGTCATAGTGCCCATGTTAATAACAGCCTCAGCATGTCTTAGTGCAGGGGAACCCAATATCACATCCTAATCCTTGCGTGTAGCCACATAGAAAATTCGTTCTTCTAACCACCCTAACCAGTCACAGTTCACCTTAGTGTAGTGGCTGATTGATCCCTTAGATCCTTTCATGATCATCTGTGGTGTGATGGGATTTTTGAGTGGGTACAAGGGTAAATTATGCAAGGTACAAAATTTGCTGCTGATCAAGTCAGCTACTGCAGTTTGTGGATCCACAAGGGTTTTAGCAGGCTGGTCATTAATGTTCGTAGTGACTAGGAGGTTTTCATTAGCTGCATCAAGTAAGAGTTGGCTGGAGTTGCCGTTTGTGTAAGGTGTAGGTGGGTCCTACAAGAGGAATTGAGCTGTAGAAGTAATTTTACTAGAGTGTGTTACTTCTGTAATTTCATGTGGGATAGTGCCTGCAGCACTTCTGACCTGATTTTTCTTGAGGGGATAATTCACAGCATAGGGCCCAATCTTTCTACTGTAGAAACATCTACCTTTTTTGGCTAGTTCTTCTTTTTCTGCTACAGTAAGGTTTTTGAACTTGGAACACGTGTTGGAGGGCCTAGTAAAGGGCTTAGGTTTGGTCCAACTCGTGTTGGTAGGGGCTGGGTTACTGCTTGTCTGATGTGTGTGATTTTGCTGATGCATCTTTTCACCAGTTTTGGACTTATGGTCTTTTTTGATGGAGGTATGCTTGTGAATGACTGAGTCATGCTTACTGCAGAACTCAATAAGGTCATCGCACTCCATTTTGTCATTAATGTTAGCTTTTACTTCTTGCAGAAGTACAGGGTCCATAGCTTCCAACAGTTGGTTGTAACACTGCCAATCACTAACTTTAGGTAAGAGGATCTGCAGTTGTTTAATTTTGTTGGCCACTTGTTGGATGGGCTTGGTTCTGCCGTTCTGGGTCTGTCTGATAGCTTGAAACTCAGTCCATAACTTACCATCACTGATGAAGGGTACACAGAATTTTCTGAGTACTTTGAGAAATTCTAGTACTGTGCTATCTTTGGTTTGCGGATTTTTTCTGTAGGATGCATGCAAGATTTTTGCTTCTCCTTCTAGGTGCAAACCTAGCCAGATCATGGCTTGTCTGGCTTCTGGATCGAGATCTCCTACCTCTAGAATATCCATAGCATCATTTACCCAGTTGTCAAAAATAGCTGCTTCCTACCATTTAACACTTCCACTATTCTTCTCAAGTTTTGGAGCTTTGAGCTTGCTCCTTCCAAACACAGAGCTAGTAGTTGATGCCACGCTCTGAGATCTTCTACCTCTGCTACTTGCTTTTCCAGAACCATTGTTGGTGTCACCTTCAGAGGAGCTAGAACTGCTATCATCTGAATAGTCAGGATCAGATCCTGGGGGGTTTGACATCCTAACTTGTTTAGGGGTTTTTGGTGTGGATTGTGCAGGGGATACTTCTTGAGGCGGCGGAGGTTGCTGTGGTAGTTGCTGGAGTGGAGGTACCCATGCAATATCTGGGGGTGAGGGAGGTCTGGGTGTTGGTCTTGGGTCTTACCAATGAAATGCAGGTCTATTGAGAGGCTTAGCCTGGCTAAGAGGAACTGAGGTGGGTCTTTGGTGGGGAACTCACTGTTGTAGTGGCGGATGAGGGCATGATGAGTGTTGTCTAGATGGTCCAGGAAATGTTGCTAAACATGGTTGGTGGGAGCGTGTCTTTTAAACCTTGGCATAGTTTTGAGCCTAGTTTAGGTAACATGTTGGGATCTTCCTTAGCTTTTTGAGGGGCTGTAGGAGCGATCACTGGAGTGGGTACACGCTGTGTAGGCTTCTGAGTTGTGACAGGAAACTGTGCTGGAAGAAGGCTTCTTTGGTAATTCTTGAGCTAGCTTGGTAATTTCTCTGCCTAGTGCTGATAGGCCTTTAGGTGTTGGTTCAAACCTAGGTCCATCTGGTTTGTGGAAGTGATAGATGGAGAACATGCTATCAAAGAGGGTGTGTGCTTCTCACTCTTCTCTATCTTCTCTATCTTCTCTAGATTCTGGGATGGCAATTGGTTTCATAGGGGTTGGATGCTGGATTACCACTTCTGGTATTTTCCCTTTTGTGTCTTGAGTAGGAGTTGGTTCTATATCTACAGGATCTGGCACATCTTCTGCTTCTGAGAGAGGATCCTGCTCACGTTCACAGAGCTCTTCTCCTTCTGGTTCTTCTGTATCTGTTCCCATAGATTGTCTGGAGGCAGATCTAGAGGAGTACATGGGTGGGTTTACTCTCAAGGGTTCAAACTCTGGAGTTTGGCCTGAGAGTCTGCTAGAGGTTCCAGAGTGAGAGGGTTCTGGTGCTGACATGGTGGCTTGCTAATTTCGTTTGCAAGACTTTTGACTGTTATAGTTGCTGAATAGGGACTAGTGCTGACTTACTAGTGTTGAGATGAGATTCTTTGAGATTTGTGAAAAGGGAGGTACAGAGACTGCTATTCCACTAGCCTTAGAGAGCTCGGATCTGGAGTGCTTGATATAATGCTAGATTGTCTAGACGAGGTCCAAGAAGGTCTAGGGTTGATCAGGCCCTAAGAGGTATGGGTGAAAATTTTAAAGGTTAAATTGCAGGTAAAAAAAATGTAATTATGGGCCAAGTTAGTAGAGGAGTTCTACAAGGAACTCGGCTCCACCAATGTCGTTATGGGGTCTTGAGCATGCGAACTATGTCCTATACAGGATTATAGTAGGTAGTTAAGAGGTTGTTGAGTGTAGGGTTGGTTGAGGGATCAAGAGGTACAAATGGACAAGAATATTACTAGTGTAGGTTGTGTATTTCCGAGGTAGCTAGACTCGACTGTGTCAAATGAGAACTGTCCTATCTAAGGCCGTGGAATTTAGATCTTTAATAGATACTGAGTTCCTAAGGCAATAAGTATATTTGGACTCATATTAGGCAATAGTAAAGACTCCTTATGATGCCGGATTATAATGAATACCTGATGGCTCATTATAGACACGTTCTGTATCATGTGGATACGTAAGAAGGTAACAGAAACAAGGCTACCAACAAGATAAATATCCAACAAGAAAGCAGAATAAGCTACTACCTAAATAGGTAGGCATAACAGTAGACGGTGGTCAGCAGGCTGACATACATGAGATTAACCCATAATGATATACCAATATGACAGGTAATAATAAGGAAATATGATGAGAAAACTACTATGAAAAAACAACAAGACTAAACCCAATATAATCCTTCCTAATACAAACATGTCCAATAAGAGTAGCTGCCAAAACAGGCCAAAAACGTGCCGTGATATAACTAAATAAAATCCACCAAAATTGCTATAAATAAAACACGTATAGAGAAAACAAATACCAGAAAACCAGTTCCTTACAAGAAAAGAACAAAACATCCTTGAACTGAGAAGTAATTATGTCAGTTGCAGGCCTCACTGCGTTGGAAAAAGTGAAATTTCATTAGGTGAATAACTTGGATTGTCGGAAATTGGTGGATAAGATCCTAACCGAGGGACCGCAGTATAATTTTCCCAAGATTATTTTAATCTCATATTATGCAGCGAAAATATCTAGGTTTGGCACACTAGGTTAATATTCTATCCATATCAGGGAAAGGCAAGGACAAAGGATTCAAGGATGTATACTGGCTCAGTATTAAGGTTTATGCAACATCCCATATTATTCCCACCTATACTAGGGATCATATATTTGCCATGAGAGATTTGACGATCAATGCTTGTAGTCCTTATAAGGAGAAGTGAGATCGGACACAGCATCTCAGACAGAGCATTGAGTTGTGTAATATCTACTTGAACTTTGAATCCAAAATTTAACTAGGAACGCTGTCAACAGTCATAGATTAGCAGCATGTGACTAGTTTGGGTAATAATAGATTTGGTATAAGAGTCTTTTGGATGTGGTACAATAAGGAAATAAATTCTGAGATACAGAGTCTATTTGTGTAATGGAAGACGGTTTACCATAATTGTCTTAGTACACATTTCCTAGCACCTATCATGTATACCAGATAGGTCGGGCATGGTACCTTATGCACTACTGCCTTGAGCATACCTGTTTCTTACATACTTTTCTTTTATTGTGATGCATTACGCATCTACACCTGTATTTCTGAGTACTGGAGGATTGACCTACCACACCTGTATTTATGGTAATGAATTGGTTTTTTCTGGAAAGGCCAGAAACCAGGTTTTCTGGAAAGACCAGAAAACAGGCTTTTCGGACTTTAGAAGGCTTGGCGGGTATTTCAAGTACTGAGCGGTTCCACCCTGCTGGAGGAGGATTTCTTAGATCAGATCACTTCAGACAGAGTTCAGACAAGGCTTAGATTACTTTAATATAGAGAGATTACCCCTGTTAATTCTTTTCTCGCTTGGGAAATCTGTATGCTCATAAACACCCTCTGACTCCGCGACTTAGCGGAACCAATAACAGACATACATTATCACTCAGGTAATAGTACAGACTCTGTTAAACGGCGCACGGTCCTACTATTAGCATCGCCCAAAACATTTTTTTTAACAGACAAAATACTCTAAGCATGAAAAGTGCCATAACGGACTAAACACCTATTGGTATCTTTATAATGCCCTTTCAGGTTTCAACTAAATCAGATGTCGACATATTCTACAAAGACATTACATTCAACGAAAGCTAGCAATAAGAATCCACCACTAAGACAGAGATATGCTCAACCTGCAGTCAACCCAAGATCTTGTGGAAGACTAGGCAGAGGTCTAACAGGCAGTGGTATACATCATTAAACAATTCCACCCTCATTCCATCACCTTACCCCACCAATAACGACACCACCTCTTGCATGCCTGGTAACCACAATCCCCACTCATCTTTTTATACCAGAGAGCATAAGACATCACGGTACTATACGTCCCAGGAATAATCACAGGGTACAAATAGATAACACTATCCCAAGGCTTAATCTCGTTATTCTCACTATTAGAAGAGTCATACGAAAGTACAGCAGGAACCACATAGCTACTTCCTGTTCCATGCAACACCAGATTCCTCACAGGCGAGGGACATCTATCATCCTTCCCAACTGAACCACGATCAGTTGGCATTAGCTTAAAACTTGAGGAGTTTGAGCTATTCAATTCTGCTTTATAAGGAGCCCACCTCACGATATTCTTGCCGCTACCCTTACTCTCTCCAAAACCTTCTATCGGGAAGGGCATCTTAGGCATCGTTAGAATTGCGCCGGCCTTAGTAGTACGTACCATTGTAGAAGTGGAACAACACGATGAACCAGCATCCGTGGTCTCCTCGTTCCCACTATCCTGCCTACATATCATGCTAGCAGCCAAGCCACAGTTATCCGAATTCGATCAGAATAAACTCACGTCCGGAGCGATGTACTTGTCCCTACAATATATACACAAGAAGGAAAAATAACTTGTAATATCAGAACGAGTAACTGACATTATGGCCTCTAAGACAGATAAGCTGTACATCTACAAGAAGTTGTGAAGATTAGCTATGATTCCTAAAGATATCAAGAAGTTAATCTCCAACAGACTACGATAGAAAAGAGACACTCCTAAACCAGAAACGTTCAAGGAATCAGTCAAAGCACCACCACTCACTGTCTACACCGTCGCTGTCCTGAATGCAGAAGAAGGCTCTCCCCTTACTATTGAAGCGGATAGATTATAGTTAAATAACGAATAAATAGGTGTAGGACAGCGTAGAAGTAGCGGTAAACCAGAGGACATTATGGAGCGAGCAGGAAGTACTTAGCAGTGCGAGCGCAATGTCAATGCTATGATTACTCTATCTGGAGGACGGCAGAATAGCCTGGTCTAAATACATAAGAGAAGGCTATGAACAACGATACTAACTAACTAACTGAAAGAGGATATAACTAAGTGAAGTCCGTAACAGGAAAGGGAGTATGCATGTCAGCCCACATGTAAGACAGTGTGGGAAATAACGAGCATTGTGTAACAGACATATGAGTGTAGAGGTACAGCGTAAGCTGCATATAACACATGCTGCAGGATACTCAAAATAGAGGTAGATAGAGATAATAAAGAAAACATATCGTAATAGAAATAAGAGAAGTAATACGATATATATGTAGGAAATATAAAACGAAATAGCAGCAGATAATGTCATTAGAGGGCACAGAATGTATGCCGCAACACTTACAATATGGGTATTTGAGTCACCTCCCATGACAGAACCAAACTGGAAGAAAGTTCAATGATAACTATATGATATCCTTGCCTTTACACAACCGCTTGGATCAATTTACTTCTTTCATCCAAAAGACATCCAACTGCTACTCGAAGCAAATACCAAACTCTATCTTTGGAATACCACTAATGTATTTGAAAATAAGGATTTGGAACTTATAACGGTACATATGGAGGGCCTTAAATGCCCCAAGATTCCACAACTCACAGAACCTCCCTGGGTTCTAAAGGAATGGGATGATATTATATCCTTCATGCTATGTTGTCAGCACCTCTTTCTACCTCTTGTACCAGGACGATTTGAGGATCCACCTATAGCCAAATGGCCAAAGGGACAAGACAGAAGGAACCCTCCTGAGATACTAACCATACAACGTTGCACACTCGAAGTCAGCATAGGATCTCAAACTGGTATCGTGCCAGAAGGTAACACGTGGAACGTACCTCGGAGCCTGGCCACACAAACAATGGGGAAGATGATGACAACCTAACACCTCCACTTAGGACGGGGCACAACCGCAGGAGAAGGAGATAATGATGGAGACGATAGTAGCTCTAGCTGTGATGACTCCAGTAGCGGATCGTCAGTCCACAGACAAAGAAGTATACGCTAACTAAAGAATGTCAAGAAGATCAAGAAATGGAAACCTCGTGCTAAGACACCGAAACAATAACAATGGGAAATGACGACAGGAATCATAAAACCTGAAGCGTCATCAAAAATGTTCAAAGGGATGAAGAGGATCAAGATTGATCCGCCAGAAAATCTCAACAGTGGAGAAAAGAAATAGCGAGACACACAGTCTCTTGACACTTGGGTCAACGGGATACAGAGATTGTTAAGTATAAAAGAAATATGATTGGAATCGAAGGAAGCATTGGACTTTATTGGATTCAAACTGCAAGGAAGCACACTCACTACTCATAACCACCACCTCATCAAGGAAAAAGACAAGGTGTCCTTTTTCATCTTCATGCTAGTGCTATAGGAATTCCTTATTCCCTCCACTAGTAAGGACCTCCTATGGAAAGAATAGGGGGCTGCCTCACCCTACAAGGATAGACTACACATGAGTAACAAAACCTTCGCCAACTGGCTGGAGGAGCTGCAGATTAAACTTATCGAAAAGGATGGAAACCAATGTATCTCGAAAGAAGTCGAATGGTTGAAATTCCTCAACCACATACCGGATTACATGGAAACCACCCTGGTTCCCGAAATACTTGATTCTTGGATGTTCAAGAAGGCGGGATCATAAGAGGCTGCCCGAAAACATGGGGGTATCACAACTACAGGTAAACCTGCACGGCAACCAACTACCCCATTAGTTCCGAACCCTGGTTGAAAGCACCACAGGGGTTGGAAGACAGACATCAAGAAAACAAGTTCTATTTCGGGAAGGACCCTTGCTACGAGAAGAACAAGTAACAAGGATCCTGACTGGCAAGTGGTTAACAAGACATTAACATTACAACATAAGATGAAGGTGATCATGGATCGAAAGTGTCTATGGTGCCATGCGCCTGGTTACACCTTCAAGGAATGCTAGAAGCGAATATCCAAACTACCTATGTGAACTGTCATAGAAGTCCCATCCCTGCAATACACCAACAAACTAGTTATCGTCTACAATAACTACAATGGTAAAACCTAGGCAAAACCCCAGTCTACCCATGTATTAGACTACAGCAGGGTTCGGGTCAAGGTTAACAGCCACCCTGCATTAGCCCTCGTAGATTTACAGACTACTGGCGGAGATCTCATCAATCCACAATTCGTGCACCTATACGGCCTACCCACCAACAGTATCGACAAGAAATCACGCAACACCACGATCAAACGATTAAAGCGTGTGATAGAAAAAGCATGTGATGTCCAAATGGACTATGGAGAATATACCGAAACAAGAATGCTCTATGTAGCCCACCTTGCAGGCTTGGATATGACCTTAGGCAAGCCAGTTCTCACCACACTAAATGCTTTAATCCCAGCAGGACCAAAGACTATTACTATCCAACCTGGAGGAATGGCACGCTTTACTTTCAAGGAATGGAGGAAAGTAGAGCTTGCTATGGGGCAAGTTATATTGGCTGCACACTCCATAGAAGATGAAGTACCAGACTATCTTCTACCACTCTTCGAATTAATGGTCTTAGCTATGAGGCTCAGAGAAAGTTTGGTGTTCAACCCCTTCCCTGAATTCGCCCAGTTTTTTCCAGCAACTACACCCAACGAGTTGCCACCCCTCAGAACTATCAACCACTATATCTGCTGGAAACTCGGCTCTATATGCATACCAAAATGGCTACCCCCACCCTTCAGTTTTCTGTAGATCTCACTAGACACCTCACTGAGGAAGAAGGCTCAGGCCAGATTTATCGTACAGAACATGACAGCAATACAGTAGTTCTCTTTATTGAAGCTAAACGAGATGATCCCACCAAACCAGGGCGTATTTTGGACGCCAGGGATCGGAATGATGTGGTTCACCCCAACCACACACCCTTATCAAGCATTGAGGAACTAATGGAGCTGGTCGCAGCTCGGAAATATTGGGGCAAGATTGACCTAGTAGATAGGTAACACTATATCAGAATCAAAGATGACTTGGAACTACACTCCACCTTCCTTAAAAATATAGGATATTACCGCAGTTGCATCATGGAACAAGGTGAATGCAATGCTCCTGCTACCATGTATAAGCAATATATGAAATCTTTAAGCACATGGTCTTCTAGGATCATGTGCTTAAAGATTTCATGGATGATAATATTATCTTTTGAGATACCTTACATGAACATGTAGATACCTTACAAAAGGTTCTACAATGACTCCTAGGTGAGCAGTTTTGGTTGAAAGCAAGCAAATGCTAGTTCTTAACCAAACGTCTAGATATCTTAGTGCATATATTAATTCCGGTTGTGTTACATATAGATCTTAGGAGATGCGAGAAAGTTTTGGACTTCAAGGTTCCCAGCAATCGCAGGGAACTACAAGGTATACTTGCCATCGTTATATTCCTATGCAAGTGTTGTCCTGAATTGGCCTCCGGGTCAAGCACTGTGTCAGAACTGCAAGGCGAAAATGGACTCTGGAGATGGATGGACACCCATAACAGGGCACTTGAGAAAATCAAGGAACTTGTGAATTCTCAACAGATTCTCAAACCGTGGAACCACTTCTCGAAAGCGCCAAAATACCTGGTATGCGATGCTAGTAATATTGGACTCGGATCACGAGTAAGACAAGGAGAGCTAGGATCAATTCGACCCTATCGATTTCACTCTCGGAAATTTAGCCCTGTACAGCTGAAATACCCACCTATCAAAAGCAGTTACTCGCTAGTGTTGACTCCCTGAAGTTTTTTGAGGCTCAGCTCCGATATCACCAGTTCACGGTTATCAGGGATCACCAACTACTACTCTCATTCCTCCAGCCATGACAAACATCTCAGAAGTTAGCCCACTGGCAACCTTATATGCGAGAATTCGACTTGGTTATCGAACATACAGCTGGAAAGGAAAACCTGTTGGCAGACGCTCTAGCAAGGAAGCATAAGTACTCCCTCGGTCCCACCAACGAAGAAGACTTCATTCCGCAGAGCATCGATCCCACAGAAGACAACACTGAACCTCAAGAGACTTCAATTAGTACTACAAATCTATATATCTCTCCCATTCCCGAAGACTTCACAATGCTTTCCCGCAGCTGTATCAACATCAAGCACACTGACTGCGACTACAACAAGTGCACAGGCTCTGATGAAAGCCTAGGTCACCACGCCTCTTGTCCCTATCTTTACGATGGAAACAATGTAGACTAGGAAGACTACGATGACATCAAGGAGGAGGAAATGTAATCAGATGAGGGTACCCTCTTCACAATCCCTGATGAAATCTCTGACGGGTATGATTTCGATCATCATACCCACGTTGTTGAACAAGATCAATTAAATGGTTATCATCACATCAGCCACTCTTGCAGATGATACCTCCTCTGTCACCAAAAAGAATAATATTCCCGCTATTATTACAGATGTGGTAAATGACCCCTGGGAACACTACAAGCAACGCAGAATGCAACATAATACGGACTGTCACGACTACTACTATTTCTGACTAAGTGTCTATCTGAGGGTGGTACGTGTTATACGGTTCCAACTTGATTCCCTTTCTTACTGCCCAATCTTTGAAATAGTCTGACATAAAGAGAGTGTCTCGATTAAAAACAATATAATCGGGATATCCGATAACAGAAGCAACATGTGTATCAAAGGTATGCGTGCACTTCTCCGACATGAGGTTAT
>Ga0307511_10005740_pt1 | contig 12563 bp, 3 predicted proteins | sample 13_EM_MG_FD_200266 | JGI IMG/M metagenome (GOLD analysis project Ga0307511, IMG submission 200266) | Populus trichocarpa ectomycorrhiza microbial communities from riparian zone in the Pacific Northwest, United States - 13_EM | ecosystem: Host-associated > Plants > Roots > Unclassified | place...
AAACAAAATAATTTTTTAAAAAATCTATATCTAAAAGGTTGAAGAAGCAAGTATAAAAATTCATAGATGAGTGGTATTAATTGAAATATAAATTTCAAAATTAATTAAAAAAGACATTAAAAAAGAAAAATTATATATATAAAAAATAATAATTTGGGTGTTATGGCTTAACTTGTCAAACCTATGATCTGAGTCATGGACTTAAACGGATTAAATAATATTTCTCTTAAATTTATACTTAAAAAACAAACGAGGGCAAAAAAATAAATTAGTTCATATTGTTTTAGAAACTAACTAGTGAATAGTACTTTTTTTCTATATGTTTCATTATATTTACTAGTTATGTGACTCGCGCTCCACCGAGAGTAAGATATTTTTATCTCCTATTAAAAAAATAATAAATGCAGGTTTTTTTTAAGCATTTATATAGCTAAAAATTCTCTAAAGTGCAAATCAAAAAGTTTATGCATACATGTAATTAAATAAATCTAGAATTATGTGTGCTGATAAATTAAAAACAAAATTATTAATGCTAACTAAAAATAAAACTGGAAAATTCAAGAAACACGTGTAGATCAAGATATTTAATCTCGCAAGATAAGGTATTTACTCGGTTATATTTACTAAATCTTGTTAATCAATAAAAAAATTGTTCAATCAAATGATAATAGAAATAAATAAACACATTAAATTATTTAAATAAAAAAATTATACAAGGCTGCATTTATTAGAAATATATTTTTTATTTTAAAAAATAAATTTAATATATAAAAAATATTTATTAAAAAAATATAGATGAATAAAAAACTCCAAAAATTATACACACACAAAATAATTTTTTAAAAATATCTATGTCAAAATCCAGATTTTCGTACTATTTCATTTACTTAAATTGTAAGATTATCAAAATAATTCATTTGGAGATGCCCATCTAAAATCATAATAAAATGATCCTCATAGTTTTCACCACTTTTTATCAAAATAACACAATTGTACGCGTAAAATCATACATTATTTCATTTAAAATTTCCTTTTACTTTTTTAAATATGTTTCACCCCAAATTTGATAAAATTTCTTCATTAAAGATAATTATAAGTTTATGTAATTCATCACTAGTAAACATTCACGTATTGATTTTATTACTTTATTTCATCCAAAATTTAAGTTAAATATCACAATAATTTTCTTTTTAATTTATTATTTTTAAATTAAAAATTACCCTATTTACCACCTATTCACTTATTTTTAGGCTAGAGGTTTACATCCATTATTTTTTAATTTTTCAATTTTTCAAGGACCCTCTCTCTTCTTGTAAAATTCAGACAAATGATGTGTAGGATTGAAATGTTAAAACCTCAACAAATATGGATAAAAAATAAAAAATGAGAAAACTCCGAGGACAAAGATTAATGCACCTCACGTGTAGTAAAGGGAAAAAAAAGAAAAAAGACAAAAAAAGTTGCATTTTTGTTTCAATGTCAAACTTTATTTCTAAGTTTAATTTGTTTTAAGTAAAAAAAATGAATTTTATATCATCAAGTCCAGCATTAATTTAATATTAATTTTTTTTAACATATCGAGAACCATATAGTAAGCTAATTGAAATAAATTATCAGTTCTAAATTTAGTCAATGCAATATATAATGTCAAAATTAAGAAAAGGTTTTTGTCATTAGAGTAAAAAATTCTTCAAGGAAAAAAAACACGAATTGATAGTGTAATGAGTCTATAACTATAATGTTTTTCTCATATTATTATTTTTTATTATTGTAATGTGTTTAAGCCCTATATTCTTTAATTTGTTTATAAATTATTATTTTTGTCAAATTCAAGTGACTTTTCTTTTCTATAAATATAAAATGAAAAAAAAAGTAGATAAAATGTGAAAATTTAATAGGGAAAGATGATATTTTTTTGTAAAGAAAAATACAAATTAGTAACTGATTCTCATTTCAAAAAAATCTTGATGATCAACAATAATTAAAGGAATGTAATACTGTTTAATGATTAGTTATAACAACTTATAATTAAGTCAAACTTTAAACTAGATATCCCTTTTGCAAGAGAAATTTTATAGATAGCGATTGGTTATTATCATGAAATAAAAAGGATAAAGACAATGAAAATAAAAATATATTTAATTAAAAAGATAGAGATATAAAAATAAATTTATCTCTGAAATAATTTTGAAGTGAATTTCTGCACTTTCAAAATAAGAGGTATAAAGAGTATATGTTTTCAAAGACAATATTTTTTATTTTTTATTCCTAAAATATCTTTATAAAAAGCTCTCAACTCCAAAATTATCCAACTAAAATATACAATGATTAAAATAATTATTATCATAGTTTTAAAACTCAACTCGAGAGTCGAGGGTCACAGGTCAGGTTGACTTGAGTTGACCTGAGTCAACATAAAAATAAAAGTAGTTATTATTATAGTTTTAAAACTCAATTCAGGGGTTGACCCGAGACAAGACTCAAGTCAACATAAGAAAAAAAATGATTATTATCATAGTTTTAAAACCCGACTCGGGGATCAACCCGGGGTAAGGCCCGAGTCACATGTCAGAAGAGTCAACATAAGATAAAAATGGTTATTATCATAATTTTAAAATTTAATTTGAGGGTCAATTTGGGGGAAAGGCATGAGTCACATATCAAGAGGGTCAACCTGGGTTTACCCGAGTCAATATAAGTATAAAAATTATTATTATCATTATTTTAAAACCTGACTCGGGATTTGACCCGAGACAAGGTTCAGGTCACGGGTTGAGAGGGTCAACCCAACTGATCCATTTTTTTTAAAAAAATAATAATCAAAGCAGCCTTGTTTTGATTAGATTTTTTTTCTTCAAAAAAGTCAACGTGTATTTGACCCTGTTTTATCTTGAGCTGACTTGGGTTTTTCACTAGATTAGATCAAGTCAATCATTCCTTTATTATTTTTAAACTCAAACCAATCTAAGTCTTGAATCAATATATCAAGTCAGTTCTGGTTTTATAAGTAAGTTTATTATAATACTATTAATTTCAACACTCAATATAAACTAAAGTAATATATATATGTGTACCTAATTATTTTTTAAAATATATAAGTTTGATAACAATATATATTAAGAGTAAACTAGACTTTTTTATATTTTATTTTGTCTTGTCCATTGTAACCAAACAGGATATAGAGATAGTCACTTTATTTTGTATATCATTATCAAACATAATTATGTTTTTGTTTTTTTTTATCTCATCTTCTCTGTCTTTTCTGTCTCGTAACAGTAACCAAACGCTATCTATGAGTCCTTTAAAGCTAATACAATCTTTTTATTTTTTTGTACCGTATCAAACATATAGAATTATTTTTGTTGTTGAGGATACTTGACTGCAAAATTAATAATAATAAAAAAAGAATAAGAAGAATAAAAATTAAATTTAAGAAGGGAAGAATAAAAGAAGAAGAAGAAGAAAAAGTTGCATCTCTAAGTAATTTGGGTCATGCTAAGAGAGATTTCATTCTAAAAAGAAGTCCTTCATTGTTCTTGTGATAAATTAGCCTTCATAAAATTAGCATTTCCGCATGATCTAGCATGGGAGGGGGTAAATCAATATGTGGTGAACAAGTGGCCGTGGATGTCGTAAAATCAAACTTAAACCAGTAAAGGTTTGAGAGTAAAATTTAGGGTTTATTTTGAGCTTTAAAAAACAAAATGAAACGGAATCTTACAAAAATATGCACCGTAAAAATGAGCAATCAAGCTAACGAGTAGTCTTGTTGATCTTTTCAAATCATGCATTTTGACAAGGAACTAAAGCATCAGCTGCTGCTTTTCTATCTTGTATGCTTGCTAGCAATGGGAAAGTCTTTTTTTTTTCTTTTTTGCCATATTGTAACTTTGGGAATAAACACAAGCACAGCCTAACTTGCATCATGGCCAGAGCGAGTGGTCATGTTGTACTGGACTCGTTTGAGGAATACCTCTAAGACCCTAAAAGCACATGGAATATCACCAAAACAATCTACGGACATAATTCTGTCTTGAACCAATAATCTCACTTCCATGCACTGAACATTGGATACTCTAATGGAGGTGTTGATGAACTTTCAAAATAGCACATAACCCCACTCCAAATTTCATCAACCTTGACATTTTTGCAAAGCAAGTTGTTGTTTATACAGCCATTTAATCCGGTGCAAACCATTTCTTTTCCAGACTAAACACTGCCATATGTGACCATGAATGTTTAGATACAGTTGGGAAAAGGAAGAAAATTAGTCTGCAAAGACAAGCGACTTTCTAAAACAAATAATTCATTGCAAGACAAGTGACAACATAATACCAGTTACCCCTCCTGGCTATCAACTTGAATTAACACGAAAAGGCACAGCTGTGATGCACACCTTTTTATTATCAAAGCAAAACAGATGGTTATTTCCCACATTCTAGGTGGTGCCTGAAAAAAGCTCGATATCAAGCCAGACCATTAACAAGCCATGGAAGATTTAGAGAAAGTTCCTGATGTCCAAAGACCTCACATCAACCTCTTTCTCATTCTTAAATTCCTCCCTGAAAAAAAAAAGACAGGTGATATCAATTAATTTTATCAATAAAATATATATACCAAGGAAAGGCTAATATTATCCCACTAATGACTCATCAATCTAACTTCAAATGGACATTGAAAAGATTTTCCAGCAGGGAGCATATCATTTCAGCTGACTTAAGACAAATGGACAGGTATGCCATGCTTTGACACAATGCATGGTTCTTGCCAGGCATTAGTGGAACTCAATTACAGTATGAATCAGATTTTGTTTCACAAAAATTTGCTCGAGGTTCTTTCTTTCTTTCCAGGAACATCGACTTCATGCTAGCACCCAAATTCAGGGATAGGGGTGAAGCCGGATAGAAGATTAATCAAACTCAGGTTGGATAGGTTGTAGTGCTGATCAAGCTTAGGTCAAGGTCGAGTCATTTTACAGGTATTCTGCACAAGCTCGGCTCCAGATACAAATTTTTAATCATGCTCAGTTCATTAGGCTTGGTGGCTCACAACAAGCCTAAAGGTAAAGTCAAGTCACAGTCAAAATTCATCTAGCCAGAATGCCTTCAAAGGTTTCAGAGCATAAAATACAACTCATAATTTTTTTTTGAATTTCTATGCCAAACAATTTGTACAAAAGGAGCAGCCTTTTTGTCAATCACCTTCATTCAAGAAAAAATTGAAAATAATAATAATAATAAATAATAATGAGATAAGAGAATGTCCTCAAGCTTTTTCAATCTTTTCCCTATTTTCACTACACATTACCTCCTAAAGATATAGAACACGGGTTTTTATTGCTCTAGAACAGGCCACTTTGGAACGCTTTCAAAAACACATAAAACGCCCATGTTCATGAACAAACCTAGTTGAGCAACCTAACAGTCACGCTCGGCTAGACTTACTTGTAAACAAGCTTAAAATTTTGTTCAAGCTCGGTTTGAATTATGCTCTAGACTAGTTCGATCGAGCTTAGAATTGAGTCAATTCGAGTTGTTTGGGTTGACTTACATCCCTATTCAGTGGTCATTCATCAGGAATACAATAAAAGACTCCGAAAAAAGTACTCTTTCCCAGAAAAAGAAAGAAATGGGAGCTAAACCCATGTCCATCCTATTTCTTTACTGCCAGCCCGAAGCCAAGTGTAGGAAGCCAGCATGTCTAGAACCAAGAGGTTCAGAATCACGAGACAATAAGCACAAAAACAATAAAAAAATACCTCTTCCTTTGTGTTTCCATCGCCTCGACAGCATCCTTCTTCAGCTCCTCCAATTGTGCCTTGGCAATTTTAAGTTCCAACTCCTCTTCATATTTTGGTAGATCTTCCCTACGAACTCCAAGCCTATAAAGATAAAAAAGAAAAAAAGAAGAAGGGTCAAAACTTCCCTTCTGATATTACAAATTCCAACTAAAGAGCAAAATCATCACAATAGCCACCATAAAGGAACCAGGAAGAAAACCACTATGGATACTATCTCCATGTCAAACTCACTGCACTAGAACTACCAACCGCGCCAACGTGCACTTACCAAACACAAATTAGTTGCTGGTAATAGTAAATCAACATGTTAGTTACATTGACTATTCCTTAATGATATAGACAATATATAGATTGTCCATATATTTAAAGTAAGTCCTCCAGTCAATATATAGACATGCAAACTTCTTTTGTAAACCAATTCATTAGATGGTTCATTTGTCAATAAAAGCAAACATTCATAAGTCCTCAGAATAGTCCTCAGACAGCCAAGGACTGTATAAGCTTCAGGCTTCAGAAGGCAAGGAATGATCATGCAGCTAAAAATAAACTCCATCAAGAACTTTTCATATATACTAGACCATCACAAGTACAATACTCTTGCAGGTAAGATAAACCACATCACCATTCAAAAAAGAAAAAACAAAGAAGTATATTTAGTTGTTAAATCAACACTTACTTCTTATTAACCTTATCAAATTCCGCCATAAGAAGAGCCATTCCTTTCTTATCATTCCTCATCAGAGGTTGCTTAATTTCCTTTTCAACTTTTTCCAATGCATCCATCGTCATAGCCTCTACACCAAGCTCATCAGAGAGACCTCTCCTGAAGCGGAAAAACCCATATCCTTCATTACATTGCAAATGAGAAATGCAACAAGGGGATGCTAAGATATCGATATAACTTTGGATTTATAACAAATGAATAGCACATCAGTCACTAGGGATGTTAGTTTTAATTTCAGATCCACAGGGACAAATGTTTGTCAAGGCAGGGCAGAGGAAAAAAAAGCTATTTCTTCTACATCCTAGTAAGAGGATAATTCATATACAGCAAATATGACATGAAGCTTCATTTGCTACAGCAATAAAATCTAGAACAGGTTAGACAAGATCTTGGAAAAGAGGATTACTTGGTTCTTATTTCCTGTAATTTCAGAAAAAATGTCCGAGCATCTGGAATATCTTGTGTTTCTTCTTCAATAGTAAACTGGATCCTTTGTGATTCTGAAAACAAGCCAGCCCTGCAGAGACAGAACATAGGCCAGTAAATAAATCATAGATCATTAAATGAAAGCATACCAAATTCAGCACAAACAATGAATATAAATCCATTCAATGCAAGATCCACCTGAACCAAACCAAATGCTCACCCAAAAGAAAGAGGGGTGCTAAACATGGAAACACCTCAGAAGAAACTTGAGAAACTATCAGAAAATAGAAGAATAAAGAATATCTTACTTCTCTCTAATTGTCTTCATGACCTTCGCATAATGAGACACGGCAGCTGGATTCTCAGGATCAATGGTGATCTTTTCCTTCCGAAGTACCCCAATGGCTGTCTCAAATTTCTGCTTGATGTCCCGAAAGATGTCCTTCAACATCTCTGTTTAGTTCAAAGGAAGATTTGCATTAAGTAACCAAATCATCAGAGTGTTCATTGTGAATAATTGCATCTACCAGGAGTAAAAGATGTTATAACGGATCATAGAGTCATGAACAAACGACAATGATTACCAAGTATTTTACTTTTAACTGGATTGTAAGAGTATCCTAGTTAGAATATGAGGCAACAATATAAATCATTGTGATCACCATCGTCGTTGTCGTCGTCGTCATCATCATCATCATCAACAACAACAACAACAACAACAACAACAACAACAACAACAATGCAACAGCAACAACAAAAACAACAACACCTCAAACAACAACAACAACAACACCTCAAACAACAATGCAACAGCAACAACAAAAACAACACCACCTCAATCCCCAAACTGGTGAGGGTTGGCTGTTAGCCCAAGAGATTAGAGTTGCATAGTATGAAGGTTGTAAATGCTTTATGGGCTGTTCAAAAACAAAATTAAAATGTAATTTTTCTCTGAGCTTTGTAAAATATTTTTTCAAGTTCCTAGCACGATGCATGTGGTCACATGGCCATTAACATTCAACTTTTTGGTCCGGTACTTATCATCTCCAAACAACATGCTTTGAAAGTGGCAAAGCAAAATTTTGAGTGTCATCAAACAATACATGTGACAAAAAACCCATTTAATAACAGAAGTTTAAGGGTGTACTGACCATCTCCCTTGAGCCCGGCAGGAGCAGCCTCTTTTGCATAATAACGAACTGGAAAAGCATGTTGCTGATTCAAAATGGCTTGACTTCCATACAACTGCATAGACCCAAAATACACCCCCCAAAAAATAAATCATTATTGGTCAAAACAAAATCCCAATAATTGAACGAAAAATCACGGCACATCCCTAAAAACTTTTAATTTAATTCCACGATAATTCCCCTAACAGAACCCACAATAGAATTTGAATTTCCCATAAAATCTAATATTCCCAACCAACAATTAATTCCATCCTCAACAGAAAAATAATCGTAGCAAAAAAAAAAACCCACATTGACCCAAAAATCTAAAATATCTAAAAAAGTTCAACATTTCTTCAGTTTTATAAACTAAACATAATATATATAAAAAAAAAAAAAAAACATCAGAGTTAATAGATTCATCATTTCCTCGATTTTGCGGGAAAACAAACAGGAATCGAAATCCTACGGTAGGAAATGAATGGATGAATGGAAACGAGGATAAGAAGATCTGAAATAAAGAGAGGAAAAGTAGTTACCTGTTTGGATCTGGATAAGAGACGAGAACTGAAAGCCATGATTTTTTCTTCTTCTTTTTTTTTTTCCGGTGGGAGGACTACACTAGGGATGTTTGGCTCTGTCTTTTATGACTACTGGAATCCCCACCTGAGCTGAGAGAGGCAGAGAGAGTGTGCGTTTTCACTTTTCAGGAGGAGGTCGGTCTTATTTTTGCACCGTTGGATCTTTTGGGTTTTATGTTAAGCCAACCGCTACTATTTTTTTCCCTAATTCTTTTATTTCAATATTATCATAGTATATACTTTAATTTAATTTAAATATTAGAAGGATTTAGTAATTTTTTAATCTCTATTTTATAATTACTTTTTTCACGTAATATTATTTAATAAAATATTGCTTTTACTGTGCTATTTTTAAGAAAACAATTTAAAAAAAAACATTTTAGATTTACAAAGAGAAGTTGGAGATGATTTTAAATTAGTCGATACAAAAGAAAAATTATTGACATGAAAAATCAAAAGCATTGGCACAAATAATATTTATGAAACCGTTGAACAAAATGTTAGATAATATGATTGTTGAAATTTTTTCAAGAATACTTCAAAACAATTTAGAAGAAATATATGGTTAGCACTTCCCTGTAAATCGAGTTGATTTTTTTAATATAAAAAATTAATGTTCATGCACTAAATCACACTCGAGTTATAGATCCAACTGGGTCTAATAAGATAATTTCATTTAATAATATAATTAAAATAAATAAAATAATTTTTTTAAAAGAAATTGATAATTATAATCAAAAAAGAAAGTAAATTGAAATAAATAGTGATTGTCAACCTCTAATAACCTAAATGTAGAATAATAAAATTAAAAAAAAGAAATTAGTCAACTAAACGAAGATTAAAAAAATAAAACACTTGTAAAATCGAGTAAGAATGCCAAATTTCATAAGCCAGATCATGCGAACAAGATAATCTAATAAAAGAATTAACAAGAAAAATGACGAAACTTAAATTAAAAAAATAACCTAATTTTGAAGGATGAAACAAAAAAATATATAAAAAAGTGACCCCAAAAAATACAAAGTTACCCAACCAAACATGCTACCTAGAGCATGACATCGTGATAACTTAATTAAAAAAAAATAAAATTACAAAGCCTAATTTTCAAAATGAACAATGACGAAGGATGACATAAAAAAAATAAGTGAAAAAAATTGATGTCAGGCATTGTTAACTTTTTAAACTCATGACTCGAGTTATTAAACTAAAAGCATCACTTTTGAAAAAATCACGAACCTCATCTCCCAATAAATCAAATATCGAAAGATGAAATAGAAAAAAAAATCAATTATATAAAAGGAACAAACATAAAAAATAGCAATTAAAAGAATGAGAATCTAACTTGAAATATAAGCAAATAAGATGACAATCTATAATTTTAAATAGAAGGAACAAATTGGAAAGAAAAATTAAATTCACAAAAGGATCCAAAACAAAACGTATATAAATTAAAAATAAGGACCAAATTTTTTTAAAAAATAACAAATTATAATTATAGATCCAAGGATGAAATTGAAATTTGACAAATGAGCCAAGAACAAAAATGTAAAAAATAAGGATCAAAATTAATTATCAGTAAATGAGAGGGTGACTTTTAAAAATGAGGACCAAAACAGGAGAAGAAAAAAGAAGACGCCACCTATGAAAAACTGTCACCTAAACCGTTACATGCTCCCTCCATAAGAAAGAGGTGTCAAAACGCTTCCAACACCATCATGAAAGTCAATGTTACGCCACCCAAAGAGTGCAAAGACGCTCCACACGTTAGCGTGCACTTTGCAAGTTTCAATCAGTTTTTTTTAATAATATTTTATATTTATAAAAATACTAAAATGACCCTAAGCCAACTTGATTATATATAAAAAAAAAACCAAGATAAGATTATAAAAAAGTCCTTGGAGTAAGTTTAATAACTTTTGTTTTTAAGGGTACTTAAGTCATTTTACCGTGTTACAAAAAAAAAACAAAAAAGCCCCTACATGCAAGTTTAATGTTTTTTTTTTACTTTTAAGTATAATTAAGTCATTTAATTGTACTTAAAAATTAGAAGATCATTTTGTCCCTGGTCAATTTGATAATAACGAATGAAACTTTTGTGAAAAGACTATTCTATCTTTAAAATCAAATTTATTCAGTTTTTTTTAATAGGTGTTGAATAGAAATTTTATTGTTCCAATTTACAATAACTTAAGTATGTGTATATAGTAAAACTTTAATTCCTTTTAGTTTTTACTAGACAAATGGCCCTAAGCGTTGCTACGAGCCAATTAACAAATAATATAAATGATTATTATAATGACAGTTGGAAGTGCCAGACTCATATTATTGTAGACTTCCATGCTTCTTGGGTCTGGCAACTATGCCACACTCACATTACTTTAGTCTGTCAAATATGTCAAACCCAAGTTACTTGAATCTGGCAAACATAACAGACTCACACCAGAGCGCCTAGGTCTGGTGACAACGCCAGACCCATGCGCCTAGGCTTGACAACCAAGCCAAATCCATGCGTCTTGGCAATAATGCTAGACCTAAGGAGTTTGGGTTTGACAATCATGTCAGACCTACGAGCCTGGGTTGCCGGACCCTAGCGCTTGGGCCTGACAACCATGTTAGACTTAGGAGCCTAGGCCTCGCAATCATTCCAGACCTAGGCGCCTGGGCCCGGTGACAACCCCAGACCTAAGGCACCTAGGTCTGGCAATCATGCCACACCCGGGTGCCTAAATTCGGTAACTACGCCTGACCTGCGCCTTGGTCTGTCAACCATAGCAGACTCATGCACCGAGCCTGGAAACCAAGCCAGACCCACACGCCTGGGCTTGGCAACCATTCCAAAACCAGGTGTCTGGGCCTGGCCAAACCCGCACGCCTGGGTTTGGCAACCATATAGAAATGACAAAAACACCCATATATGCAACCTTGTTTTTGTTGAGACCCAATGATAATTTTGTGTTTAAAATGTTTCAATAAAAGAAAAGAACGATGAAGTCCCTCAACATATATTTCTCCCCTTCAGGAGCATGGTTGTATCTTCACTATTTTTTTTTAAAAGACAAATGAAGCTCTCAACCCAAATGTTAAAATTTTGTTCCTTGAAGGATAAATCAGTATCTATATTGTATCCTAAAAAACCCGAACGGACCATTTTATCCCCAATCATTCTTTCAATGTCAAATGTATCCCATGAAAAAGACAATCCTACCCCTAATTGCATGCTTAACAAGTTTTTTTTAGTAAGGATAATTTCGTTATTATACTGCTTAAATTCACAGTAATCTATGTCTAGGTAATCAATGATAGAGATATTAAGCTTTTTTAGCACATGTTGTAATTTATTTTAATAATAGTATAAAAGCTTGACGAATAATGTTATATGTAACAAAACCTTTTTTTAAAATAAGGAATGAGAAAATGACATTTCGGAAATTCAATTTAATTTTTTTTATCATTTGTTTTACTCGTTATCAATTTGTGAGTTTGTGCTTTGTTTTACTTTTATGAACCATTAATGAAGCTTTATATATATATATATATAATTTTCTCAAGACAAGCATACAATCTGATTTTATAAATAAATTTTGCATAAAAGTTTAATAGGAATATGCACCGATTGAGATTGCGGCCTAAATAAAGATTGGTTAAAATTTAATTTAAATTAATTTTTTATGTTTTTAAATTATTTTAATGTGCTGATATCAAAAATAAATTTTAAAAAATAAAAAAAATACTATTTCAATATATTTTTGAGTAAAAAGTTATTGAATTGTATTTGTTGTTTTTCATATGTGTTCAAGTATAAAATTGGTTGAAAATGAATTATTTATTCCAAAAACTAAAAGGTTAGTTTCTACCATGTTTCC
>Ga0307511_10005741_pt1 | contig 12562 bp, 16 predicted proteins | sample 13_EM_MG_FD_200266 | JGI IMG/M metagenome (GOLD analysis project Ga0307511, IMG submission 200266) | Populus trichocarpa ectomycorrhiza microbial communities from riparian zone in the Pacific Northwest, United States - 13_EM | ecosystem: Host-associated > Plants > Roots > Unclassified | place...
GAAAGATTGATTCATTGAATGCGAAAGTGTAACGGATCATGTCGGTGGTAACCTCTTAGTTCTAGCTGTTAAGAGGGGAAATTGACTTGGAAATATATCGATCTATTGCCAAGCTCCAGTTAGGTATACCCTTATTAATTCTTTTTTATATTTTGTAAATCAGTACTCGTAAAGCTTTATCAATTCAAGTACGTTATACACCAAATCGAGGAATTATTCAAATTGCCCGTGAGCGGCACAGTGGGTATGCCGCCCGCGGGAGGCATGTGCTGCCCGCGGGCGGCCCAGAACATATATGTACCTAGGTACGTGGGTAGGACCTTTTCTCCGTCAGTCTGGTAAATAGTGGTATTGAAAAAAGATCATTGGAGACTTAAGCCGAAGCTAAGACGGCGAATGGAGACTGCACCAGTACCCGTAATTCTTGCACCACTCTTGATAACCCATTGCAAAGATGTGTTTCCTCGACTTGGCATGGGAATATACTGGTACTGGGATTCCACACATTCAGCGGGTTCAGGCTCGTGCCTGCTGTATGCAGCCGTTGTAATTGTTCTTTCCGCGGGCCCGGGACTACTGGTAACTAGAGGGTACCTGAGGTTATAGGCAGCTACCGAATCTAGTAAGATCAATTGCACTATTCTCGTTGGTCCTCTACAAGTGGGGGTTGCAGCGTTATCCTTGACACGCCAACTAGTTGAACCCCTATCCGTTTCATGAGCCACGTGATCTCCAACTTATATCTTACGAGATGTGCACCATTAAAGGTTCTCTTCTTCCCCGCAACGAGGGTAGGAACTTAGTTTATCAGACTCCAGTAGACTGCCATGACAGTTATCTTATATATGGATTCTGTCGCACCGTTTAGATTCGTCAAATAGTGAGATCCGCAATAGGTGGAAAGTGTTGATGAAGCATCTCATGATCATGGATTAGCTTGCTTTTTCCTTTGTGAATTCCAAAAGGAATGTCAGGCAACATTTCGGGTTCCGCAACGCATAAACTAAACTCTGTCATGGTACTTACGCTGCATCGATATGAGACCTGTATGTTGAATCCCCAGAGAACAAAGAGCAGAGCTGAATAGGGTGATGTATGACAGCGAGGCAGTTGGAGGCTTGCTGTCCTACGCTGGTATTGACGCTAGTAGGGGTTGGAGTAAATTGTAAAGAGATGACGTGTGGCGTTGATGTGAATAGAGATAATAAACAAGGCGAAGCCTCAAAGACTTTGTAGTGCTGTGTGACCTGGAAATCAAATGCGTTATAACCTTATTTTCGGTTATTGTACAATGTGTAGCGCGGAGCGCAGGGTACAGATCTGGCAGGTATGGCGGCAACACAGGAAACCGATCACTAGTAGCTAAGATCAACCACAGGTTCTAGCTTGATAGGCTTTCAGCTTTCCCCCACTGATTTTGATTGTGACAATCCCATAGCCCTACCAGTATGCAGCTATCAAATCATTATCTGATAGATCACTTCGAATATGGGTTGGATGAGGTCACGGTGCCTGCGTTTACACTGTATTACAGTCCCAATGTGTGTCGTACATCTAGAAAAGGAGGCTATAGGTGGACCTGATTTATCTTGTATCTTGCGACTATTAGCATTCGGAGGCTGGGACAACCTTGTATTCCCTCTCCCACGATCGCTGTGAATATTCACTGGGAAGCTTGAAGACGAAGAGCTCGACGTGGGCAATCCTAGAGTATTATTTCCTAAAGTATTTGGAAGAAGTTCAACCATGTACTAGCAGGTCGAAGGAAACCCTCACCCTTACCAATACCGTTAAGGAGAAGCCTAAGCCCCCCTTGAATAGAGTGCTTATGAGGTCAATCGAACACCTATATGTTTCGGGTCCTACCGTGGAGAAAGCAGAAGGTTATATTGCACATGGGTATCCGGCTCACCCTTGCCGTGTCAACTTCCAACGGTCATGCATAGCGTGCGTTGAGTACGCTATCACCCGGCCTTCAGGAGGGTCGTTCCTGAGAAGGGTCTTCATTGGCTATAGTACTGATAGCCTTCCGAAAGGAGATAAAGTGTGAAATATACTCCACTATCAGAGTGAGGACCCGCATTTATCCTCACTAGCCGGATGGCATGCACAAAGGCGATCAATAATGTCCCAGAACGCATGTGGAGCTGAGCTGGGGAGAGAAGTTGATCCAATCCTACATCTGATACTTTGATGTTTAGGTGCATCGAAAAGCTATAAGTTTCCAGCAAATCCCACCCTCGGAGTTGTACTCCCTATTATCACCGCCTCCAGAACCATATTGGTTAATCCTTTCATCTTAATCGAGTTTGTTGTTAGCAAACATGCGTTTTCAATTTATATCTTTTTTTTTGGCCTCGATCGTTGCAACTGCGTTTGCACGACGAAGTTGCGGTGCTCCAGAGCCTTCCAATGAGCTCAGAGATGCTGCTGCTAAATTTGCTGCCGATGCCCGTGTTGGAAATTTCCACTCCCAACAGGATCTTGTTGTTGACACCTATTTCCATGTTGTGAGCTCAGGGACCACCGAAGCCCAGGGCAATGTCCCAGACTCCAAGTTGAAGACTCAAGTAAACAAAAATTCTCCGCTGCCAATGTTGTAACAATCTAATATTTTGTGAGCTATTAGCTCGTTACCTTGAACAGAGATTATGCACAATCTGGCATCTCTTTCAGGCTTCTTGGAACCACCAGGACGGTTAACTCCCAGTGGGCCAATGACGGAAACGAACTTGCCATGAAAAAGGCGCTCCGCAAGGGTGATTACAAGACCCTTAATGTCTACTTTCAGAACCTTGGCGATGGCCTTTTGGGCTATTGCTATTTCCCAGTCAATAATCCAACCACGGATGACAAGATCTATGACGGATGCTCCGTTCTTTTCTCCAGTGTTCCAGGCGGAGGCACTGCGAACTACAGCTTGGGGCGTGTAAGTTTCTTGAATAAGACTTTAATATTGACACATTCTCTAACCTTTGAATAGACTGCAACCCACGAAATTGGTCACTGGTTCGGTCTCTTCCACACCTTCCAGGGTGGTTGCAGTGCCACCAATGATGGGGTTTCCGACACTCCAGCTCAGCGAACCAGCACCAGCGGATGCCCGATCGGACAGGACACCTGCACTGGCTCTGCCTACCCTGGTGTTGACCCCATCCACAACTTCATGGACTACTCTTATGAGTGAGTAATTAACTCCATCAGCTAAATAGATAGTTGTTGATTCATCGATCTTGTAGCTCATGCATGCACGAGTTCACCAGTGGTCAGACCACCAGGATTAACCAGTTCTGGTCTTACCGTACCTAGGTACGTACCTCCGCTTTAAGAGCTGATTAGCCCATCACTGCGCACTGCAAGCATGGCGCCGTCGGGTGGGGAACCGAGGGAATGGAGTTAGTGGTTTGCTGGAGGATTAGTGGGCAGAATGATATAATGGGCGATTTTGGGGGCTTTCTTCTGGCGATATAGCGTGATTGGGCATATCTCGTGATCATGTTCGGTGGTCTGCAGTTGAGGGGTTGCTGGGCTCCAGATCTTACCTAGGTAATCTTAGTAGTCTCGGGGCCAGGGCCAGAGTCTTACCAGTACCTTAGAGAGGCTACCAGGAGGTAGAGGCCTCAGGGGCCGAGCAGAAGGTAGCAGGGTTAACGTTATCTAAATTGGTCATTGCATACCGAGCTGTTCTTGATGATATTTTTAATGCACACACACGAGCTCATCTTACAATTACTCGGTGAATTGGTAGATGTATCTTGGAACGAGTACCCCATAGAGCGATGTATCGATGTTCGGTGGTACCGAAACTACCGCAAACTAGTGGTTAAAACCCACGGTAGATGTTTGGGGGAGGTACAGCATTTCTTCGATGGGGCGATGGGGACAGCAAAATCAGCAACCAGACTAGCAAAATTACATGGCAACACGCACACAGATAATTTTCAAGTGAATTTTAGGGTGCCCCATCGACCAGTCTAAGGGTCAAATACTGTAGTCTGGGCAAATCTACAGATCTATACTGGCATGGGACTTGGCTAGGCCGAACTACTGAGGCATTCAAAGTTGCTTAAAGTAACAGAACTTAAAGCGCCCTATTATGCTTGAACAAGTAGATGTTTTACATGTCACCCCAAATAGGACACCAAGAATTACCCTTTTTTACCAAAGTACCCCTCCATTCCGGTATGCGCATAGATATGCTGCCACGCAGGAATGCTGTTCTATATGATGATGGTATATAACTCAGGGTAATGTGAGTACCGCTAGAATCCTCTTCAACAACTTGAAATACTTTCTGAGAGTCTATAGTACGTTAGGTTCTGTCAATATACATATTGTGGTGGTTTCGCACAGCTTAAGCATATTGAGTACTGATTTACAAAATAAAAAAAGAATTAATAAAGGTATACCTAGCTGGAGCTCTGCAATAGATCCATATACCCCCAAGTCAATTTCTCCTCTAACAGACCAATTTGTGTTCATTCAGCTAGGACTAAGAAGTTACCACTGTCATGATCCGTTGACACTTTTGCATTCAATAAATTGATCATTCTTAAAGCATCGGCAGAAACACGAGTAGTTGTAGATGCCTGGCGAGCAGCATTGGCTAATGTAATCGTGGTTTGCGGAGTATATGATTTGGTTTGCCTAGCAGTCGGAGTATCTGGAATGTCATTCTCCAGGCCCATAAGGTCGGTAGTTGGTGAGCGGTCTTTAGTTGGATGAAGGTTAACTATGCCAGTCCTGGTTAACAATTAATTGAATTCAGGTTGTGGTTTTTGCTGTCTTCCCTACCCTCCAGTCGGGTTTCCGGCTGGCTCATCATGCCCCCCATGTCTCGTATACTATAGAAGAAGCCGCTTGCTTGATGATACAACAGGAAGTAAAAAATTCGCCCCCCTTATATATCACCCGCTCATCTATATAACAGAAGAAAGTCCTTATCCGTCCAGTCCCTCGATAACGCGAAAGATAAGAAACCATGATATCCTCCTTATCAATCGCCGTCCTATTCACTCCGATGCCACCGTATTTCCGAAATTGTACATCGCCGTATTACCCTTATTCCAACATACGATACTGTAAAACAGCATCTAACTGTTGCATAAGTCTAGAACATGCTTCGATTTGGTTTAAAATTGTGGAATTGGAGGTACCGTAGAAATCCGCATACAAGAAAGCACCGCGATTAAGGATGTAGTGCCTTGCGCCTTACCTGGATCCTATAAGTAGGAAACAGTGGGGTTTTTTCTAATGTAAAAAAAATTATGCAATAAGATGTAGACAAAAGATATTATCATTGTTCTAAACTCCACTGAATTCCATACAGTGCATTAATATTCAGCACAAGATGGCCGGACCTGATTGCCGAGCCATAAGGCCCTCATGTATAAGAAATTAATTTCAAATGCCTATTGCATAGGAAATATTGTAGGTTTCTACAATAGCAATGAAGTCAGCATCCTCCTCTCCATTTCATACCTCATGGGAGATGAAGATGATGAGTTGTTACCATCATCAGCATGTTCTTCATTCGAAGGACCTGAGGCAATCTTCCCGGCTGGAATTCTCCTCTTATTCTATGTCTGCCGTCTCCCTCTGACCAAAAGGAAGGGTACGTGATGTTGATAGGGTCGGCCAAAATTAATTTCATAGGGAGTGTTGAGTGTAGCTGAATGTTTTGTTCCATTGACATTTACCAAATTGAGTAATTATATTAATTGCCCGCGAGCGGCCCAGAACAAATATTAGTGCGAGCAAAGAAATAGCCGAATTTTACTCAAGTTGAGGGCATCCTTGACATAACAGCGTGAAAACAGGAGTAACACAGGAATGGTATATTGCAAGAGCTCCATGTGCACCTCGGTTGGTTCCTTTCCTTATGCTCAGTACTCTCTAAATTTATTATTCAGCCCAATACCCATGTACCATCACACCCATGACTTGCTCAAACTATATATAACTCCTAACTTTATATCAACAATTGCAATCGATCCACCTTCCACATAGCTACTACATTCTCACCGGTACATGTTCCATCGACGCCTCTGCCTGGATCCGGGTGGTGGTTGTAGGGGTGGTATCTCTACCTACACCCCCCCAGTTGGGAATAAACCCGATTTATCGGACCAGAAGGGAGACTCGGCGATGTGCAAGGCCTAGAAATAGCCTTTTTGTCGGGCTTTGGGCTTTTGCCCAGTATAATGCTTGAGATGGTGGACTTCATGCTTAGCTACTAAGTCACGCTCGTACATATCAGAGTACCCCCGATTCAAGGCATGATATCCCACCCCCAAGCTGGATTACCCCCAGGAATTCTATTCCATATCTTAACATATAGACCTTACTCTACATATGATTTGTGTACAGCCTAAGGCCAGATAATGCCAATTTGAGAACCCCAAAGTATACCAAGGTACGCTAAACTCCATATAAACATAGTGTATTTGAGGTCATGTGACTTGTACGCACATAAACTGTTTCTCTTATTAACAAGGAGATTCCAGGTTTTTAATCTCATATTTTTTAGACTATTTATTAGTGGTGTTCAAAAACCGACACGAGTGCCAGGTTTATATTGGATGGGCCTGTCAAAGGACCCCCATAAATCTACCCTTGTGGACCGTCCGATCAATGCAGGGGGTGTGTCGATCAATGCACCAGGAACCGGCCTGGGCCTTGGAAAGCCATTTAGATAGCAGGAGTATATTTAATTCTCTAACCGATATCGACCCTGCATAATGCCAGCTTGTGGATTGAAGGAACACATCGCATCGAGATATTCTCAGGTTTGGTAAAATCGGAGAGCCAGACACAACAGAGTCGGTTACCAGTTTCAAGTGGGCATATACATATGCACTACACCACAGTAGTCTAAGGCTACTGTTTCACACCTTGGTCATCACAATATTTCTTGCTATATCTCCTTTTCAAAATATCCTATAGTTATTAAAGTACTTTTAACCTTAGCAGGGCCCCTCCACTTCCAAAATACATGTCAACACCTATTCTAGGAATACTGATACTGTTACAATACCGTAGGCTTTATATATCTTATAAAGCGAGGAAAAGCTTTTGTCCAGTCATATTCATGTAGAGAAAGTGTACTTAGTATTGTTTTGCGAGTGACATCACGATATCCACGTATCTCTAATAACCTGCTACACAACGAGCTACTAAGTTTAATCTTTTTGAACAGAGTAGACTCTCCCCGATACTGAACGCTGTACTGTCCGTGTCTTTTCACCGCTTGTTTTATCTTGTCCACTGTTAGCGGAAATGTATGCCTAGAGCACCTCAACTAACCCCACCTTGCCATATTACTCTAATCCCATATATAAAGGAGAGCCATTGAAATTTGTATTGGCACTCTGAACTATACAGTATAGCACCTAGAGGGGTGCCTACTGAAGGGATCATGCATTTCGCTTACCTACTTTGAGACAGCGGTAAATACATTTACCTTGAGATATTTTGAGCCAAGGAAGTTCTAATTTCCATGGATGTGTAGCGGACAAAAATATACACGGCTTAGTACTGGTTAGTACTTTCATACTTACTGTATGTAGGTCCATATCCGGAAAGGAGGTTCACATTACCCTGAACTCACATTTACGGAAGGGGCTACCATATTCAGTAATACAATCCTTTGTTTTCGATTGGGGCTTGGCATATCCACCAAGCTCTGTCAGTCGACCCGCGACCAAGACCCCGGTCAAAAACACGGGGCACTGTCACACCGAGAGTCTTAAGCTTACTATCAACTGAGTATCTGCGTTTCATGTTTATGTTTACAAATTACCCAAACTTAACCAGACTAACATAGAGCTTACTCTGGACAAGTCTTCCAATTAGAGCGGAGTCTTCTATCTATAGATTGGGTTCCGGCGGGATGGTGCTAATTGGTAGGAAATAATTTTCCGGTAAGAGCTGAAGTGATTTAGCTACGCAAATGCGAGAACCTGATCTCGTGCCCAGGGCGGAACCGAGATTGTATTCACTATTGATCTGGCTAACTAATATATACGTATACGTAACTTGACTAGCCTCAGGCATCTCGATTCAAAGTTACCCGTGCGTTCTTTGGGTGGACCCAGAGGTTGGCCAGGGACCCTAGGTTTATGAAGTCAAGCCCAAAAACTGATTCTCCCGTTTGCCTGGGGTCCAGAATTAAGATAGCAATATGCTAGAGACTTTTGATCCCGAGTATCCAGTCGAACTCTATCAATTTAGACCTACGCGCGTTCAAAGCACTCGCAACACCACTCTGGCAAAGAAATTAAGTATACTGGATCGGAAGCATTTGCTCCGGGTTACTTTACCTACTAGCTCTTCCAGAATTCTCGAGCATTGCAGCTTCACTGAGCAGTAAACCCGAGTCCAGTCAAATTCGATTGTGTTCAGTGCGAGTGGCTGGTCCGGACACAAGTGGGACTAGATCCGAGCTCCATCAAGGCCCCTGGCATCTAACCAGGCTACTGGTATCTCATGCCCTCCTCACACCACCCCCACCCAACCCCACCAGCTTGGTCGATTATCGGACTGATCTCTTCCCTCCCAATTCTCCTCGCAATCATTATACTCGGGCTCGTCAACATCTCCCCCTTCGCTGCAAATGTCATCGGGGCTACCTATTGTCTCTTCATCTCCCTCGCCTGTACCTTCGTAGTCCTCACCACGCATTACCCACGGCGGCCAAACGCCAACCCACGATTCGCAAATTTCCTGCTTCGTACAGCTCGATGGCTAGGTGTTATAAATAGTGAGAGTGGAAGTAGGACAAGCCAAATGAGTGAGAACACAAGAGAGCGATTAAGGGTTGCGGGGGGAGGAGTAACCAGGGCACCAGCAAGTGTTGGTAGCACGGAGACGACGTTACCACCATATAGCCCAAGGAGGCCAGAGAGAGCAGCATTAGGCCCCTTTGGAGATGGGGAGGAGGGGTGGGACCTAAGGCCTTTTGTAGTCGAGGAGAGACCGGAGGAGGAGGCGGAATGGGAGGAGCAGAGGGGGGTCGGGTTCAGTGGTCAGGGAGCTGCATATTATGCATGATGGGCGCTTGCGGGGCCCAAAACACATGATGCTTGATCAAGTAAAACTAGATCAGTACATGCCAGTTGGAGCTGGACACATCCTTTATACGAAGGGCCATCAAAATTTGATCATGAACTACAGCACCGGATGGGGGCTTCTCCATCACTCGAATGATACCTTGAGTAGTAACTAAGTAACTCTTCATATTTGTTAATGTTTTTTTCTTTAAATCTAGACCTTAGAGCCTCCAACGAATTCCCACGCATGAAAGTTATTATGACCATTTGGAGAAAACAGTGGCAATGTGCTAATAGTTTATATTATATTTTTGGTAGCATCAATATAATAAACTCAATGGCCTACTTGGTAGTAAGATATACGTGCATGTACGGCATGTCATGAGAAACCCCACGGAACTAATTTCAGTACTCTCGGCATCAGTATATATCGCGAGTATACATATATGTCCAAACAGGTTTTGATCCTTTAACTGAGCTCTTAATTTATTGAAGAGCCCATTTACCAGACTTGCCCATCCGCAAAAGCACCCAATAATCTCCTGTCGTTACAATACACAAAGATATTCTAGTTTGTAGCAGCTTTTGCGCATTCTATTGAGATGGATTGCCACATCTAATTGAGTTGCGCACTCCTATCTATTTGCCTCAACAACCATAATCAGAAGTCCCTTATACTCGATAATATAGCCGATAGGGCCAGGCCCAATTTCCTGCTAATTTGTCTCTCAAAGTAGACTAAACATCACGTTATAAAGAGATTTACCTGTTTGTACCTGCTTGTGGCTAGTTACTTCTTTTCTTTCACTGGTAGGGATATCGGTTGTGGGGTTGGACGAGCTCGGGGACTGAATTACGCCCTTCGCCATGGCTCAGGGATAGCCGAATGCGAATAATAAACCCCCCCAATAAGGCTGCTTGTTTAAGAACCTCATAGACGACCAGTGGTCGGTACTTCCATTTCCTAAGGCAGTAGTTGGACAAGAAGGCACCGAGGCTAAGAGTTAGCTTTGATGTTATTCGGGAAACCATAATTCTATTATATAATATAGTATCTTTAAAATCAATATCCAAGGCTCAATGGTCTAGTCGTATGATTCTCGCTTTGGGTGCGAGAGGTCTCGGGTTCAATTCCCGATTGAGCCCTTTCTTTTTCCCCCCCCCAAAAGTTTTTTTTTATCTATGAAGCTACTCATGACCTCCCTGCATCGGCTCCTACGCCACTGGCAATGACCTATATGCATGTTTCCAAGTTTCTGATGCTACATACGGAGTACAGTACTCTGAAACCCTGCAAAAGTCGTAGTATTTGCGTGCACAAAATTATGATTTTACAGTGTGATGTAACAAGTCAATTTTGTGCTAACTGGAGGCCATACAGTATGCAGATTTATTAACCAGGCTACGTTTCTTACTACCTAGTCTGATTAGGTCTATTTGCCGGAGTCATCTGACTAATCTAGGGTGCCAATCAGACTATTCTCTACGGAGGTACCTAGTACATACCGGCAGTTACGGTACCGGTTGCTGCCAGACCGTGCCGAGACTAGTCAGACCGACTGAGCCAAAAGGGAATCGCTCGAGACCGGGGATTGCTCACGCCTCATCAGCGGGAGTACAGAAGTTTCAAAGAGCCGTCAGGCACCGACTCTGTCAGTCTCACCATGGGCACCATCAGAGAGATCATGTCTACACCAGCTAAGTACTTTCGTAGCATCCACCATACCGGTATACCGATAGACGCTAAGGATAGTACAATTAGAATAGACAAAACATAAGACTGGGAGGAGGCTAAGCACGTCACGTTGTGGCATGCGCCAAGCCTTAGTTCTTCATACACAATAGAAACCAGATAACGTCATAGACATAGTGCAGATCTTGAGTAGGGGGCTAGAATTAGAAAGAGGCTCATACGATAGGCCAGGGTGCCTCCCCCTGAAGCCGGTAGCCAGTAACAATTCCGCCATGCATTAGTGATCAGGGATACAATGCCTTTGTCTCTGGACGTTTGTGGCACACGCGCTCGCGGGTTCAGGGGCTAGATGCAGATGCAACTGCAAAGGAAACTTCAAAGATCATTGTTTACTTACATTCAGGAGTAGGTAGCTGCTGCGAAGCCCCTCTAAGACCGAGACCCGAGACATGAAACGTTTCGCGCTGGGAAATGTACGGACCGACGATCTACAAGTACCGATCGGTTTGATCGGCAAATTAGACTTTTGTTTTATAGGGTCTTATTCGCGGGAGTGCTTACGAGTGGCTTGGTGAACGTTTCGGCAGAATATATCTACCGGATCTTGATTCGTTGATTTTCTGACGTTAGTCTTGCTGCAATGTGATCTTTCAATTGCACTACTCCTCTAGGTCTGGTCCCATTTAGGAAGTTGCTTAGAAGAATGGCTGTTTTGTGTTCTGGTTGGACTGTTTTAAAAACACTGGCTGACTATCACTTTACGTCCTTGAACAGATACAACCGCCAGACTATCCTCAAGATGCCCTATAATCAAAATAAAATGTTCTATATAATATCCCTTCTCGCCCCACATCTCCCGTTCCCATCATCTCCACCAAACAAGCAGTCCTTCCAAACAAGAGGTAGCCGGTCTCCTCATACATTCCTTCATCCAACTATCCAATCTCGTAATCACTTCGCACCTTCCTTTGACAGTTTTCATCCATCTCTAGAACTTGCCAGATACCACACTATCCCTACAGCTCTCCAAGAGTTCGTTTAGCTTGCTATAAAGATCCTTTCCTACTTTACGCACCAATATCAATATGAAGTCCTTCATTTCAGTCGCAGCTCTCGCTCTCTTGGCCTCCATACCCGGCGTCCTCGCACACATCGACATGCAAGACCCTCCACCAATTAAACATAAGCTGAATAAGTTCGCTACTTCCGTTGATAACGACTACACCGCCCCCATCAAGGAGCTTTGCAAGGGTTATCAAAAGCTCAGTGGTCCGGACCTTACCCCCGTTGCAAAGTGGGAGGCTGGGTCTCAGCAGAAGTTCACCCTTGGGGGCTCCGCCGTCCATGGAGGTGGCTCTTGCCAGGCTTCGATCTCGGAAGATGGTGGAGCTACTTTCAAGGCAATCAAGACTTACATTGGCGATTGCCCTCATGCTGACGGTGCAGCTGGTACCTTTGACTTCACTGTCCCTAAGGAGACCAAGGCTGGACCAGTCTTGTTCGCTTGGTCATGGTTCAACAAGGTCGGAAACAGGGAGATGTACATGAATTGTGCCTCAATCGAGATCACGGGTGGTGGCTCAGGACTCAGTTCCTACCCTGATATGTTCGTCGCAAACATCGCGAACGGGTGCACTACTGCTGACGGCAAAGACGTTGAAATCCCCAACCCTGGTAAGGATATTGTCACTTCTCCCAAAGCGGCTACAGCTCCTCCAGTTGGCAGCTGCGGACCTGCTGGACCCGCCCCACCCACAGACACGAAGCCAGATACTGGAGCCCCACCCCCACCCACAGACACGAAGCCAGATACTGGAGC
>Ga0307511_10005742_pt1 | contig 12561 bp, 8 predicted proteins | sample 13_EM_MG_FD_200266 | JGI IMG/M metagenome (GOLD analysis project Ga0307511, IMG submission 200266) | Populus trichocarpa ectomycorrhiza microbial communities from riparian zone in the Pacific Northwest, United States - 13_EM | ecosystem: Host-associated > Plants > Roots > Unclassified | place...
TAGTAAAGAAAAAAATAAAAAAAATTAATTTTTTCAAAAATATTTTTAAAACACAAAAAAATCTGGAAATATCAAAAAAATTAATTTGAAATAAAAAAAATAAAAGATTTAATTTTTTTAAAAAATATTTTTAAAATAAAAAAATAAAAAAACCATTTTACAAGTATCTCCTTGATCATCGATTGGGGTGCGGTGCATAGAACAGTCGCTTAACTTGACTCACGTTTTTGGTTCTGCATTTTGGGTGTCTGTGAGATCTGCCGAGCTGCTTCGACTCCACCGTCAACACGCTAAACTTCAGCTACTCCTGTCTTCTTCTTCTTCTTTTCTTTAATATTTTGCTTCCTTGTCTTCAAATTCTAGTCGGCGTCAGTATCAAATAATAATGCAGGCTGCTCTCCTTCCCGTGAACCTTGATCCATGGAGAGGGACAGAGACCATGCAACCTTTCCTTTTTTAATAAATGGTTCTTATTTCTTTTCATGCTATAGAAAACTTTCAGCTTGCATGGTGCCTATGTATAGCTTTTAGCCAGGGTGGCAACTGACCAGGTTGGTCGGTGAGGTCGAGTCGAGTCAATTAATGACTACAATGTACAGGAGCGCATATATTCCAATCAAATCCAATGGGAATAAAAAATATTGTAGTTGGACCCGTTCGATTAATGCAATTTCTCAAGCTTAACTACAATTGAATTAGTCGTTTTTTTAATTAATCTTGTTGTGAAAGGTAGCCACCGCCCACCCTGAATTTAAAATAATCCCTAAAATCTTATTGTAAGAAAAGCTTGATTTTTTTTATATCTAATTTTTTATTATCTGAGTTTCAAATTAACCCATTAAATTTGTCTGCCCGTTTGTTTTTTTATTTTAAAAACGCTTTTTAAAATTTTTTATTATTTTTATTTATTTTTGTTTTAAATTAATGTTTTTTATAATTTCAGGTCATTTTGATGTACTGATGTTAAAAATAATTTTTTAAAAAACAAAAAAAACACTTTAAAAATTAATCATTATTACTATTTCAAACACCCTTTCAGCATATTCATGACATTCATTTTGTCATATACTCACCCATATTTGCTTATTTCATTCAATTAATTTACAATTTATTCGATTTGTAATTTCATGATTTGGTCCACAACATGATGTCCTCTACATGTACGTGACGTGATGCTTGTTCACATTGAGAACTGTTGTATGAACATGAAGCAAGCGACGGCATGTATACTTAAGCTTTACACTTTACTTATTTTATTATAAATCATCCAAAAAAACTCCTTTAAATTATACATTTTGATTCTTGAAGAGTCAATCTAAACCTTGTTCTCCCCCGCACGCTAAGATTCAGCACTATGAAACAATATTTTTTTTCTTTTTTTAAATTTACATGAGAGAACAATTTAATTTTATTTAACTTTACCAATAAACAAAACACTGTTTAGAAGCTCTAAATCAACTTAAAAGTAATTTAGACAATGATTTAAGACTCTCTCTTCATAAAAAAAAACTTTTAAAACAAATAATATATATTTATCAATAATACTTTATAAAATAAATGAAGGTTACCCCCACTTAACAAATGAATATTGTTTAAGACCTTTCTTGTCAGACATACATAAAAAATAATTAAAAAATATTTTTAAAATATTTTAAAAGATATCGTTTATAGTTTTGTCAAAAACCTCTATTCACCTTAAACCGACTATATATGCTCTCAACCGTAAATGAAATTATTTTTAAACACAAAGAAAATATAAAATATGTTTTTTATTTTCTTTTTTTTATTGTCCTTTTCAGATTTTCTATAAAAACTAATGTGAAATTAGCCTTCAATTTTGTAAATAGCATTCCATCAAGCATTTTATGCAAACTAGAATGAGTTTTTTGACATTGAGCTCGTCTTTATACTATTACGTCCATACATAACGTCACTCACTTGCTCAATTCACGCACTCAAATTGCACAAAGACAACATATTCCACAACCACCACCAAAACACATATGATTTCTAGATTAATTATCAAGTTCAAGCATGTTTATCTAAATTTATTCATCAATATCACACACCGTGATGGATCATGCTAAAAATCCTTGAAAAAAAAATCCAAAATGCTCTTAAAAGTAGAAAGTACATGTGCGTGTGTGGGTGTTGTGGACAACCTAGCTAGCATGTCTCCACACACTTTTATTGGCCAGAATAAGATAGGCAAACTCCACGCAGGGACGAGTGAATTGGTAGGGAGGGCAACTCACGATCAGGCCTAACTTACTTGCGAAGCCCATGCTGCATTTAATAAAGACACCTTTTTATCCAAGCACTTGTGGTTGCCTAAATGCTATGCAATCCAGCAAAGAAACATATTGGGAGACACGACCTTGATACAATCTCAGGCACGAATACAAGACAAAATATTATTAGGAATGGAGCATGACACCATTGTTAGGTAAGATATGGACTTGTTTCATTTATTCTCGTCCCATTCTAGCTTGCTTGCTTGCCCAATTCTTCCCCTTTCTCTCTCACCCTTTATCTTTCCTTGTAACTTGTGCTTCGGTTCCAACTGTGAAGACTCGTCACTAGTTGTCATCCCCCAACTTTGCCCTAAATTCAAGTGCTGCCAAATCGATAACAACGTCATTACATGCCCTGATTGTCAAGGATTTTGCCCCAAATGGGACCTTCCCTTGATTATGATTTATGACGCTGAATGTCAAAGCTTGGTGAAATTTCTTTCCAATCTAGCTAATAAGTTCTAACCAGATCCTAGCTTCGGTGTTGAATGAACCCTATTCCTGAATCTTGGTGTTTGTTGTTTTTGCTTTTACTTTCCTTTCCCTTCGACAAGTTAAGATCAACGCAACGCATATTGTATTCAAAGTTGGATGTGGCCGGCCTTCTAAGGTTTGAAAGTGGCGAGGACGGGACCGAGTTAGGCAGATCAGCCGGCTATTCTCTTGGACTTAAAACAAGACTAAACACCAACTGTCCAATGTCCACTGCTGACCAATATTCGGTGTCCGCATAAACAAAGTCTTTAGCAAGAAATATATCAGCATCGACTTCGATCTTAACTTGTCAAGAAAATGCCGAAGAGAGATATCTATTTACCAATCTGCCTTTTGATCTCGACTCTGACCAGCAGTTGCAAGGACTAAACATGGTGTTTGGGACCAAGAAATACTCCTTTTTCCTTGTAAACGAAAGTAAGGGTTCATTTTCAAGGCAAATACCCATGGGAATCGACTCTAAAGAATGGGCAGTAGTGGTACAACTCTAGAGATGGATAGCTAGCGAACCAACCCAACAAGAGTTCCATGCTAACTTTTTGGAAAGTCATGCTCAAAGCCCTGCATAAATGAATGACAAACACAACAAAGGGCAGGCCAACAAGGTGCATATTCAAGGCAAATTATCCAATATTTGCTCCGTGATAGCTGTCTCCAATCAGATCAAACTACTTCCAACTTTTAACAGCACACTCCTGCTCCCACATTGAGAAAAAGGTTGAGCACTTAGTACTAACATCGTTGTCACTTGTCACAGGCAAACCCTATCTAAAAAGGACCCGACTTTTCATCTGTCCTTGCTGGTAGGCAAGGGGTGTGAGTCACCTCACAAACTGGGCAAGAATATGTTGTGTACTGCATTTATAGTAGGAAGCTTTATGAATAGGAAAAGATTGGTTTAATCACTTCCGTGTAAAAGAGAAGGGGGCTATGAGGCCTATGAGCCTGCCTTGTTCTTTAAGACCCAAAACCTCTTTCTTCCTTTTCAATGTATTCCTAGATTATACAGTACTGGTATAACGAACCTTGGACTTGGAGTACTTGCTCCACCAAACGATCCTATTGACTTACCTGTGACACCATAACTTTCACTGTGAATTTGTCATGGGAATTGGTATATGCGGAGCAGACGGCTAACAAGAATATCTTGTACAATTTTCATCATCCATCTCATGAGTAGAAATTTGGAGACAAGTTTATCTCACTAACCGACTCAATCCAACCTCTCCATCCCAAAATTTGTGGCGGACTAAACTGCTAGGGTATGCACTAGCTTTATTCATAGTTTTCACTTGCTTTCAGACATCAAGTCATGGGAAAGGTATACCAAGGCGGAGTCTATTATCTAGGACTGCTACACATCCTCATTACAAGTGGAGTTAGGGTCATCTTATCAGAAGGCGCAAACTGGTGGCCGGGTAATAATCTTGTGCTATAAAACATGTTAATAGCCATCTATCATGATATTGCTTTAAGGGGTCACTCAGGTTCTACAGTCACGGCGAAAAAAGATTGGTAATGTATTTTATTGGAAGAAACAACAAAAACAAGTGAGGCAATTTGTCAGGGAGTGCTTTTAGTGTCAAAGGTACACGTTTGAGAATGTGGCTCGTCCAGGTTACTACAACCTCTGCTTATTCCAAAGGCATCTTTTACGGATATTAGCATGAACTTGTTTGTCAAAATTTGAAGGTAAAGAAGTCGTATTTGTAATGGTGGATAAATTTAGTAAATGTGTACATTTTATGGCGCTTTCAGATCCCTGCCAGTTTAGCAGCTAAAATTTTTATGGACTCGGTCTATAAACTTCATGGTCCCCTGCCATCATAGTTGGTGATCGAGACTGAATTTTTCTAAGTTTTGAAAGGAATTGTTTAGTTTCTAAGGGGTCGACCTATACTACACCACTATCTATCATCCACAATCAATTGGGCAAATTGGATAGTCAACAAATGTGTGAAGAACTATTTCAGATGCATGACAAGAGATATCCATTCACAATAGTGTAAATTAGTGTCTTTAAGTGAATGGTGATATAATACAAACATTCACATAGCCGTTAAATTATCCCCTTACAAAATCCTATACAGATTCGCTCCACCTATCTACATTCCCTACTTCCCTAAAGACCCCCCCTTAGAAACAATAGACAATTACCTCAATAAAAGGGAACAAATGCTACAGATAATCAGGCAGAACTTGGTCAAAGCACATAATAGAATGAGGCAATGAGCAAACAGAAAGAGAACTGACAGTTTTTGAAGTAGAAGACTTGGTCTATTTAAAACTACAGCCCTACAAGCAAAAGTCAGTACCACAGCACAACCAACACAAGTTATCAGCTGAGTATTATGGTCCGTATACAATTATCGAGAAGATTAGAGAAGTTTCTTACAAGTTAAATCTTCCTTCCTCATCGACAATCCACCCTGTCTTCCATGTCTCCCGATTGAAGAGGAACCTGGGAAACAAAATGTTGCACACTAAATTGCCCGATTGGCCCAAGGAACCCACTCTGCACCCTTAGGCAATCTTGGATCGAAGACCAGTCAGAAGGGGTCAACAGGCCGCAACTCAAATCTTAGTCCATTGGCAAGGGTTGTATCTCCCTCTGAGGCAACATGGGAATTCATTGATGAAGTGAAACTCAGATTTCTATCATTCAACCTCGAGGACAAGGTGTTTCTGAAAGGGAGAGAATTGTTGCTAATGAGGATTGCCAAGAAGAAGAAAACAAGCCGAAGGGAATATTTGAAAAGAAATGACCGTTGCTAAGTGAATAGTTAATCGCAACGCACCGTATCAGCCCAATCCTTCCTTATTTTTATGCGCACTGTTTCAATAACCAGTGTAAATTACCTGTACTGAGAAGAATGCTAAATTAGCATTCAATTATTCTGATTAATTGCTCTATATATGCTATCGGTTGTAACAAAATGAATATCGACAAAACTAAATAAGAACAAGAATTAATCCAGTTATGGGTTCTTCTCCTCCCTCCTCTCCCCACCTCTCTCCAACTTCTCTGGCATCTTCTTCCTTTCTCTCTTTACTTGGCTGACCAAACACGAGCACAATCACTCCACTAGATTCAACACAGATAGGAGATTTCTTAATTGAGTTTCTCCAAGAGGTAGAACTTTTACACGTGCTTCAATAGATTCTACCAAGTAATTGTGTTATCGAAATCTGCTCTTCCTTTTTTCTATTTCGATTGGAGTTTAGGGCAAAAGTTCCTTACTTTCTTTACCTCTATGGTTTTCTGCAGCGGCTAGCTAGTGTCCATCATCAATCATTGTGTTAACCTATTAGCACCAATTATTTAGTCCCTTCTCATGATCACCGGAAAAAATCAGCGCCTTCATACAGTACCTCCCATGTGGCATGATCAATCCAGCTACAAGCCAAAAGTTCAGTCCCCTGTTAAAATATAGGTGCAGTCTCTCCCTTATCACCAGAGGAACATCATGACAAATTCAAGTTAAGGAAGATTAGTGATCTAGTCATGTTCATTAATTAAACAATGACACTTACTCTAAATCCAAGATTTTTTCAGCGACAATGCCATAACTACGGTGAACGTCGCAACAACCTGACCCATGTGATGTGAATATGCCGATTATTGAATTAATGCTCAAATCATTGCAAGGATGATCTTTCTAACATTCCAAATTGCTCTCATCTCATATTGTAATGACAGATTTGATTGAAATTCAATCAAATCTGTCATTCCTTAGCAAAGATCAGCCCAGATCACCATTGTGCTTGCAGTACAAAAGATAGAGCTCGCATGCAATCTTAATCAGAATAGCAACTTTCACAACCTGAAATTTCTTATATCCTGCTGTTAAAACCCTTAAATGGTGGCCAACCCTCGCATAGAATCACTGCCGCCTAACATTCCAGCCTTGGAAAGTTCGTCTCCACAACATAACATGGAACTCTGAGTCTCATATCAACCAGTTCATTTCGGGTGTCAAAGTCATCCAAACAAAGCGCCCTCCCTGTCATCAGAGTCATTTATTTACAAACAAAACCTCCAAAGCAATAGCTTCTTAGCGGCACCTGCATTCAGCTTACTACTTGTAGAACGCTTTCCATAACCTAGAAATTCGAAAGTAAAACCCCCGAAGAAGGCAAGAACAAGAGCTCAACTAGGGATCCATCATTGGTTCTTCTCCTAGTTATCTGACATCTGAAACCATGATAGATTCGGGGATCTGCAACCACACGACAAGCACATTCTGTAGAGCTCTCCAACCAGTTCACTTGAACTATATATTTGCATACAAGTCGCCATTCAAATTGAGGAAACAATAAACAATATCTGACCAAGAATTTCAATGAGAAAAAGAACCACGAAGAAAAAACTACAAAATCAGTCATGTCGACTACAATAACACAGAAAACTTCACTGCAATACCCATGTCTGTATTTAGGAAACTCAAGGAGGATTCTCTCTAAACAACCAATTTGAATTGTGTTACAGCTCATAAAATTGCCACTAACCATAAGAAATTAGTTAGTTCAAAGCAAGCACAACCTAACCAAAAACCTTGCTCTTGCACACCGCACTAACCCTAAGTCTCATCATATCCTATCCAAGCAATACAGCAAAGAATTAAGATACGAAAAAAACAAATAGCACGGCCTTGCTTTCTATTTCTAAGAACACAACCAACCAACCAAACAAACTAAAAGTCAAAATTCCCCTGTAAATTTCCTCCAAAACAAACATCATCACTAATCACCTATCCCATCACACCAAGCCCCCCCTACTCCCTAACCATGCTAGTAGTAAAATAACTCTAAAAAATAAAAATCGAATTGCCACTATCCTACCCTTTATCCATCGGCTTCGCAACAAGTAACCCCGTCATCTGCTTCTGCCTCCTCATCTCCACAACCTTCCTATGCGAATTCGAGTGCAATTTGCTGGAGAACGTTGGACTATTTGCAGGTCGGTACTCAGGCACCAATCTACCAGACTTGTATCTCACCCCACAAGCATTACACAATGTTTTAGGTCCATCTGGACCTGCCCGCCATTGTGGAGTCTTTTCAACACCACAATGCTGACATTTTCTCCCCAATTTTGCTACTGACACAGCCGGTTTCCTCGTTATGAAATTTTCCTGACTCCACCAACACTCTTGCTCTTGGATTTCTCGAGGGTGTCTATGGTGGCGCTTGCTACGAGCCTTAACAGGCACGCGAAGTCGACAGTAACTCATAATAATGTTACTATTACTGCTATTGCCACTGTTGCTGGTGCTGCTAGTAGTGCTGTTTTCGAGCACGGAAACTGGGCTGTGGTGCTTGGGAATGCTGCCTGGCTCACCGGAGAGGCTACCGAAGCAAGTTTCGACTGTTGGGAACGCATCTTTGTTCGATAACCATTCCAGCTCTTCCTCTGCAAATTCCTGGGATAAAGCGAAAATGTCAAACAAATAATCAGTAACTCAAAAGTCAGAACCCCCATATTTTGACAACATAAGAATGTGTCTGAGTTGACTCAACTGGTCAACTCAAGGACTCGGAATTAAACATGGTAAGAAAATTATAAGGATGCTGGGGGCCATGTTGTCTTTTCAATAGGAGTGGCTGCGTAACAAACTTGCAAGACTGTAAATGACAAGGATAAATTTATTGGCTACAACTACAACCTTGTGAAATACAGCTCATAACGATAAAGACTACAAGTTGGCATTAAATGTCCAAAACACCCTTCAAACTGCCGTCCTGTTTGTGAATAGAGAGTCAAGAGTTCAATCTGGTCAAAATTCTCCTTTGTAAAACTGTTTGAACAAAAAAATTCAACTTGCACCATTATTCGAGGCCGTCCAGTTTGACTCAGCTGAGCCACATCATACCGAGTCAAAAAAACTCGGCCGCTATCCCGGACAGAGTCGCCCGAGTCGACTCATAACAACCCTGAACCGAGCCGAGTCAGACAGGGTCTAGCCTTAGAGAGGGCGAAAACCGCCAGAGGCCGCAACTTTCGGCCTTAAGAACCCATAAAAGGAACACCCAGATAAAAAACTTACAGGTAACAAACTATGTTCCAAAACGTTGAAAGAAGCCGGGTGAAGGGCATTAGGGTTAAGGGAAGGAAGTGCCCTTCTGGATTTTTTGCTGTTCCTCTGGTGTTCTTCACCATCCTCTTCCTCTCCTATATCAGAACAGAAGTCCAAAAGGTCATCCACCATGAAACAAGCAGCCGTGTCTAGAGACTCCATTTCTTCGAAGAAAAAGAAGAAGAAACCCAAAAAGGATTTTGTTTTTGGTTTATTTTCAACAGAGAGGGATTTTTGGTGTTTTGAGGGAGAGAGAGGAAGTCTCTCGTTTCTTTTGGCTAATATTATCTCACGATGAACTCGAGGATTTTTCCTTTTTTTTTTCTTTATTGGTGGGAACGAGGGGACTTTTTTTTCGTGTGTGTTTATTTTTTTCTTTTTACATTTCTTAATCATTTGGGTTGATTTTGTAACGACTAGTGGGTTTGGTTAGGTAGGGTAAGGTATTCATCGTTTTTTTTTATATTTTAATAAATATATTAAAAATAAAATATTAAAATAATATTTTATTAGATTTATTTTTAATATTAACCTATAAAAAAATTCAAAAAACAAAAAGTATTATTTGAAACTAAGAAACAAATTTCAAAAAAATTTAAAAACATGGCTAAACAGAATCACATTTAAGATCTAAATAAATCTTCTATGCCCATTTTTATATAAAAAAAATCCTTGGAAAAAGTTACCACGCTCCTTAAAATAAAAAATAAAAAGCAACTAAACGATTGATTCAGTAAAATGATTTGAAATTAGATTAAAAACAATAAATTAGCAGGTTAAGTTAAAAATTCAGGGTGACCTACTTATCCAATTCACCTAAATATACTCTGATTAAAATTCAACCCTTTAATATTTTTTTTTTATCAAGACAACAGAGTTTTAATGTATTTTTTTATATAAAAAAAGGTTAATACTCCAAATGTGTTTGTTTGTGAGGTAGCTTTTGTGGTTGTAGTTTTAAAAAAAAGTTTTAAAAAATATGATTTGGTGTGATTAGTCGGATTTAGATACGTGTTTGGTAAAAATTATGGTTGAAGTTTATGTATAACAAAAAATATGTATAAAATGTTGGTTGTGATTACTTTTTAAAAGTGTTTTTTACTTGGAAATATATCAAAATAATTATTTTTTATTTTTTAAAAATTATTTTTAATATCAGCACATCAAAATAATCTGAAAATACAGAAAAAAAATAATTTGAAGTAAATAAAAAAATAAAAAAATTTCAAATTTAAAAAAAAAAAATTTTGAAACGCAAAAACAAATAGAGTTTTACAAAACTCGTTTAAAAAAATTATGTAAAAACGGCTTTACAAAAACTGCGTTTCAAACTTAATTTTTTGGTGGATCCCACGGTATAAAACGTAGTTTGATGTATTACTAAATACCTAACTGCATTTTTTACACCGCAAATACAAAAACTAAGGCTAAACAAACAAATCCTTAACATGTAAGATATCGATGAAGTAATTTTTACATAAAATAACGCTTTTCTATTTACCTCGTATAAAAACAAAAGTATGTACAAAAAAAAGGAAACATGCACGTTCAAAGTGATAAGCATTGGCCCTGGAAAATAAATATAAATATAAATATAAATTCAAGAATCATGAAATTTATCAACAACAAAGTGTCCTTTACAATTTATATTCCCTACGCGTTTAGTTGTGCAGTAAGGTGTCGTTATTACATATTCAATGTAAGTGGCGAGGGAGTTTGCTCCTTACACTATCATTTAAGACTTTGTTTTTAAGAAAGTTTGCTAACAAAATAATTTTCACTAATATATAATTATATCTTAATCAAAGAATATCTTAGTTTTGATATAAAAATATATTCCTAAAAAACACAGTAAATTTTAATGTTTCCCAGATTAGCTTTCAATACGGGCATCAACGTAAATAAGGTAAAAAGGGAGTGCATTAGGGTAAGAAAAGATGCTTCTTAATAGTTAAAAAGATACGTCCCTGTTTGGATTGCGTCCAAAATAAAGGTCGATGAAATTTTAATTTTTTTAATTTATTCTGATATAATAATATTAAAAATAAAATAAAAAAATATATTATTTTAATAAAAGACACTTTAGAAAAAATAACACTAAAAAAAAGATGGGGGGCCGCTTACGCAACGGGCAGGCGTAAAAGGGGACGGTCATTACAATGCGTGAAATGCATGCCTTCCAATAAGGTCCGCCACCCACGTCACTGGACCAATCACATACTGACACGTAGAGACATGGAAAATGAAAAATCCCCCAGCTTTTGACCTCCCAGACACCGCACGTAGCGGCGATGATCTTGTGATCCCTCGACCAGGCACCTGCTCTGTAGTCTGTACTAGGTACTGCAGTTGAATGGGTTTAGTGATGTACTTAGAAAGAAGTTTACAAATAAAAAAAAATTAAAATTAATTTTTTTAATAGTAAAGTAGAAGTTGTTTTTTAATTTTTTTCACTTCAAAATATATTAAAATACTATTTTTTATTTTATAAAAATTATTTTTAATATTGAGACATTTTAAAAATAAAAAATAATTTAAATTAAAAAAATACAGTTAAACTGTAATGACACAAGTACAAATGATATAATTTTGAGTCCTCTGATTTGTTTTTGTGGGACCCTTTTGCATGTGCATAGAAGGGGTCCACCCATTGCGCGTTACCCATTTGGGATGATGACAGGTGGGTAAGGAGAGATGGGGGTTGTCGTGCTCTTTCTTTCATGAACGCGAGAGTCACGTGCTATTAATGAGAATCACTGAAAAGCTAGAACATAAAAATGATGTTTGTAAATGCAATGGAGATTTTTTTTAATAAAATATTATTTTATTTTGAAATGTATTAAAATAATATTATTTTTATATTAATATATTAAAACATTTTAAAATTTCTATGAATTTTAATTTAAAATAAAAAAAACCTAATTCTTATGAAAAACAGGTTAAATATCAATTCTAAACGCTCTGGAGATTCAATGAATTGCCTCTGTTTTCGTTTTTCAGAATACTAATATTCAAATTATCAAATCCCCTTGGTCATGGTTAGATCAGGTGCTGCACAGACGTAATTGCCAAATGTTAACTTTAATATCTGAAACTAAACCCATCTTATTAGTTATACAACCTTTATCGCAATCTGAAATTGCATTCCAATCCATGTTTTTTTTATAAAAAAATATTTAAGATTGTTTTTATATTTTTTAAATTATTTTGATGCGCTGGTATAAAAAAATTAAAAAATATATTATTTTGATATATTTTTATACTTTGAAAGCAATTACCACCACATTTTCAAACTCTCTCATGATGTTTCTTAGCCAGAAAAGACAATACAATGGAGGGTTTTTGTTATTCATACCCAAATTCAAACTCAAAATAACTAGTCAACTAATACAAGGATAACAATTTGATACCCGAACACAACTTGATTGGGTTTCAAGTACTCATCGAACAACTATAACTCAGAGTTGAACCCTACTCAAACCCTAAATATTATAATTAATTAATATATATTTAATTTTTTAAAACTCTAGAGTTATTTATTTATTTCTAGCCAGGTTACGGTTTTTAGATGAATATTTATACCTAACCTACACTCGACCTTTTACCTTTAGTTTTACCCAAAACCGGATTTGAAACTTGATCACATCTAAAAAAACCTCTTATCTGTTAGAGTTAGGGAGAATTTTTCATTTTCA
>Ga0307511_10005743_pt1 | contig 12560 bp, 10 predicted proteins | sample 13_EM_MG_FD_200266 | JGI IMG/M metagenome (GOLD analysis project Ga0307511, IMG submission 200266) | Populus trichocarpa ectomycorrhiza microbial communities from riparian zone in the Pacific Northwest, United States - 13_EM | ecosystem: Host-associated > Plants > Roots > Unclassified | place...
TAAAAATTAAAGGTAATTTAAGATAAATATTTATAAAACTTTCAATGATTTGAATAAAGAAGGTAAAAAATATATATATTTAATCAAAACTTCATTTTTTTTATCCATGTCATTCTTTTTTATTTTAACAAAAATATTTTTGTATAATGAACATTATTTTTTAAATAAAAATTTATCGTGACCTGAAAATCAATTTGAAAGGTCTCTCGAGTTATTTATCAATGTCACGTAAGATATTTTTAAATAATCATTTTATGTATCAATGTTTTATTGATCAAAAAATATATAAAAATCTATTTATTTTTTATATTATTTATTTTTATTTTATTTTATTTTTTATGCAAAATAAAATAAAAATATCACAAGTGAAAATTGATTTGTATAATTTTTTAATTTTTACATGATAATAAAAGTTGGAGGCATGTATAAATGAGCCGGTTGATCCACCAGAGAGAAAAGACCTGTCACCAAATAAAGCAAATACATTAATCCTCCAAAACTCAGATATCAGGCAGAAAACTGCAGTTAACATCCATTCAAGGTGGATCAACGAAGAATTGGTAAAAACATTATTCTATAAAAAATGTCTGCTCTTCTATTTGGTATATATTCATCTGTAGACGATAAGAATTTGCTCTAATCATCCACCTTCATTAACATCAATAGCCAAAACTCAAAAATTCCGATTTTTTTTTTTTTGTACTAAAGTCCAAGCCCACAATCTCCAAGATATGAAGTAATCTGCAGCATTTGGATATGAATTTATATGCAATATGAAACGAAGCTATGGATCAGGAAACTGCTTAGATGTTGGATAAATTACAGCTAAATGCATACCTCCACCACCATCTGTGGTCCTCAGCAGCAAGTTGTAAATGGATCGATGCCACCGTAATTAAAGCAGTGACTGTCAGAAGAGCAATACAGATGATGAACAAGATGCTGTAAATGGTATAAATCCTGTGACCCCACACACTAGCAAAGATGTAGTAAAGTTCGGTGCATACATGAATGAATGGCAGAAATCCCGCAATTGCCATTTGACGAACTGTTCGCCGATACCATCGCAATGGTGGAATCTCTCTGGGATATTCGGCGGTGCGACAAGGAGCTTGGAACTCAGCCTTGCTGTTCTTCCCAATAATTCCACCTTAACCGATCAAAGGAGATGATACAAATGTCCATATAAGAGCTATCACGAGCTGCAGTGGCAGTATCAGCAACTGACTAATCAAAATGAATATAATCAACCAAGGACACAACTCTTACTTGACAAAGCATTATTGATCTCCAACACTACTATGTCTAAGAAAAATGATGACAACAAGTTGATTGTTTTGAGCTTTTGACGTGGGACGTCAAAAGGAGCTTTTCAAGTTTTTTCTAACAAAAATTATTTAAAAAAAAATTATTTTCAATTATATTATTGATCTCCTTGAATGGATGCACAGTAAAGATAGCAACAAGTAAGAAAGACAGATAATGGATCGAAAACCAAAAAGAATTATCACACTATATTTCTGAAATCGAGTTTAAACAAGTCTGAAACCAAGAAAGAAAAATCAAAATTTCTAAACAAAATGGAAACTTGAAGAAAAACTAAAAAAATCAAAGAAAAATAACAAAATTAGCTTTAGTAGCATCTTTGAGACCTAATTTATATGATATAATTGTGTCGATTTTCAGTAGGGATTTTTATGAAACATTTGCTCAAATATTTAATTATAAACGCAGTTTATTAATACTTGGTTTTGATAGGGTTTCATTAAAACTACTTGATTTGATTCTTGTTGTGATAAATTCAATCACTCAAGTATTTGTAAGCCAACAAAGCAAATTTAAATTGAAGGCATTTCCATTGATGCTTGCTGCCGACCAGAAAATGTACAGAAACCAACATAACAAAAGGATGCATGCAAGCCAGCCAGCCAGCCAGCAGGGCTTGAACGAAATCATTGAAACATTCTCACTACGCCATAAAAATCAAAAGCATCAGACATTACCACACTAAAAATCCCTTAGATACTCTCACTGTGCTTCCATCAAACTCAAATAGGATGATGCAGGGAAGTACTTGCCTGGAGCAAGCCAAACAAAATTGGATAAGCAGCTCTATTTCACATGCTATTACTAATAACCTAAAAAAAATTGTCACGGATCATGTACAACAAGATTCCTCTTCCACCAGATCAGACAAGGTGAATAAAGAAAAACCCTAAGAATACACTGCCTGAAAAATTACAATTATGGTGAAATTTAAATACAACTTGCCAGGGAAGAGGAAGGGAAGACATCACCAATGAAAACCAAACACACCTTTCAATGCATGCAGCTATGCGACGGGGCATGCCCGCTCCCCGGATCAGTTTAAATATATTACCAATATCAGTTGTTTAATAGGTAACCAATATCAGTTGCTCCTTCCGTCCACAAAGAAGAATAAACTCTATCATGAAGAAACCTGCAGCATGTTGTCACCACCATGAAAAATCTTCAGTCAGTTCAAGCTGATATGGGCTCATAAGGGTATGATAGCCATGGGTGCTTCAGAGCCTCGGATGCAGAAGGGCGTTTCTTTGGGTTTACTTCAAGCAAATGAGAAACAAAGTCAATGAAGCCCTGGTCCCCCATTGGCAAACGGTGCCTCAGGGATGTCTTCTTAGGTATCAGGTACTCCAGCCTGCTAGTATCCTGAAGATTAGAGAGAATATAAAATATTAGCACAAACCAAACATATCATATCCAGATTTAAAGTTTGACATCCTAATAGTAATTTTTGAACTCTAAAAACTACAAGCAACTACATCACCGGACAGAGGGGATACGCACAATTAATTTCATACGAGGAGCAATAGAGAAGTAGCGAAACAAAAGAATGTTTACCTGATTTCGCTCATAAAGCATGTGATTCTTGGTAAAATACTTGTATGTATCTCGTCCCTTTGCTAGCATGTTTTGATCAATGGGACCTATAATTCCAATAACTCGTGCAAGTAACGTTGCTGGTGAATCATTTTGGAATAGGACCTGAAACAGAAGTTTCATTTTAGCCAAATGGTACCAGGGAAACAGCTAGGAAACCAAATTATGGAAGGTCCAAAGCATCCTCGCTTCAAATGGTGTTAGAAAATTGTTCAAGCAGAAGAAAAGATCTCCAGATCGATTAGCCCTTACAGAAACTACTCAAGTATATCTCTGAAAGAAATATATGTTGAGGTTCAATTGATCAGAATATAAAGATGTTTCCCCCATGGACAGAATAAATAAATAAATGCATCACAACATCAATATGAGGGTGACATTTAAATTGATAAGAATACCAAAAATATGTATGCAGCCATAAAAAGAAGAAGAAATTTAGGAAGAAATATAGCTCTCTCTCTCTCTCTCTCTCTCTCTCTATGTGATTTTCAGAACCTCAGCTGCACCTGCTTGTCAGCATTAATTCCATTGTTCTTTCCTATCTTTTGCATTTCAGAACTATGTTCTCATATCCCAACCTTTTCACCTTGAAACATACTCTCTAGCTTCCCAAATCTCCAAAACTAATGGTATAAACAAAACCTTTTCTAACTTAGTCACGTATACTATGTTCTGCTCCCTAAAAAGCTCTACAAGGTTTTCACCTCACAAAGTACGTTTGACAAACTATCTTCACACAAAACCATCTCAATTCATAAAACACAATGACCACTGTCTTTTGGCCAAGTCCCTCAAGGAATATATTCTTCAGTTTTATATGACAAGTCCTAGTAATTATATGCATGCGTGTGATATCATTCTTCAGCAAGTAGTCTTTATGCATTCTCCATAAGTTGGGAAATTAAAATAAAACTCCATGTATGGTTGCTTTGGCATATTTCCTCATGGATAACTCTCCCACATATTTATGTGACAAATCAGTAATTTTCAGCGAAAGAAAGGGATCCAAAGTGTTTATGAAGAAATCTCTTTCATACTCAAAGTAACGTGTGCATTCACTCATTGATTGGGAAATTATATGGAACTCTACCTCTGCATGCATATGGAGCACCTTGGCTTAGTTAAAAAAAACCAAATAGAAAGGAAAGGAAGAAAAGACTACAAAAGTTGTACAAAGACAATGAGATAAACAGATGCATAGACAACAAATACATAGCACCACGCCCCTGCTATTCTTACAATTTCCTCCAGGGCATGAAACTTATTGGGTAAATTAGTAATGGGAAAAACTTACATTGCCAGTGCAAAGCTCTGCCAAAATGCAGCCAAGTGACCAAACATCTATCTTCTTATCATACGGAAGTCCTAGGATAACTTCTGGTGCACGATACGACCTGGATTGAACATAGGAGCACAGATGATCTGTCTCAAAACAGCTACTCCCAAGATCAATGACTTTCACCTCACATCTACTATAGCTTTTCACCAATATATTCTCAGGCTTCAAATCACAGTGTATAAGACCAAGGCCATGCAAAAACTGAAGTGCCTCCAAACATTGAGTGGTAATTGACTGCATAGAGAATTTCAAAACGTTTATAGACCAGCATGCATGAAAAATAATATATTCTCTTCTTTTGTTTTTGGCAACGAGATAAAAAATTGAAAAGGCACCAAGTAATTAATATATAATTTTTGGAATGTCAAGAGGATAGAACTCCTAGGAAGAAAATGGCACACAACAAACCTGCAATCTTGGCATTGTGAAGTAAACCTCCCCTCCTGATTCTCTATTGAACTTATGAAACTCATATAAGTTTGCCTTCAGAAGCTCACATACGATTAACAAATGCTCCTGCAAAGCAAATAGGAGTTGCAAGGTAATCTATTTAGCTTGCATTGAGGAGTTATCATGAACTTCACCCTCAAGAAATCAAATCAAAGCTTCATTTGTAGATTCATGTATTGTAATTGAAAAGGTATTCACTGATATATATGGCTATTAATTTTTCATTCTCAGTTCATTTTAATATGATGTTTACAAAACCAATGCCCCTACATCTAGTGGTCGGGAGCGAGTGGTCCAACCACGCAACCAAGGTTCAATCACTAGCACCAACAAGAACAATAAAGAAACGATGCCAAATGTCAAAAACTAACCATGGTTTGATAATTACTTAACCCAAGGACATAAATATCCAAGACATATTGTAGAGGGATATAGTAAACCAAAAACATTTACAGGGACATGGTAAACCTAATGAACATGCTACATGGACATTTTTGAGCTTTGATCCATTTGTAGTGCATTACATTGAAACAGTGAAGAGAAGAATCTGTGACCCAATAGAATTTCTTACCCAACTAAAATTAGCACCAGATAACTAGTAGGGTAGGATACCAATAGCTGCACTAGACCATCTACTGCGATAAAATACTAAATCATTGAAACAAAATACAAAAAGGAAATCAAGAAAGTCAAGCATACATCCACTTACTCGGTAGTAGAAGTAATCATACAATCTGAGAATGTGGTACTTGTCAGCAGGATCATGCTTGTTGACATACTTAAGAAGCTTTATCTCATCAAGACTTTGATCAAAGAAGTCCTTGTTGTTTTTTATAATTTTCACACAAACATCAATGCCTGTGTGCAGATCATGTGCTTGTATAGCTTTACTAAAAGCAGCTGACCCAAGATACTCAGTAACATGATAACGGCCAGCAATTACAGAATTCAAAACAACATGGAAGTTCTTGTCCTCCTCAAAGCCAGTTCTGACCAACAAAAGCAGTTCGGGAAAGTCTGTTAGAATCAAGCTAATCAACTAGGAGCAGAGTTCAAATGAAAAGGTCACTCGATTAACAATCAAACATTAATTAAAACAAAACAAATAGGTATCCAAATTTTCAGAATACGCCCGACTAAAGGGAGAAAAACACATACTATAAGGGCAATTCACCCCCAAAAAAAAAATTACATATTAATCCACTTGAAAATAAGACATCATCCAGCTCCAATATTAGAAGTTTTTGTCACAAAATTCAGCAAGCCAACAATTATTTCACAAAATAAAAGAAGGGGAAGGGCATGCCTAACTAAACATTACAAGCGCACATCTCACTTCAGCAGCGGTTGCTGGGATAGAGTGAGGCAGCAAGGTGATAGGGGCAGATGGAAATGGAAACTTTAGAAAATGAAGGATGGATAAAAAGTTATCATGTTGTCTAGTTGACACAAGACATAAATAAATGCAAGATTTTTAATGTTGGCAACAAAATGCACCCACCTGGGATTTGAATATCCACTTTTAGGGACAAGTTTTAATCGATCCTAACCAAACATTGAACAAAATAAACTTATTCTATCATCCCATATATCCAGACCACCAAAAAGTTCAACCAGTCCATGAATGTCTAACCTAGAGAGCATAACCATAATAATTCTGAAACGAAAGGGATAAATTTACAAAAAGTACCACAAGTGCACCAAGGACACTAACAGGGGACACAGGTGTTTTCATTCACCAAGGATGCTAACAGAGAAGTTAGATATCTGTATTCCAACTTTAATAATAATACATCCAGCAAGAATGTTGTAATCAAGGGGGTTGAGAAATGAAAGGATTCACAAGCCTTATAAATCCTTGATTTTAAATTTTTGTTCTTCTAAACACCATTATTTTGCCACCAAATGACTCCAACAATATAGATACACTTAAAACTAGATTAGCAATTTTTTAAAATCTAAGGTAGTGTTTGGCATTGTGGTAGCGATTGTTTTTCAAAATGCTTTTCACTTGGAAATGTATCAAAATAATATTTATTCATTTTTTAAAATTCATTTTTGACATCAGCACATCAAAACGATCCAAAAACACCAAAAAAAACAATTTTTTTATAAAACACGGCCACGCTGCAATACCAAATGGGGCCTAAATACATCTAATGATAGCTACAAGGAAGGAAGTAAACAAAAACTAGGAGTAAATTGCAAGCAAGATAGATAAGACTCTTTTTTCAGTACTTGCAGTGTTTCTTGTTTTTCGTTTCCTTATTCATGCCACAATAGCTAAATGGAGATTGAAGCTTAGTTGCGCGGGTCAGAGTCTGTAATCTTATTGATATATATAAGATTCACAAGTAAGTTGTTATCAGTCGATCAAAACTAGAAAGGCAAGGTTGCAGTTGTCATTTCAATAAGTGTTACAATTCAATCATTACACAACTAGAAAGGCAAGGTTGCAGTTGTCATTTCAGTGAGTGTTACAATTCAATCATTACACACTCAAAAGCGCCCCTTATGTATCCAATTGTTCCTATTTGTTCCATCCAATATTTCTGGCCTTTATTCTTGTGTTAGTTATTTTTCGCAAAATAATTTACATGGCTCTTTCAAATATTGTGTAATGAAGGATTAGGAACCACATGATCTTAAATTCCTAGAATTTGGGCAAAAGGAAAACTAAACATTTCGATTAATCTGGTAGATGAGGTTCCCCTTACAGGATAGCACCCGCATGATCAATTTCTAATGATAATGAGGAGAGGAAGAATATTTTTGCTGGTTCAGAATAACCTCACAAACAGTTCACCCCTCCCAATCCTTGATGTAGGAAAGAAGACCAGAATCTCCATAAATGGTGTGCTTGTTTTGTTTACTCATGATCACTTCTTTGGTTATTAGAAAGTAACAGAAAATCAAAAGAGATCAACTTAGGTGCTGATAAACAATTAAGACGAAAAATGTTGAAGATATCATGAGAATAATGAGTACACAGAAGGAAGAAAACATAACGAGGCAGGAGAGAAAGAGCACAAGAATCCTGTATGATAAGTTGCAAATCATTAGTTACTCTAAGGACATTGGGGGGGCAGGGGGGTGTTAGAAAGAGAGTGTGTGACAGAGTAGTGAAAGGGAATAACACTCTAGTATGTGAAGTAGAGGCATCTTATCAATATCGAAATAAATAAAAGTGCCAAGAGCCCAAGCTGAGTAGTGCATCAGTTTGCAACCAGAAATCACTAAATTTTTTTTTTTTAATTTTTTTTTTTTTTTTTATAAACTCTTCAAAGCAGAACATACCTGTTTTTCCTATGCACAATCTTAAGGTTGAAAGTTTCAAATTCCTCCTCCTGAGCCTTGATTTGCCTTACTTGTTCTTGAACAGCAGCAGCCTCTTCATCCTCAAAGGATGCCCCGGGATCTTCTTCCCTCACACTGCCAATCTTCTCATCTTGTTCCTTCATGGCACACTCTGGTTCTGCATAACCATAATTTGAGAGAGAAGAGGGACTAGAATTTGCTGATCCAACAGCATTCATATTATTTTCATCCCTGGAACTTTTAACAGTTGAGGAATCACTGCTTTTCCGCTGCCATGTACCATGCATGTCATCAGGCCCCATCAAAGCATTCAAGTGATCATTAGTTTCTTCACTGGCAGCAACATTGCAGTTGTTTGACCATAAAGATTTGCTAGAGCCTTTCTGCGGCAACTGTTCACCCCTCAGTGGTGGGGGGAATGAAAACCCGCCATCTGTATGATTTTTACCTTGAGCACGCACATCTCTGTCACTCCCAACCACATATTTACTGGAATCATATTTATCGAGTTTCTTCTTGTCCCTGTTTTGTTTATCAACATATTTTTTTTCTGAGTCATGGTGAGAAGATCTAGATCCACCAACTCCAACATCATGATCATGAAAGTACTCTAGATCCCCTTCACTGCTGCCTCCAACCAAACTTTCCCGTATTTCACTTCCAATATCAGCAGCATCGCTGTTGATACCCACACCAATCGATCTAACTGAACCATGTTGATCGTCATCCATACAAATATCATCTAAACGTGGCCTTCCACACTCATCCAGGACCTTCCCATCTCCTATCATGATGAGTTCATTCGTTTGCGTGACAAACCCCTGCCAGACAGGTTCTGCTCGCATCAAATTTAGTTCTTCTTCATCCATCAACTGCCCATCATATTGAGCTATTAAATCACTCTCATTAGTTCTCCCATACATTTCTGCCACCGACAATCCTATAGGATCATCTGATGCTGTCACTGGTTCGACATTTTTTTCTTGAAATAACTGCTCACCAGAAAAGTAAGAATCCTCTTCAGCAAAAGATTGATCATCATCTTCATCTTTGGTTGGAACTCTATCCTGTGGGTCTGGAACACTCCCATGCCCAGTACCCTTTTCATTGTCACTTGGGTAATCAACTTCATGAGCCAGAAACCAGGCCTCATCCTCGATAGGTTGTCTCATGTATCCAACATCATCGTCATCGTCATATTCATCGGAATCCCAATACTCATTTGGATAATCAATGGATTCGCTTAATCCATCACCAACAGTAGCAAAACCAGAAACCAGATCAGATGTATCCTCAGCAATCCCCTGACTTACAGATAGCCAACTGCCTCCTGCAATCCTTTTTCCACCTGGATCATCAATTACCAAGAAAAATTTTGTGGGAAAATCACCAAAAAGAAAAGGAAAGAAACTGTGTACAAAATGAACAAGAAACAAGTGATCTGAATTTATTTCACTATTTAGTTAGCATTAACTCGTTTAATAAAACACAACCATTATACTATATGTTTTCTGTTTTACACCAACATGCCATTGGAAACCAGAAAGAAAAAAGATTAGTGTTCCAAAACCCAAAAATTACAAGATGAGCTTCAGTGCTCAAAATGAGAGCTCCCAAATCATTAAAGAGCTGAAAGTGCAGATACAAATATGAATATGCTTGGAGGATAGTGTTCATGCTATAATCTCTACTTTTTAGCAAATCTAGTGTCTCAAGTCAAAAGAGGCAAAATGGATCTCTATATACAGGTGGCAATAAAAACTTAGCACATTAACATGCCTTTGTCCCTTTTTTGTGGTAAAACTATAAATGACTAAGGCACCCCACATTCTCACAACTGAGTCGCAACTATGCCTTTTCATGAATATGAAAGAAAACAGTCCCATAAAGTTTCAGTCAACATAAGATATAAGCACCTAACTTCTTTCGTAGTGAAATAGAACCTTTTTTTATTTGTCTTAAAGAGAAGACACTAGTTTCATGACATCAAGGAAAGTATAAAAAATCAAGTACATAGTATCTTATCAATAAGTTTCCACTGCTCCTAAACTAGCAAGCCATCTTTAATGTTAAAATAATACCCTGATATGTTGAAAATAGTAGAATGCTCTGCGCAAAGTGAGTTTCAATGTTGATGGAAGACAAAAAATTTCTCTCTTTTCTTCCTTTTTTTTTAAATCAATAAACAATTACTGCAAAAACTCTAAACCCGCTGGAAAAAAACAGTGAGAGGTCATATAATTACACTCATAATATGGGCTGACCTGAAGAATTGATTTCTTGTCCGACAGGAACGTCAAGATAGGAACCTATAAGGTAGCTATTATCAGCACTGATGACCTTTGAACTTGGCCCATCACGCTCAAACTTTTCCTGCCAATTGATCAATGGCTTATCCTCCGACTTGAGTTTAACTGGCGGAAGCCTAGGATATTCTTCCTTCGGAATATCAGATGCAAGAGAAAACCCTAAGCCACTTAAATTATTCTGCTCTGTGCTCCCTTGAGACTTTCCAATGAACAAAGTTCTTCCAACCTCATCCACCTGTTCTTTAATAGCTGCTCTAACATCACTTGTATCTGCTTTCTTCTTTCCATCTCTTTTGTCTGAACTTGAAGTGATATCATAGCTGGTCAATACATCACCCTTGGGGAACGGAAAAACAGTCTTGACAGAATAATCTTTCCACAGGTCCGAGGAAGAACTTGTGGGCTCCTCATTTTTAGACCATGGGTTATCTGCAGAGAATGCAACAGTAGGTCTAAGTTCCCGATCAAGTTCCTTCAATTCATTAGCTTGAATTTTGTTATACTTGGATTCCAAATTGACATTAATAGTACTATTGTTTCCAAGCCATGGACTTTTATTTTCACCAGGAAAGATAATCTCCTCTCCTGATTTGGCATTTGCTCTAGCAGAGAAGTTACTGGTGCTAGTACCAACATCATTCTTGTAAGGATTTGAAGGACCATTGCTTGGATTAAAGTTCCATGAATACAAATCAAGCAAAGTATCATCTGAATCAATTGGTTCATTATTTTTACTACCCCGTTCCCCAACAGAAGCAGAATTTCTCCATTTGCTTTCAGGCCCATTTCTATCCACCCCACACTCTATTTCTTTCACAATAAGTTCCTTAGAAATTTCACCACTATTTTGAGAACCTGAACCTGGAGTATGACTCGCCAATTTTCCCCCATTCTCTTCTTCCACCACTTTCCCCAAATCATTATCTTCAAGGGTAAGTTTTTGAAGGAATCCTTTCAAATCAGGGCGTTTACTAAGCTCACTGCGCAATGCTGCCTCCGCTCTTGTGAAGCGATTTCTCCTCAGAAAGTCAAGAATCACATCAACAGAGCTTGTCTCCGCCATAATCAACTTCTATAAACCAATTATCAGGTACTAGAAAGACAAATTCAGCAAACCTGAAATAAAACAAGCAAACCAAATAAACCAAAGAAAAATAAACCCACTAAACCAAAAAACCAAACCAACACTTAACTTCATCAAAGAAACAAACTTTAGCAGATTTTAACACTCGTTCACTTACCAAACAACAAAACATCCTATATTGCTCAAAACCAAACAATAAACCAAACCCGCAACCTCATTCAGTTCAAATTTCTCTTTTTCCAGCGCTATTCATTTAAAAAGCCCCAAACTTTTGAAATCCAAAAACTTACTCATATTTCCAACATCAACCCATTAAACCAAAACAATAACCCTAACTATCCTCCCAAACAACAAATCAAGACATTAAGAGATCCAAAACTCTTTAACCCACAATATTAAAAACCCGAAACATCACATTTGACAAACAAACTTCAAGATTCAAAAAAAGAAACCTTTAATCCACAAGATTCATAAAACAAAAACAAACTACTTATTTTTTTCCACTTACAGATCGAAGCTGGCTCAAGAGAAAAGAAAGAAGCTTTCTTTAGTGTAGATTCCATAGCCAATCTCGTATTAACATAAAACAAAGCACTTACGATTTTGGATTTGTGGGGTTTTTTGTTTTTTGTCTAATTTTTTAGGGGGTCTCTTTTTTTGGGGGGTTTTCTAATATTTTTGGCCTGCAATTTTTCTCTCAGGCCTGTTAATGGTAGCTAAGCTTTGTTTTTTTGTAATAATAATAAAAAACTTGAGTTATGATACTGTGTTTTCAAGTGAGCTTCTGGTTGCCTCGAGATTCTAGTGGGATGTGTTTTATGCTTAATCCAACGGTGAAATATGTTTTATCAATTCGGGGGATGCAATGATCCAACGGCAGAGGAAGTGAAAGAGGGCAGAAATTTTAAAATCTTGGCTCCTTGTTGGTTTAATGCATGGTATATTCTACTTTGGTTCTTGTTTATGGGATTTGTTAGCCATGGTACAACATTGCTATTGGAGCTTTTTTGGGATTGCGATTGCATCATAATCTTAAAAGAATTTAAATTTTATTATTTATTGTTTTATATTAAAAATAAAATTTAAAAAATAAAAATTATTATTTTAATTTATTTTAAAAAAACAATATTTAACGTAA
>Ga0307511_10005744_pt1 | contig 12559 bp, 7 predicted proteins | sample 13_EM_MG_FD_200266 | JGI IMG/M metagenome (GOLD analysis project Ga0307511, IMG submission 200266) | Populus trichocarpa ectomycorrhiza microbial communities from riparian zone in the Pacific Northwest, United States - 13_EM | ecosystem: Host-associated > Plants > Roots > Unclassified | place...
GAACAATTTCCAGGATCTCCACTTCCTCCTGGAATTTCTGGCGGCGTGGGAGAAACGACCCATGTGTTTGACCCCAATTGCTTACGAGTGGTGGTCCGCTATCTCTGAGGGGGATGGTCTTGGTCTTCGATCCCTGCCCCGATTTAAACCACAGCTTCCGGCAGATGGCGTTTTATTGTCCAGGATTGCTGAGGATGAATTCTCCTTCGTTGGGCCTAGCTGTGATCTGGTCCGCACAGGTGAAGCCTCCCATCACACTCGTGAACGTCGAGGAGAAGTGCTCGGTTTCTGTAGTATGACACCCCTTTTCATGATCCTTGAGGTCGGATTCCGCCTGGTAATCCCCAGCCGTGGCCAACCAAACCCCCGTCTGTATCACACACCTTATCGCAACTGGGTATTCAAGAGCATATTTTCAAGTGGCGACGATGAAGCTATTGCGGATGGTGTGTGCGCGTGGATTGTGGATAGTAATCACATGCCAGCTGGTACGTGTGTGGATTACCTCGCCAAACGCGTGGAAGAGGATCCGCCCTTCTCCCCACGGTTACGGCGGATGGGTATACGTCTCACCGAGCACATGTGGTACCATGAGTCCGGGGTGTCAAAACCGGAGACCGTTCGCTTGTTGAACCGTCTCGATGTTGGCCTGGATGATATGCAGAACGAACTCGTGTGGATAACGCTTTTGGTGGAAGTAATGTGTTCTCCGGCAGGGCTTGAGGCTCTGTCCGTTCATTACTGGCATTTACTGGAAGGGCTCCCGCCGGCCCGCATCCTTTCGAATGCGCAAGCCATGGAGTTGATGAGGTCGCTCGAGGAAGTTGGGGATTGGGAGAAGTTGGAGATCTTGATGACGACAGCGTGGCGGTACGATGGGTACGAGCATAGAGGACCCACGGAGGAGTTGGAGCACCTTAAACAGGTGACTCTCAGGTACCTTCTGCAACGACCGTCAGTCCTCCCTAGGTTTGAAGGCTTAGCCGAGTTGGCAGTCCTGCCTAGCTTCCGTGCTGCACTCCAACATACATGCGTTCAGGCACGAACGGAACGATTGCATTTGGAGCCGCCGCCACCGTACGTGTTCGAGGTCCCCTTCAATGCTTGTCTGTCCTGACACCGTCTTTGCTTCAGTCAACCGATGAGCACCCAGCAACTCGTTCCCCTTACTTTTGAGTGGGATGACACTTTCTGAATATGTTTATTGTATATATTGTGACCTGATGGGCGGGGTCGGATTGTGTGTGTCGTTTTTCGGAATATGGAGTGACGATTTACGGTCTCGAGGGTGATCGACATCTGAGACCAACCTCTCGAGAGGCTTATATACATTCAGGGTTTTCTCCCCTGGTGGCGCACATCGCAGCCTGGATTAATCGCGTCGATGTGAGGCCATATTTTACCGTGGGCTGACACATCCGCTCATGTCAGCTCTTGAGCCCATTGATCGTGTGGCGAACCCGGACGGATTCCGATTCCCGCCGTCCCGGGACCAGAGTTGGAGGAGGCACAAAGCCCGGAGAACCCCAGTTCGAACGTTCATGGTAGAGTATAGTAGCCACGGGAGGGACGAGGAAGGGATTGTTGATATCGTATCAGAGGACGTTCTGGAACATACTACCTGACCGCGACTGAGCCGCCACAGTACAGCTGGAAGAGCAAGTTGTAGAACATCTCGCAGACATCTCAAGATTGCGGTCAGCATCGAATGCATTTCTCGAGAAGGAAACCGTAGATCACCTGGAACTCATTAATTCGTGCGGTGAACCCGCCAACCGCCAGACAGCGTCTTGACGATTCCAATAATTTCCAGGCAGAGCTCGCAGTTGTTAACAACTACTCCGAGGCGATGCGCAGAGCCCAGATCACACATATTCATCCCTTGGGTCCTGGGCGATGGCCGACCACGGACAGGGCTATGGCACCTAGAGGGGTGCTCTGGGCGTTGAGCGCGTGTTGCTTTCAGAAACTATTAGAGATGCTGGGGATCTCTTGGGCGTTGAAGAACCTCCAGGTTTTGGTATGGTAATTGCGCAGAGCGCGGTCCAAACGTTCATGCCCGGCGGAGCAGGACAGCGATGGGCAGAACGAGGAAGTGGTTGATGATCTTGTATTTGGCGGTTCTCTGGAACACGTCTATGAAGCCGAGGTGAAGCCGAAACCTGTGGATACCTTCGAATTGCGACGCTCTTATTATAATGTAGGTTTTAACCAGGTAGAGACCCTCTAGTCGTTCGAAAAACTCGCGCGAGCAAGTGACTGAGTCGCGACATAGCTCGGGGAGCTCGCCCAATGCACTGCGGCGGCCGAGTTACTAACGAACCGGGGCTCGTGGCGTCATGGTGTCGAACGTGGAACAAGCGTGCGCGATGATCAATATGATACCGCAACTTGGGCGTGCCTTCGGGTCGAGTGGCCTCTTCGTGAAGGCCGCTCACCCTAAACGTACTCGACGATCGTAGACCGTTCGGGTGTGCGATGCACTTTCCCTCCCCTTTTGACCTCGCCCTCGGGCGCACGGAGTGACCCCACTAATCCTTCAGCCCAATGTGTTGAGGGCATGGACCCAAATCAACGGTCTACTGCGCAACGTAACGGTGAGGAACTGGGGACCCTGATGATATGACACGTTCAAACTGGGTTGCATTCGTGTCGGCGGACAGGAATAGCTATCTAACGCACCTTGAAGGGGATTTCGAGTTCCAACGAACACTATGAACGCGCCAGCCGTATCGTCCAGCACCGAACGTATGGTAACCTCCGAGTCCAACTTGTCGCAGGTGGGGGCGAATGTACCCTCCAGAATCTCGGGTTTAGTTGCGACGGAGGCTGGAGGGTCGAGACTCGAGAGATGGTTTGGAATCCGACACCGGGTTCATATCCTAAACGAACTGAGGCGTGGTTCTGATATGTGTCGCATTCCAGATCGGATAATCGAACATACCTAAGCTTCGACGTAATCCAAAAAATGGGGCATTCCCAGCACCCTACCGTCGGCTTCAGCCAGGACGTGGGGAGGGGTCAAAGTGGGTACTAGACGCCAGTGGCAACTTTCACCTCTGACTGCGACGACTTGTCTTGCCTCCACCCTCTCCCGCTGCTAGTAACGACGGCTACCGTTCTCAAAAGTCACGCTAACAAAGCCGCCATCGCCGACACGACCGTAACTCAAGTGTTCACCGCGACGGGTTTCCGAACATCTGGTCTTCTGCGGTTGTCGACCTCGCGAAGTGGGTTCCAGAAACCGCCTTCAGGACAGATAGTATCAGAGTGCTTCTGGATATAGGGTTCACCCGGCGGTCTCATCATTCTCATTCCATTCGCTGAAACATTTTCCCCCTGCGTGGGCGTGATTTGGGTCATGGTTCCGTTATGGGTCGTGTAGGACTCCTACCAAGCGATTCCCGGGTCATTACGTTCAACTCCAGAGGCCAAACCGACTTGAAAACGAAACGCTGACCCCACCCTGGGTCTGGTCATCTCCATCACAACCATTCCGTATGACTCGGATTTCCAACTGTACATCCAACGCTACTGACGTTTGTCGTTTTGAAGAAAAGCGTCGGTCGGTTTATCACTAGCTGGAAGCATCTTTAGTAAGCGTTTATCATGCAAATGTCAGGCACGCTTAAGAGGGATTTTATCCCAGCGTCCATACCATCGTAGTTGGCCAGGGTCCTGACAAGCCCGTCGCTTTCCCTTCAAGAGCGTTCCCTTCCGCCACGGGATGTGAAGCTTCCGTGGTTTCTTTCACAGGGAGGACATCGCACATCTTGCATTCGGTCCATGACCAGCAGTATGGAATCCGCCAACATCTACACCCAATCGGCCTGCCCGGTCGCACTGAAGGACAGCGAAAACGAGCTAAGATCGTTTACACAGTCTCATGATAGTAGAGAGCGTACGATATATAAGCTGTGGCTTGCAGAAGGGTCTTGCGTTCGTGTAAAGCTTCCTCGATGAATTTGTACTGTTCATGGTCGAGTCAAAACCCGGCTTTCTGGAGGTACCGTGCGCCGCCGTGTAGAGGCCTCGTCGACTCTGAAGGAGCAGCTATCGCGACGCGTACGCGCATACGTCGGGTTGGAGAAATGGGGGATTGCATCCGAACCGCAGCTAAGTATTGTCGGGTTGGATCTTCGATTGCTATCAAGGGGATGCCTTCCTTACTCTGCTGTCGGAAATTGATAGGGAGGTGCGTGCGTGCATTTGAGGCGGGGCTCTCGGAACTGCGCTTATCTCCCGACCCTGTCCCAGCGTGACGCTGGTGAAGAGCAGCCACTCAGAGCTCCAGAATCGTGATGGTGGCTTGTTCCAGACCGGAGAACTACTAAGTAACCACGATCGTTGCGACCCTGGCAGAGACTGGAGACCCTCCGCCATCACTAGCGCTTGCAAAATCCTCTCCCAATGACGAGTGCCGTGCGCACCAACTCCTCTTTTGAGAACTACCCAGCCTGCTAAACTTCCGACTGGCACCAACTTCCTGAAGGGCAACCTTTCCTCCCCCCATCATAATTACCACCAACTGGGGTAACACGGAAGCATTGTATTGCATTATGCTGTAAGTATTGTATTGCATCGCAGCGCATTGCCCGACATCTATCTGTGGCGGCACAAATCTTGATGCGACCCTGAGACTTAGTGTCATGAACTCCCAACGTGGGATATCATATATCATACGTGGCTTCTTGCCCCTGCCTCTCTAACCATTCCGGCGCACCGCTCTTTTATCCGCCCCAGCAGTAGGACGTCTCGATGAGCGGCGACGAGAACGCGAAACCGGTCAATGTCGACCCTCGGTGGTGCGTTTTAGAGGCGCAAATTGATCGCGAGGACCAACGAGCTAACCCCGGATAGTATCCAAGAGGCCCTACGGATGTACCTCCAACCAATCAAGAACGACGACCCCCGACTTGATTTCTTCACTATGTACAAACGAGAGACGATGGAATACGACGCCGACTACATGAAGAATCACAATGAAGATCTCAACACCACCCTGATTTTCGTGCGTTTCTGCACTCCTCTTATAAATACAGTGTTGATCCCATTCTCAGGCCGGTCTGTTCTCCGCGGTCAGCTCCGCATTCGTCGTTGACATCCAGTCGAAACTCGAGCCGGATTCTGGCGAACGGTCCGAAGCCTACCTCCGAGCGATCCTTCTCAGCCTCAACCGATCCATCATTCCCAACGAAGTCCCCACCGCTCCCCCAGTGTGGAAGGCACCCCCCGCAGAGATTATCACGACGTTGGACCTTTTGTATGCCAGCCTTCTGATGTCACTATTGGCCGCATTCATCGCGATGTTAGGCAAGCAGTGGCTGAACCGGTACCTCCGACACACCGGAGGATCTATGGCCGAACGCTGTGGTGATCGCCAGCGCAAATTCGATGGTCTCGAGAAATGGCCATTCCGCTATTTCATCGACAGTCTCCCCGTCATGCTCCAGATCGCCCTCCTTCTCCTCGCCTCCGGCCTTTCACGATACATTTGGTCAATCAACAAGCCTGTTGCACGTGTTGTCATCTCCCTCACCGTTCTCGGTGTCCTCTTCTACATCGGGATTGTGGCTGCCGGAACATCCTCGTATGAGTGCCCGTTCCAAACTCCGGCATCAGAAGTTCTCCGATATCTCAGGGATAGTGGTGTAACCCGGAAGCTGATGGCCAGCACATCCCCATCCAACATCATCTCGCTTATCTACTCCACCTGGATGAACACTCGGCAGGGTCTCGTTTCGGCGTTCCACCGTGTCTATGGTACCATACGACACCAATTTTCCCAGGATATTTCGCCGTCCCGCATCACATCCGGCATTCACAGCACGGCAACGAGGGTCGGACATCGAATGATTCTTCTCCTCCTCAGGATCGATCGAGCTTTCAGGGATGCAAAACAAATGTTTGTCCAAAGGATTCGAAGTTTCAGGTGCAATAATCTACTCCCAACCACCGTCGGAGAAGCAGACCAGCAGCCAGATCCACTTCGAAATGGCCTCGGGCTACTCCTGCATGTGCGGAACCTAGAAGCTCTTCGGAAACAGAACACAGACAACATGCGCTGCGTTTGCTGGGTTCTCAGGAACATCACCGACCAAGAAGCCATTGACTCTGCCATTCGCCTTGCGGGTACCATACGGTGGTTTGATGGCAACCTCAACCACGATCCCCCGTTCGATTTGATTGTTTCCACCTTCGAAGCATGCTTTGACTCAAGTAAACAACTGTACCCTGGCATGAGGGACCGGGCGTACTTCTCAGCGCGGGCCATCCTCCAAATCAATGCAGGGGCAAGGATTCAACCTTACGAAAGTGCTTCCAAGTATCCCATTCCAGGAGTTTCTTCAAGTGCGCCCCAACACACCGACCATGACCTTCACCACATTCTCCGTATGCTCCGGCGTAATTTCAACTCTGAAAGACCCATTCTCGAGTTTCCGAAGGTTGGCGAAAACACTCAGAATCACCTGCTGTGGGCATCAAACCTGTTTGTGGACTTGACCCATGTGGGACCAAACCCAATCCTGGAATCCTACAAGTCTTACCTCAGTATGGCTGTTGCCGATCACCGAGCCATGATCGCTAACACTCTCCTTATGTGGTATATGTTCCTGGGTGGGCGTATTGAGGATGAGACTCTCTGGGCTGCCGACAAATCGTACGCAGTTGGCCCATTGATCTTTCATTCAGCCTACTTAATATTGTGCATACTAGTGATTCTTTGGAAATCATACTCTCTCACTTATCCACAAGAGTGATGAACGCTATCGTTGGCCATGACCCCAACTTCTTCCTGGAATTTCTAGCAGCATGGGAGAAACGACCCATGTGTTTGGCCCCAATGGCTTACGGGTGGTGCTCCGCTATCTCTGAAGCTGGACTTGGACGTGAACGTCTGACTTTACGAATCCAAGCACAAGACCTTGACAGTTATGATCTCAAAAAGATCGAGGAGGCATTCACCTCTGTTGGGCCTGCCTGTGATCCATTTCGCATGGATGAGGTCTCCCATTGTGCTCATCGGCGCCCACGACTCCCACACACGTCCTACACGGGGCTTTTTTCCATACTCCTCGAGGTCGGGTTCCGCCTGGTCATGCCCAGCCATGGCCAGCCGGCCATCCACCTGGATCACACACCTCATCATAAATTGGTGTTCAAGAGGACACTCTCAAGTGATGATGACGAAGTTATCGCAGATGGTGTGTGTGTATGGGTTGCGGATAGAGACCATATGCCAGCTGGTTCATGTGTGCACTATCTCGCCAAGCGTGTGGCAGAGAACAGACCTTTCTCCCCGCGATTACGACAGATGAGTATATGGCTCATTGAGCGCATGTGGCGCAGCAGGCTCGAGGTGTCGGGGCTGGGGGCCATTCGCTTGTTGAACCGTCTCAATATCAGCATGGATGATATAAAGTACGAGGGGGAGTGGATACAGTTGTTGATGGATGTGATACTATCTCCGGCGGGACTCAAGAGTTTGTCTATTCATTATTGGCATCTTCTGGAACAGCTTCTGTTGATAGGCTTGTCCCTCCCCAAGCAACACGTAACAGATGCCATGGAGTTGGTGTGGTTACTTGAGGAGCCTGAGGATTGGGAGAAGTTGGAGATCTGGATGGTGCTTTTGTGGCAGTACAGGGGGTATAGGGCTGATACCGACCATTTAGAGTGTTTGGATCACCTTAAACAAGCGACTCTCAAGCACCTCCTGCGGCAACCGTCGGCCCTCCCTATGTTCGAAGGCCTAGCTGAATCAGGGATTGACATGTGCGTTGCACTTCGACGTGTATGCGCCCGAGCACGAGCGGAGCAATCGTCCTTGGAGCCTCTGCTATTGTAAGCATTTGACATCTTCCAACGCCTGTTGGTTCTGACACCGTCTTAGCTTCAGTCAATCGATCCCCACCCCGGAGCGACCTGTTCCCCATCCATTCTGGGGCGACGACACTTTCTAAAATTATTCATTGTACATGTCGTAGCTAACTCACGGAATCGGGATGCAGTTTTTCTGAATATACGGGGCGGCGATATTTTCGATTTCGGCAGGGGGGCACACACCCGAGATTAACCTCTCAAGTTATACACAAGATCTTCTGTCCCTGGTTGTGCACCAAACAGCCCGACCCATTCCAGTCGAGACGGGGCCGCATTTTGTCGCAGATTGACACGTCTGTCCATGTCGATTCTGAGTTCCATCGATCATGCGCGCTGAACCTGGAAGGATCCCGATCCCCGGCGACCCTATCCCGAATGGAACCAGAATATCGAACTTCTGCAAAGTTTTCCATCAACCACCACACAAAGTCTCAAAGATCACAAATCTCCAGGCCGGCGCCATCGGGGATACGCCATCCACCCTCTGGCTCCTGGACGGATAACGGTAGACAATGACGGTGGCTTATAGGAATGGATGTTGAACGTTGAACGCGTACATACATTGTATTTAGAAACGATCAGAAGCGCTAGAGGGCATACGAATCCCAGAGAACCCCCAGGTCTCAGTAGATACAATGAGGGCGCAGGTCACATCCGGGACCTTCCCATCTCGTCAATTGCAGCCTTCGGAGTTCGAACGTTCATCGCAAAGTGTGGTGGCGATGGGCGGGACGAGGAATGAATTGTTGATGTCGTATTTGATGATGTTCTGGAACGGGACCGCAACCGAGCCGCCATGGTGCAGCCGGAAGAGCAAGTTGTAGAACATCTCGCAATCTAAAGATAACTGTCAGAATCGAACGCATTTCTCGAGATGGAAATGTACGAACGGTAGATCACCTAGAACTCGATACCTGTTCGAGTTCCTCTGCAGCGCTAGCCATCGAACCTACGGATATATATCTTCTCGTTTGCGATAGTCACTATGGGGTTTTACGGGCCGGAAACCATGTGGGCGTTTGAAGAACTCGCGTGAGCAAGTGATGGTGTAGCTCGGGGAGCTCGTGCGACACGTTGCGGTGTAATCCTTCAAAGCAGTGGCAGAATTACGATCTGAGGCTCGTGGCGGCGGGCTGACGAATGTGGGACAAGCAAGCACAGAATTTGGCGTGAAGGAGTCGCAACCTGGACGTGCGTTCGGCTTGAAATTCGGATGGTGGCCTCGTCGCGAAGGCCGTCGCGCTCTCGGCTGAGTGACGGGAGAAGGCGACAGAAAACAGTTCCCGGATATTCGATGATCGTGAATTTCTGGAGGGCACTAGGACGCTTCCCCCACAGGCACGACTCCCAGCCGATGGTACGCTGTGCAACGTAATAGTGAGGAGACTGGGGGTCCAGGCGGTACGGCGTATTCGGATCGAGTTGGATTTGCGCGGGCTGACAGAGATATGTTTGATATCGTCTTCGGTGCAATCCTCTGATGTTTCAAGCGCGTCGGTACTTAACCTGGGTCCTAGAACGGTTCTCGTGAATGCGCAAAGAAAAACCGGAGAGTTGTGTGAGTGACACAGTGCACCTTGGAAAGATTTGAGGTTTCCGATGAACACTGCGACCGCACCCGCCGCGCCACCAACAGTATGACGGCCACCAGGTCCAGCTTGTCGTGGTTGAGGGCGGTTTGCCTTCTGTGGTCTCGAGTTTGGTTGCAACAGAGGCGGAGGTTTGAGAGGTGGTCCGGAATCCAACATCGCGTTCGTATCCTGAACAAACCACGGTGCCTTTCTGGTTAATGTAGTACGCCAGTTCGGATACTTGGGAGCATACCTGAGCTTGGACGCGACTACAGAGTGAGGGCGTGCCCGTCGGCTTTGGCGAGGATGGGGGGAGGTCAAAGTGGGCGGTAATTTCCACTTCGGACCGCTTGCATCTTGTCACGCCAACGACGGTCACGGTCTTCAGAATCCACGAAAACGAATCCGCCACGGCCAGCACGATCACAGTCCCACTGTTCACTGCGACTCCAGTCCTCTCCATTATACTAGTCCGGTGGTCCAACTTTCACCTACGTCGGTCTCGCGAAGCTACTCCCCAAAACCGTCCTCCAGGCGGGATCACGTCTGTGTGGCTGGTGAGTGACCGAACCAGTCGACGTCTATGCGCCGTCGTGGAGGATGGGTCCGTTAACAGTGTTTTGGCTTAGGCGTTCAACGCGACGATTCATTTCGCGTATGATGGGCTACAATTGAACATCTCAGCGTTTGATAGAACCGTTAATGGGAGCGAAGGCCCCCTGGACGAGGATGGGTGTGTTTGTCATATTGTGAGGGAACAAAAGAGAGTCTCACTGTCAGTCGTTCATCAATAGGGAGAGAATACGTCAAGACCGACTTCCGTTGGCACACGGCATACCCAACCATCGTACATCTCGAAATATATACCGTTCCCGGCGCCGTGTGCCCTCTCTCCTGAACTCGTCTCTCCGTGTTTCAGGCCGGACTCCATTCTGGAGCCATGGTACCGTGAGCGATGAGGTACGTACCTGTCAAATACGTCACGATTTCACCCCGGAGAGTGAACCGTTTCTCTCAGGATAAGGAAATCACGCAACTGCTGGAAGAACCCAGCCAGGAACGAATCTCGTTGGTCGGTGCGTGATAACTTTACGTTTCTTTCCCGCTCTTCTGAAGGCGCTATTCACGCTTCAGGATAACTCATAATCCATTCAACGGACGCGTTATCCGCCGCCGGTGGTTTGTCGATCGCGTTCTTCCAGAATACAGGATAGCGGCATTGGCCGTTGTCTTGAACCAGGCTCTGGCATCGTGGTGGGGTTTAGCACGATTGGAGGAACGCTCCGTGGCTTTCATCTGTATCGCCCAGGTCGAGGGCCATCGAACATGGTGGCATCGTGCAAACAGGCCTAGATGCGATGGGCCGGTGGTGTCACACTACCTTTCTCGTCCAAAGACCTCGTCGTCTACTTCACAAATTTCCCCTTCATTATTTGAATTGGCATCGATGGAAGACTTTGACCATTGGAGCCACGTTCAGATTAGATGAGATTCGCGCAAGCACCACCCACGAATGAATGAGCGCTCGGACCCCCCTGGGCTTCGGGACTTGTTGAATGACGGATATACCAACTCAGCGGGGGCACTCGATTCAAATCGTCGTCTAGTGACGGTCTTGAACATACGGTATCAGCATATCGAGAGAAGGTCTGGTTGGGAGGCACATTGAAACGAATAACCGTTTGGTTTGATTGCGGAAAACCAAGCCCAGCGAATAATGCGACCAGTGTCGACGTCGCTCGGCGATCGTCGTACGGGCCAGGCTTGAAACCGGTGCCGTATTGCAGACCGTCACTGGGCCCGCCAGCGTATGTGGCTGGGATGGTTTGGTTACGTCGGTGCCGTTGTTGAGTATTGGGAATATTGAGAAAGTATTCAAGCAAAATCATAGCCAGTTGAACGGTCCGGTTCAATCCAAGTCATTCTATTTTTTATTCTTTACCTGAAAATCTGGGGTGGGACTCCGTACAAGTTCCCAGTAAATTGCGCGAGTGTCTCGTTCTGGATGATGAAATTAGGAGGAACGGAAGGGCTATCTCGTTGGCAAGATCCTCTTTCACCATCGGGGAGCGTCATGCGCACCAACGACAATATTTACGAGAATGATTCCTGCTAAACTTCCAACTATCCAGATTTGGGCCGTGTTGGTATCCTTTCCTCCTTCACAGCTACCGTGTGGAAGCGCCGCATTGCATTGCTTGCTGCTTGTCATATCCGGGATGGCACGGGCCGGACAGGCGCCACGAACCTACGGACGAGGACCATAACGTACGGAAACAGGAGTTGAACGTCAAGAGGGCACGTTACCTTCGGAAACGATCAGGGATGCTTGGAGGTCACTCAGATCTTGAAGGACCTCCAGGTCTTGGCGCATATATTTGTGGTTCAGGGTGGGTACCTTCCCATCCCACCAAGCTTCGGGGTTCAAACGTCGGTACTTAGTGGAGCACGACGCCAATGGGTGGGACCCCAACGAGCTTGTAATTGACGACACTCTATGACGCAAACTCTGGCGTGACAGTGACCGAGCCACCACAGTACAACTAGAAGAGGGAGTTGAGAACATTCAATAGACATCTGAAGATAACGGTCAGTGTCGCACGTATTCCTTGGGAGGGAAGCATACGAACCGTATACGTAGATCACTTGGAACTCGGCGCTTTTTAGAGCGCCTAGATGCGGGCTGACAACCGAGGTGACAAACCTGTGGGTGTCCGCCCATTTTCGATGGTCGTCGCAGAAGTTGTAACAGGGCAGAAACCTCTGGGCGTTCGAAAGCTCCCACGAGCAAATGGCGCCCCAGTTACATTTCGGGGTTCATGGCCCCAGGCTGGTGAACGTGGAACAAGCGCGATTTGGGTCTCTGTTCCACTCCGGCTCCCACAGAGTAATTTGTTCCCGGTCATCGTACATATGCCTAAATAACTCTCATAGTCAAATTGACGTGAAACGTTGACGCTGCCCTCGTCTACTTACCTCCATCGCACAACCATGAAGGTGGACCGCACGACTTGGGTATCCGATCATCCATCCAATGTTGCTGATGAACTTTGCCGTGTTGAATGACAGTCCACCAACATTCGTCCCCCTAACACCAAAAGATC
>Ga0307511_10005747_pt1 | contig 12556 bp, 11 predicted proteins | sample 13_EM_MG_FD_200266 | JGI IMG/M metagenome (GOLD analysis project Ga0307511, IMG submission 200266) | Populus trichocarpa ectomycorrhiza microbial communities from riparian zone in the Pacific Northwest, United States - 13_EM | ecosystem: Host-associated > Plants > Roots > Unclassified | place...
ATTAATATTATATACAGGGTCCTGAGGCCAAACCGCACTCATACCTGCACTAGAGTGGTTCTCCCTTCCCCAAGTATTGTAATTCCAGCCAGTAGCGTCACATTCGACTTTGGTCAAGGGAGTTGTCCATCGTCTTGCCGGCCGGAGAAGTTCTATAACGACCCCCGGTGGAGGTGCTGCAAAGTTGGCTACTGCATCCTGCCAATTCGGTAACGCAGCTGGCTGATTATAAATAGTGCCACTATATGTAGGATTATAAATATTGGTACGTTTGGATTTCCCTCCAGGGATCGGCTCTCTGATGGATATACTGACCTCAGTGGTGCACTTTGCCGGCGCTCATGAATGCGCAAAGCCGCTTCGTAGCCACCCGACCCAATGAATTCCCCCAGGCCATCTAGATAATGTTGGGTCTGGTTATAGCCAAACATTGTGTCCCAGGTGCCTGGGGCATCGTTTTTAGATACTTCTTCCTTCAGCTTTGCTTGTAGGCAGCGGAGCGATTCCCTAATCTCATTGAGGGTATCATTCGTAGCTTTCGAGTTGTACCCCAAGTCGCTTCTGATGCCCCTGACTACTTCATGAACCTCACCCTGACCCTTTAACACCCTTCCCAGTGCAACACTGTGGCACAATTAGGTGCTATTCAAACAGAAACGGATAGTAAGCTTGGTCGTTCGCTAGACTTACGTCTGCAACATCATCATTGTTACCGTTAGAGTTCCCTTGTGAGAGTCCAAATGCTGTCGTAACTTGTCTACATCCCGCTCCTTCACCAAAACCCACTTTACCTGGCGCATCATCGCAGGCAACCAGTGTTCTGGTCCAAGATTCATATATGATTTCAAAGCCCCTGCCAACTGCCATTGGACTGCCATTAGGTTTTTCAGGTTTTCCAAGAGTGCATCCTGCAAGCCTTGTGGGAAGAGCGATATAGGGGAATCTCCCGTCGATATTAGTCTATTAAGCTGGTTAAGAACGACCTCCAGGCTCGAGATTTCAAGTTTGACATTTTTAATAGCTTCATTGACATCATTGACGCTATTGTAGATCGTTGCTCCGACACTTATTAGAGCTGTTGATATGTCAGTAGAGTTTCTGAAAATTCCGAAATGGATATTCCGTATAGGCCTCTGGGTTATCCTTCAGCCCCGTGATCCTATACATTATTTACCTAAAATGGTGCTCGCAATAGACAAGGGGTCGACCATGGCTCCTTTATCAGTTTAATACTGCGCCGGAGTAGCAGGATATTCAGAGTGAAGGTTTCACTGTCCAGAGCGGAACATGCTCTACACCAGGCAGACAACCCACCTTAATCAATATTACGGCTGGAAAATATGAGTTACGAACACGCACACGGCGCGGCCTGCTGTGTTAACTGCATGGACAAAACAATACAGGCAGGTGTCTGGTTCGCTCCAATCACACACTTCCCCACTTGCATGAAATAGACAACCTCAACACCCTGACCACTAATTAGTCAAATATGACAGAAAATAATGTACCTCGACGAAGCAAGTCACTGGACCTCATGGAGCCTCCCAAAGGCAATGTCTCATACGAATCCACTGTTCCCCGATTAAGACAAAAGAATACCCACGTCTTTTCCCAAATTCTAGGACACATAGAATTAACCAGCACTTCCCCTGGCGAAAGAAAAGGTTCGATTCTTATATTGATAAGTACTACTTAACGCCAGCTACAGCCTCTCTTTTTTACACGATGATTTATCCGTACGTTTCCCTATGAGAGACAGTTCATCCGGCAAATGCCGCACTGACTCCAGCTTGCAATCGTGCTTGCGCACGATTGGTTGCCTTCTTCCAATGGAGATTCGCAATCGATGTCATCCTACGTTATCAGATCTACCACACCTCGATAGATTGGTAGACGAGATCCGTAGGTATATGCCGCCTTTCTTTGGCCAGGGCCCAGGGTGGTGACTACAGCCTGATTTCACCAACCCCGTTTAACCTTGGTTGCTACAATCAGTGAATGCTTTATCTACGAGATTTCGCGCCGCATAACCTTAGGTTGATCAGGCGTATAGACTCAAAAAAAAAAAAAACTCCGAGAGATTTCGAAATTCTTTAGCTCCAGGTTCACTTTTTTTTTCTCCTGATTTTAATTTTTGTATACACTTACTTTGAAAGCTCGCGATCCAGCATATGATTAAATAACCGCATTTCTTGGAATCATTCCCCGTCATATCTAATCCTTGAGTAGGCGATCGCGCGAGGCAAGCCTCCAAACCGGGAAAGGTGTCTAAATATTGTACATTGGAAGGTGCTAGTGTGGTGGTACATGCGAAAGTCTCCTGACATCAGCCTTTTCCTAGGGACCAAATATATATATATATGTGGGTACTCTAGTCTAGGACCACTGCTGTTCTCGGAGCCCTATAGTCAAATCGAGAAGTACTGTACTATGCCAACGGTTACAGTGTTGCGCCCTGCAATCCGAATAGGAAGTCATAGACAGGAGTGCCTCTAGGAGTTATCCTATTGGCGCTCAGATTTCCAGTGATTTTGCCTTATAGGCCGGGGAAACATGCACAACATACTTGATTATCAAACGTCAGAACAGATTAGTAGTACCGGTAAGTGCACTAGTTCCTTAGGCCACGAGTAAATACCAGTAGCCTGGTGCTGGTTGTCTAAGCGAGCGTACAACTTACATTAGTTCGGCTGTACACAGCGCTGTTGTGCAACCAGACTAGCCGCAGCCTGCAAGGCCCCTCCTGTGGAGTCAACATTCAATGGCTCGCTGCCCCATCGTAGGACTTTTCGTTTCGGCAGCAGCCTTCGGAAACATTTTCATAGAAGCCATAACACGACAGATTTACTACTAACTAGATCTACAGTACATACAGATCTGCGGATATGTAGCCACGAGAGGAGGTGGTGGGCTAATCAAGCTTATCAAAGGAAGACGCCATGGGGCGCAGCCAATCGAGACATACCTTTGATAATATCAGCACAAATTGTATGATATCAATATCTCGAAGTTCGCGGTCTTCAAACGGGTAATTTGCCCGCTTTTACACCCGCAAACACAGCCCAACGACCTCAAAAGCTCGACCTAGCCTACAAGTAGGCACTCCATTTATACTTTGGCATCATACGAGATCATTTAATCTTGCACCAAAGTTTGCGCCTTGGGGAAATCCTTCCAAAAATATCCTATTCTATGAGCAACAAGAGATAACATCACAAGGTCAAGATATATTCGCCAGCTTCACTCCCTAATTCTAGGGTAGGGTCATGTGGTGTTCTGTGTTTCCATAGTTATGAATCATGATGGTGGAAAATAAACTCCTGAGCCATCAATGTGATACCACATATCTAAAGCTATGGTTATGTGTCTAAGCCACCATACATATATTTGTAAAGGGTGTTAACAAGCCTATCAGATGAGTGCCTAGAAGCTGGGTAGATTCCTGTGAACTCTTTAATGGAGTAGTTAATAGTTAGGTTACCGTACCTACTGTAGCAATACGCTCCCAACATACAACATCAATGTGTCTTAAGCCCGTTGGCTATCTGCATCGTCTCTGCACCAAAGGTTTATATATACAGTGCCATTCAGAAAGTATCCGAGATGCATAAACTCGATGCATGCCAAGCTTGGCTATTCTGCATATGGTGAAGACAGCCAGCTGATTGTAGATTTATTACGCTACGATAACTTTGTGTAGTCTGGTTGGCACAAGCCCCTCGGAAACTTTGTGGTATGCTACACAGAGTCCTATCCACAGCGGATTACATAACCCGTAATCAGGAGTAACTCAAACAAAGGAAATACATAACTTGGCGGGGCGGCTGTGACTCGAACTAGGGCTTTCCTCCGAAGAGACAACACAAGGCCCGAGTACAAACCACTCGGCCAAGGGGCACACCCGGTTGGACAGAACAGGTCCCCATATGCAGAATAGCCTGCATGCATCCTGCACCCTCTTTTATGTATCCCGGATACTTTCTGAACATACCGCATATACGGTATCCAGTCCTTCATTCTGCCTCGCCGGGGCTTAATTATAAAGCTAGCACTAGGTTATGTTCCAGTGATATGTGTGTGCACTTTATGAGTCCAAAAGGCGCAGCCAAACTACCAATCTATATCTACATTAACATCCGGAGCCGTTCTCGAGTGCGCCGGTCTAGGTAGTACTGAACCCAAGATTACAGTGTTGACACGAACCTTGCAAGGGTTGTGATCGGCGTGCAGGTGCAACAGCCCCGCTTCCAACAAGAAAACCGCGACGTCCACAACCATTGCAACCTGCTCATGATATCGATACATCAGGCGATACCGTCATAGCGGCAGGGAACTCTCAACTTGATATCGATGAGACTTTGACGTCGACGTTCGATAATAGTATCTGGATGCCATCGAATCGGAGTACATACACTCGCATGTTCCTCCCATAGACCTACTGAGAGGACGCCACATATACATAGGTTAACGCAACCACTGGCAGTTGGTGTCGCATAGCACTTGAATTTAATGTTAAGAAGTAATTATAAATCCGACTCTTGATACGGCGAGAGCTAGAGTTACTAGATGGATGTCATTCAAGCATATACAAATGAGATGCGACTAATCTTCGAAGTGGGGCCCCAGCGAATCTGCCTGTACATAGTGCAGGGGAGTTTAGGGGGCGGTGTACTGCAGCCCGCCCTGTACACTTAGCGCCCACCCCATTTCATTTCAGCAATGTATAAACCCTCTACCACCCCACATGAAAACATGCGCAGCTTTCCAAGTAATCCTTGCAGTGGCTCTCGTTTCACCAAGCCAAATCTGTCGGAATTTGATTCTTTAACGAAAAAATGCTCCAAGTGAGTATTGGAAACTTCAGCGTTGAGACGGGAGGAATCGTCGCTCTAGCCGATCTACCAACCATTGCTTCACGGTGCGCACTTACGGGTGGCGCGACATGGCTCGATATCTTCGTACTTTGCCCTGGGATACATCTCCAACAACGCGCCGCCGAACTCGCGAACCAGGGAGAACTACCACCCACTGCGGCGATGACAACTGGTTATGTTTTTCGGACAGAAAATCAGGCGATGGTGGGATATCTTCAGCGAACAGGTCAAGCTGGACATTTGAGCGACGCGCATGTCACCATGGCAAAACACGAAGGGAGGCAAAACCCGTTCTCAGCAATGTCAACAATAGGGGTATTTTCGTCACTACTTTATCTCACGGCGGTATTTTTAACGATAACGACGATCTTCGTGATGGCTGCGTTATTCCGGGAGTGGTGGACTGTGGGAATTCTTATAATTCTGTGTATTGCTCGCGCGATGAATACATTTGTGATCCGACAACGGATGGTTGCGGACTGGAAGGGCGCGCGTGAGCCAGGGGTTTACGGCGATTTGATTATTCTACTTTCCCAGGATCGTTGGGTGCGCCTGCGTGGGTTGGTGGATGATCTCAAGGCTGTCACCTCAGGTCAATGGTTGCAAGATATGACATCTACGCAATCCTTCATTGCAGCCGCGGCGACTCTTTTGGTTTACGGGACTGCTGCTTTGAGTTCGAACGCAAGTGTGTTTGGAAACGTAGTGCTCATGGGCTTGTTGTTTACCGAGACAGCATTGCTGGCTTGGAGCAACCAGCTGGCGGATGGATTATTGCTACATGACAGGGTGGTACGGATTGAGGGCGAGCCAAAGAAATATATTCGGAGGTTGGAAATGACAAAGGAGCTGATTACCGAGACTGGGCGGGATGATTGGGCGGTAGGTCTCGGTATGATCCTACCGTCAGAGGCGAAGGGGGTGGTTAGCAAGGAAACTGGAGTGCTTTCAAAGAAGGAGGATCCGGTTGGGAAAGCCGTTCTTTTGTGAATATTTCTAAATCAACAGCCTACAGCAACTATCCCCAGGCAGATGACAGTACTGCTCTACCGGCATACCCGGAGATCACAGCGAACAGTCAGTCGATCATATTGCTCCCCACCTGCCACATTAGTACCTGAACCGGCGGAGCTGGAAAGAAGCTGCGTTTCGGTTTTGATTCCATTATTGAACTGTACTAATGTTTCTACTGTACTTGTTTTGGAACCTCCTTATAGCTCGAGACTACTTCTGCTTTTTCATTATACCAAGTATCTAGACCTAATTCAGTTTCAGTTTGGTGATGGTCTCATAAGTTGGTCCCTGAAGACTGCCAGGGTATGGGTACATAACAGAGTGTTGCCATATAGGTGTTATAGGTGTTATATAAATATCTTTATATCAACAGCGCAGGATGTGCAACTTATCCAGTAGTTTTGTGGGCCGCTATGTGTCAAGCATACCCTAGCAGTTGGTAAGTAATGCCCGAATATACCGCCCCCTGAGAATTGGTTTAACTTCAACTCGGTGAACCTCGGTGTCTGTTCTGGCATGAGAAGTCCGCTCTACGGGGGCGAATGAAAGTTACTCTTTAGTACTTTCAATATTGCAACTTGTGAGCAAATGTTCTATTTTTAAAACGTTACTTTTTTCAGAAGCTTTATAGAACAAACAATTAATGTGACTCTAATGTTATTTGAGAAAAAATGCTAATTTAATGCTACATACAGAATACATTATTACTTAACCCCAACTTCTTGCTTGATATTATTACTTTTAGATGACATCCAAATTTTACATAAATGAGCTTTGACTGTGGCCCTCTGGTGCATATACCTAGCTGTGTATGCAGGCGATGTGACGCTGAATGTTCTAGTCTGGTTTGAATGTTCTGAGTCCATGCCAGGCCATACATATTACTTATCAGGCAAAAACATAAAAGGGGATCTTGTCTTGTAGTACATGCCGTTATCTGGAATAGAAAATTCAAGTTGTGGAAGGCGGCTACTGACGTAGTATATCGTATATACATAGCAATCGCTTACGCCTGTAGTAAGACGCTGAGCAAGCACTAGTCCTAGCCCAAACTATGCCTAACGTTTGTATATGCCTAGGTAAGACGATCGATAGTCGCTACATAGATATATGTTCTGGGCCGTTGCGGAATTGCTGGGCCGTTCCGGGATGGCATATATATCACTCCGGACATATGTAATATAGCAATTTGAGAGGAAATCGAGTCTATTGTTTTATACATGAGATATATACATAAGGAAAGTATATAAAAAAATTTAAAAAAATATACAAGAAAGGCTCTGTCTGCGCAATCCCCCGCTTGCTCAATGTCCTCCCAGCGCTTATACTCCCAGTACAGTAGGCAGTACATGAACGTCCTTCTTTTTTGCATTGGCAGCGACGGTCAGCACATAGGCCTTGCATTTGCAGCGAACCACCGATCCAGCAGAGGCAAGACGTGCAACCTCATAAAGCGACTTTGATTTTTGGTAGCTCCCATACTTTCTTAGACTTCAGGAGATAGGCACAAGAATATTTGCTAAAATGATCTCGAATATGTAAAATCCATTGGCATTCTCCATCTGGACCTGCTCGCATGTAAATTAGATCAATTTGCACTCGCTCCCAAAGATTGTTAACAATGATGGGGTGTAGTAGACCACGACTTTGACTTGGTTTATTACATACACACAGTTGGTAGTGCTGTAAAAATACATACTTATACCTCCTGGCGATTAATTCCATGATACTTCTCATTTATACTTGCATAAGTTTTGTTCTTGCCTGCATGCAATAACATCAAATACATCATGCTCTAAAACTACTCGTTGCCCACAATTAGCTTTTCTAGCCATATAATATAAAGCATCGCTGTGCAGCTCATATTCCGTTAATGCCTTTGATCGCAGCTTAATTGCTGATGTATGTATCACCTCTTGGAGCGTTGAGATTTGGGTCCCGGAGGTATGCTTTAATTTTGCGATACCTAGTACCTATTAGCCACTATGTACCATACTGTAAAAAGATTCTAGGGAATTACTTCTCTAAGGTCAATCAAGATTTGTTGGTTCTTGCATGCAAATATTCTTCAAACTTGGTACGAGCAGCACCAGAGAATGCTTCATTTGCGCTTGTAGTAGGTACGAGTTAAAATTCTCGTGTGTATTGCAAAGGGTTTGTAGTGCGAAAAATGATCTTTTAAGCTACAATTGTGTGCGCTACATTCTCTTGTTCTTTGACCTAATAATGTTCCTGCTACATAATAACCTTTATTTTGGTATACCTCTATCCAGAATTTTTTGGGGATAGGTTGCTGTTCTTTGACGTAATGTTCCTGCTACATAATAACCTTCATTTCGGTATACCTCTATCCAGTATTTCTTTGGGATAGGTCGCCTATGCTATCTCCGATGTTCTGTGACCAGATGTTTCTGCTACAAAATAGCCTTCATTTCGGGTATGCCCCGATTTAGTAATCAGAACGTCCCTGTGGTGAGTGTGGCCACTACGGTAGAAATTATATCCCTGTCGCCGTGGCATTGACCAAATTTAATCCCGCAGTGGCCTGGATCCAGCCATACCGTTAAGGACCGGGCTATACCAGTATGGCCTGAATCCCGGAACGGCCCAGAACATTTATATGTATATAGTCTGGATCTGGTTGGCCAGTGCATTTGCGAGCCAGCAGATAATATGTAAGGAGATAAGGCGATATATTGATATACTATACTCCGTATAATTATCTACAGCAAATTGAGCAGTCTTGCCTGAGGAGTGGGCCTTGAACTGCTAATTAAACCCCGACAGGTTTATATACCTACTCAGTATTTTCTTTTATTTTTATACATACTCATTACTCATATGCGGCCCCTTAGTGGGGCCATGATGAGCCCCGGGAAACCCGGGAGGATTCAAGGACGGACAAGTTAATCTGTCCGTAGGTACTATAGCTATCGCCATATACGTAGTATCAATACGAGTACTGATTCGCTAAGAAAGAAAAGAGGTACTATAGCTATTTAGTCTATTTTCCCAAAATTTCACAGGTCATAGGTTGCCCAAACTATGTACTCACTGGGATCGGGACCGTACGAAATAAAAAGATTGGCATGAGATTAAGTAGTTCCTGATAGTTAGTAATAATGTTACTAATCGTAGGTAGGTAGTCTGGTTACCGTGCCCAGATAGTCCCGGCACGTGCCCAGGTAAGAAGGCGGCAAGTTTGTAGTTTGTTTGCTTATCGAGGTTTGTTTGCCGTCCCTACTCTACTCTCACCATTCTACCCTCACCACCCATCCCCACCAGAAGCCACTGCAAATAAAACAACAACCCAAAATCAGGAGACTTCTTTTGTTCAGTATTCACTGAAAGCCTGTTGTGGTAGGTAAGCTTCATAATCTGCCCTTGAGAAACATGCCGAGGATACTGGGCTAATGGCTTCTGGCTCGTAATTTGATTATAGTGGTGAGAGATACAAGCTCGGCACACACTAGCTAGCCAGCCAATTCGAGAGCATCGACAGAGTTGAGCCATATTACCGTTCACCCATCGTCGAATCTTGCGGCGGCAAACAGTCGCTTCTCAACATGCCGCGGTGTGGGAGTTGTGACCGTTCGTTTGGTGACGAAGAGGCAGTGGAGCAGCATCAGCGCGCACTGGGACATTGCTACTGCCACGAGTGTGAACGCAGGTTCAACTCTGTAGAAGGCTATGAACAACACACTGCAAGTAAACATGGTTCTGGTTCCCTAGTTTGCCCTCCGGCTTCTGGCCCTGCGGTTTCTTGCCCTATGGCTTCTTGCACCGATCGCTTCTCTTCTCGAGATACCCTAGCGGTGCATCAACAAGCCGTGGGACATTGTTACTGCTACGATTGTGAACGCGCGTTCATATCTATGCTAGGCCATGAACAACATAATACAACTAAACATAATTTCCCTTGTCCTATGGCTTCTTGCACCGGTTGCTTCACCTCTCAAAACGCTCTAGCGATGCATCAACGCGAAGTGGGACATTGTTACTGCTACAACTGTGGGCACACGTTCGCATCTGTAGGAAGCTACAAACAACACATTACAACTAAACATAATTCCCCTTGCCCTACTGCTTCTTGCAAAGCCCGCTTCCCTTCTCAAAACGTCTTGGCGGTGCACCAACACAAAGCGGGGCATTGTTATTGCTACGATTGTGACCGCGCGTTCACATCTGGAGCAAGCTATAAACAACACAATATAACTAAACATAATTTCCCTTGCCCTACGGCCTCTTGCACCAATCACTACTCTTCTCAAAAAGCCTTAGAGGTGCATCAAAGGGAATCGGGACACTGCTATTGCGGTGTATGTAACAGAATTTTCGGCGCCAAATCTGACCTGTTTCAACACCTGTTTGGCTCACCTGCCCACCAAACCCAAAATATCTTGTATCAGTGCAGCTCTTGCAGCACAATCTTCAAGTCAGAAGGTGCCCTTACTGCCCATTTGGCATCTCCCATTCATTCGACTAGGGAGCCAAAACCAGACCTTGGGAAAGCCCATGCACCGCAGCAGCCATCACAGCCCAGACCCCATCCAGGCCCTCCCGTCATGAATGCTACTACCTCCTGCGCACCACCCCCAGGCCCTCCTGGTATGAAGAAGAAAGAAACCGATGCCATAGTAAACAAGATACAGAGTGCATTTGCACAGGCAGCTAGTAATATGGCCATGGCCAGTCCACCCACAGGCCCGGATCGCGTCATCAAGAAACGGAGCACCATTGTGATAGAGAAGCTGGCAAGGGCACGTGCTCAACTTCAGCTTGAAGCAGCCACTAAGAGCTCTCCTGGACCATCGGTAAATAGTAGGACACCCGGAGCTCCCAAGGCCGGAACCATCAACAGCAATGCCACAGGCACAGTTGGTGTGCCCGCCCAAGCAGCGCCCGTTAATAATGCCAGGACCTCTCACTTGCAAATGACAACCGGTGCGTCATCCATGCCTCCAGCGACCATCATCGGGAAACCCAGGACCACCCTAAATTTAGCTTCCACAAAATCCGGCGCTTGCGTTTCAAGCTGTGTTAGTACTCCAGCTTTTGCCCAGGCCTCCTCCGACTCTACAAGCGCAAAGAGGAGTGATCCAGGACCTATTGCAAAGAGTCCAATCATCTCACTTCTAGCCCCAAAGAGTAGTGATCCGGGACTTATTACAAAGACTCCAATCTTTGCGCCTCTAGCTCCAAAGAGCAGTGATCCAGGACCTATTGCGAAGACTCCAATCATAGCCCCAAGGATGAGTGATCCGGGACCTATTGCAAAAACTCCAATCACCTCACCTCCAGTCCCAAAGAGTGATCCAGGACCTATTGTAAAGGCTCCAACCATCTCACCTCCAGTCCGCAAGCCGAAAGCAGCAATCAAGAAGACCATGGCGCTCAAAGGACCGGTAAAGTGGGTCGTAAGACTCCCGGCAAAGTATGAGGCACGAATCTTCGTTCTGTAGTCCTGAAACTCATGCCATTTTGTCATTTTGCTCAAATATTCCTTGACTCTCTTTTACTTTTCGGCTTACATAGCTAGTGCTCCGATTTTCCCATAAGGAGTATGTGGTTCCTTCAGAAGAATGAGGACGCTAGTAGTCAGCTACATTTATTTGCTTTTTTTTGTATTGCTCACATTGGTGGATTTCTTTTTTTTCTCTTTCTTTCTACGATAGGACCCATTTCATACTTCTAAATGGGTCTGTTTTGTCCCCCTTAGCTATGGTAGGGATTATGTCGATGGTGAAAAACAAAAAAGTAGCCGGTTTTTTGTTACTTGTAAGTACTAAGTAACAAATTTGAAATATCTTTAAAACCAATCCTTCTTGTTATTTGTATACTTCTCGGCGAGCAAAAACAGAACTACAGAGTGTACATCTGTCTTGGGCAATGAGGGTAGTGAGATAAATGTTAATGAATCGCCGCACCGGAATTATTGTCGACATATAGGAAAAGTTGTTCCATCTATTATAAGGTCGCGTGGCTCAATCGGCAGAGCATCGTGCTAATAACGCGAGGGTTGTGAGTTCGAGTCTCACCGTGACCATTTTCTTTTTGGAGGTTTTCTTCATGACTAGCCTGCCTTCAGTGTTTTGACCATTTGACACAATCTTAAAAGAAATCATTTTGAGCCCATACCGATAGAAGAGGCCTTCTCGCTACCAAATCCTCGCCTAGGGATGTACTGCAGGGTATGTACTGAATATACTTCGCTAAGCCTACTTCTTGTCTGGGATACGGAGTAATTATAACACCGAACAGAGAATACTTCAACCAGACTAAGATTGAATGTATTTTTTATTTTCAAATCTCAACGGCATATTGCCGAGCTTTCCGAGTACTTCGCCGAGCTAGGAGCCTTGGGAAACATACTTACAAAAAAAGTATGGGGCATGCCAGCTAGTCGTGAGGAAGTTTAAAGTCACATGCACCCCGCCAAATAACAGGCTAGTGATAGATAAACGACGTCTCTTTTAGTATAACATACAGTGCCATAAAAAAAGTCTTCTGCACTATTCCCCATACATACTAGCGCCTTTTGTGCACTTTTGAAATGATTCAAGTCCTCAGCCACTATGCCTGCCTAGGGTATCGTACCTACCTGCGAAAATCAGAGATAAGAGTATGAGCTTCTTTCTTTAATCTAACAATTTTTCCAATGTATTTTA
>Ga0307511_10005748_pt1 | contig 12555 bp, 14 predicted proteins | sample 13_EM_MG_FD_200266 | JGI IMG/M metagenome (GOLD analysis project Ga0307511, IMG submission 200266) | Populus trichocarpa ectomycorrhiza microbial communities from riparian zone in the Pacific Northwest, United States - 13_EM | ecosystem: Host-associated > Plants > Roots > Unclassified | place...
CGACTCCACTTTCGACGGTCTTGGGTCTTGGGGTGATTCAACGAACGACTACCAGATTTCTACCGGTGGCCTCAAGGATATCACTGTCTCCTACCCCGTCCCTCACCACATCCGCCGGAATTTCACGATTCAGCCCTTCCTCCTTGGCATCAGCCCCCCCGGAGCGCCAGCTGTGGACCCCCAGTTGATGATCAACACCACGTTCACGAAAGAGGTCGTGGATTTCCAAGTGAATTCGTTTACTGGGGATTACGTCGGCTTTCAGGCGAATATGGAAGGTATTAACGGGCCTCACGTCGGACCGCACGTCATACTCGGAGGGGATATGTCAGGGTTGTGTCCGTTTGGGTTGACTCCCCCCGCGTGCTATGCTGGGGCGAAGTGGACTCCAAGTGGTGAGTGTGGTTCGAGTAAATAACTTGCATGCTCTCACCGGCGCACATAGATCCTCTGTTCTACTTCCATCATGCGGTATGTTCTACTGACGGTTCCACTGAGAGAGGGCTGACGTGTGTGTTGTATAGATGATTGACAAGATTTGGTACGATTGGCAACGCCGCGATCCTAGCAACAAGAACGCGTTTGGAGGTGGCACTATCAGTGCGCAGCTAGACCCCTCCCAGGCCGCGCAGTACCCCACTGGAGCTCCCCCTCTCCTCAACGTACGTGGTAATCGTTGTGCATTATGACGAGGGTGCTAACGTTCAGCAGTTGGATTCCGTGATCCCCGGAGATGGCCTGTGGTACAACGTTACCGTCAGAGACGTCATTGACACGAAGTCCGACAAGCTCTGCTACGTCTACGCTTGATTCCCTGTTCCTCGACTCCATTCCATTCCTCCACAGACAAACTTTGCTACGTGTTAGCGCGTTCATTTATTACACCTTTCTGGACCCTTTCCTGACTTCATACCCTATTGACCGTACGTTGTGGCTTACATTTCCGGACTTATATACCTATACCCTGTTGACCCGTTTTGAGCGTTTATCCACGTCTTCGATGCCCTTCGGGTTGTCTCCGTTGGTAGTTAGATGAATGACACTCTTCGGCGAAGCGTCTGTTAGTGACTGAAGAATATTCTATGTTGCGACCCTCCGGCCGAGGCCCCTTCCCAGCCGCCAAGTGTTGTTCGGAGCCATGCGGCGACGCCAATGATCTCGTAACTTCAGTTCGCCCCGCCACATCTTTCGGTTATTTTTAGTGGCAGCGCGTAACGGTTGGATTCGAGCCGAGCTTCGAATCTCGTGTATCCGTTCTCGAACGAGATTCAGTCGTGATTCAGTGTATTCGCCGACGTTCTGTACGTGGGTGGCTGAGCGCCGGCCGCACTTGCCCCCAGCCCGATCACCGTTTTATCGCAGCTTCCAAATCCCCGTCATCGTGCGTAACCCTTCCAATCCTACCTCACCATACGGATGACACGAGCGACTCGGTTCGCCTCATACGCGTCCGCGGCCACGCTCTGCTACTTCCTCGCCTGGTTCTCGATAATTCCAGTCCCATTCATCGCGGGAGAGACCAAAGACCAGATCATCCCACTGGTTTGTGCCTTGCCAATCCACGACGAGCCACTGGACTCATGACTTCTTGTTGTATTGGTATTCATCGTAGCTTCCATGGTGGGCTCTGGTATCGCTCGGGTCTTACTCGCTGGCATCCCTTGGGTGGGGGTTGTGGTCGTTTAGGGATTGTCCGGATGCTTATAGGGAATTGATGCATGTACGTCTACCGAATTCTACTTCTACACAGTCCCAGTGGATTCCCTCTCGCCTGGGGGGGCTCTTACATTGCTTTGGTTCCAGGAAATACAAGAAGCGAAGAACGATCTGAGGGCGAAGGGCGTTACAGTAGATTGAATCCTCTTGAATCGTTGACTGCGCGTCCGTCCTACAGTTCACCTTTACTACCCAACTCGCGCGTGTCATCGCGTGGTCGAATAGACCGTCTTCGGGGTAAGCGGTTGTTTTGCCATAAGGGTGCGAGTCGGTCCGATGTTCACACAAGGCTGGCCCTCTGGGAGTGATCGTGTGAGGTGCGGGAGAGACTTCGACAGATATATGCGTACCAGTTGCATGATGCTAGCCCGTTCCGCGGGAGCCAGCATGTTGATTTGTTCTGGAGTCATCGAAAGGACCCTAATCAACATGGCCTGCAAAGCACCCGTCATTTCTTGTTCAGCGGCGTAGTAGAAAGGGCCTTACCTTTTGATCCTCGGGCAAGTTCTGGAGGTGTGGGGGCAATACCATGGCAGCCTGTACTTGAGCTCGCGGTGCCGCAGGGGGTTGGGGTTGAGGAGGGTATCCCTGACTCTGGTGGTTCGGATGCGTAGGTGGACCGGGGTGTTGGGGAGGGTATCCTTGGTATTGCTGCTGTTGTTGTTTGAGAGCGTGTGTAGGGCCAGTAGGGATAGCGGGGGCTGGACCCGGCTGAACCGGCGCAGTGGGTTGGGATGCACCGAAAGATGAGAGGGTTTTCTATCGGCAGCCGAATGAACTCGGGCAAAGTAAGAAAGGGGGACGGGCACAGTACCTGGAAGACCTCCATGTTGACCGCGTTGATTTTGACCATTAGATCCATGAGCGCGTACGAAACCTGCGGCTGAGAGTTCAGGATCAGCTTCGCCTGCTCCGGAGTAGTTTTCTGTCGCAAGTTTAGAATGAGTGCGGGATAGGAGAGGGGGTGCGTGCGTACCTTGAGGTGCAGGAGCAGTTCGATGAGATTCTCGTCTGGAAGGCCAGCCATCTCGGACGCGAGGGTTGTGGGGGTAGATGGAAGAAGTTCAATCTGATCATTGCGACCTTGTTCCCTCCCACCATCCTCCTCGATGCCTCCGGACGGTACGTCGATGTGCTGGTCGAGAGAAAGTCGGTTTGGACTGAAACCTCTGGACTTCCGGGGCCTCGGAACCTCGGAACCCCTGTCCTCCCGGTTGCCTATATAAACCCCCCGGTTCGCCTCCCTTCCCCCCCCACTACGCTCCAGCCGTTACTGCCATCTACCCAAGTTGACCTTGCGTACCCCCTCTCAACCTTTCAAACCTTCAATCGCTTCGACTCTTTGCCTTCATCTTCCATCATGCGCGTGTTGATCACGAACTCTCTTGTGCTCGCTGCCATCTCTCTGGCCCCCTCTGCGTCTGCTGCACCCTACTCGGCGACTTCGAGCGTTGACTCCTACGACTCCTATCCGAACTCGACGACGGTCGCTCAGGACCCTGGCTCTTCGTCTGTCCCCAGTATGTTGTACCCCTATGGACGCACGATAACCCTCTCACGCCCTACTTCACCCCTAGATGTTCGGAGGGACGAAGTCATCCACATCGAATCCCTCTACGATGGATCTCCTTTCGGAAACGTCTTTGGGCCCGTCGCGGACCTCTTCAACTCCATGGGGATGACCACCATCTCCGATAGCACTCCCCTTACCGACGCTCAGAAGTTGGTCCTTGGTCAGCTCGGGAACGCAGTCAACGGTGCCACCAGCTCTGTCATTGCCAACCTCCACTTGCCGGTCTCTCCTAGGGACCTTGAGGATCGCCAGATTCCGGACCCTCTTGCGGTGTTCAGGAATCTCCCCCTTGCCGGCGGCATTCTCGCCCCCATCATGGATCTCCTCTCGTCTGCTGGACTCGGGCCGAACTCCGCCACCTCCCTGACCGACACTCAGAAACAAGTCATCGATCAGCTTCAGACTGTTATCCTTACCGGTGTTGGGAAAGTCGCTGCCAATCTTCCTGTCGGCCTCGATGTCCTGCCCCTCAGCCACCAGTCCCGCTCGGTCGAGGAAAGGTCTCTGGAAGATGTCATCTCTATCGCCAGCAACGCTCCGTTCCTCGGTCAGATTCTTGCTCCTGCTATTGCTCTCATGAAGTCCACTGGCGTCACGAACGGAACCCCCTTGAACGACGCTCAGAAGCTGTTTCTGTCTAAGCTCCAGGAAGCGATCGCCGAGGCCACCAAGAGCGTCGAGCATAGCGTTCCCTCCGTTCACACTGAGCACGCCCGAGAAGAACCCGAGCATTGGACCCAGGACCACTACAACGATCCGCACATGGACGATCACCACTCTCACGACGATCGCAAGGACAATCATGGGTCTCAGGACGCTCGCAAGGACGATCGTTGGTCTCAGGACGCTCGCGAGGATGGCCACAAGTCTCCCGACGTTCGCGAGGATGGCCGTGGGTCTCCAGACGTGCGCAAGGAGGACCACGACGCTCAACGGACGGATCGGGGAGGTAATCGTTGTCGAGAACCTCGGGATGGACAGAGTGATGAGAGGGATAGGTGGGACGATTGGAGACATCGCGGAGACGGGAGGGACAGGGACGAGGAGTCTTTGCTCAGGGTCAGCTTGGGGCACTCTTGTCGTCCCTGAGGCTACGCTTTGAACCCACCTGTAGCTGGCGGCTGAGGCCCGCCTTAGAGATTGGTCGTGTTTTTCTTTTCTTCGTGCTCGTCTGCCCTTTGCTTTATTTGTTCTTTTGTTTTGTTCTTTTGTTGCGCGTGTATATGCTATGCCAAAAATCCTATGCCCACACCCTATGACTAAAACCCCGTATCAGCGTGAACTTGAGATATGTAGCGAAGAATCCAGAGTTCCAACTACGAGCCTCTTTTTGGTGACGGGCTCATCAACATCGTGGAAATGACGCACCTCAGTTTCAGCCACCACCCCCGCCGGTTCACTTCAACGGTCATCGTTTCGTGCCCATACATTTTCCTCCCTCAATCCAACTCCTTTGTGGCACTTCCCAAAACTCTTTGATGATTTACGACCCAAAGACTGACCCGCAACTGAAATCATGGCTCGTGAAAAACTTGGAACCAATGTGCGTCTCATCGACCCTCTCCAACCTCGGTCTTATATCTGGGATTCTGACGCGAGTCCTCGCTTTCTCTCTTTCCCATGACTGGATCTTTTATCTCAGATGCGACGCCGAACCCGGAGCACTTGCAGACTATATCCTGGCCCTCCTCAAACATAACGCCGCAGAGAGTGAGCTGAGAGCCGAGCTTGGAACTGAGCTGGAAGAATTCCTCGAGAAGGGTGCGCTTTTTTCATTCGCTATTCTCTCCCGCGTGTTTCTGTCCTCTGAACGATATCGCCACCGCGTGCTTCACCTTACAGAGACACAGCATTTTATCAACCTCCTGTTTAACGCCATACGATCCCAATCCTACCTCCCTTATAATACCTCTCCCCCACCCACACCGACTCAACCGTATAATAACCCCGACCCTTCCACTGCCATACCGAATGCTGGTGGGATACCGATACCGTTAGGCGCACTAGTTCAAGGACCGAGCAACGCTCCCAACCCACGAAAGCGCGGATTAGAAGCTCCCACAGTCGAGCACGAATATCGGAAAGGACCCCGGTTAGGCAATGACCCTGGACATCCGGGACGTGCGCGTGGTGGGAGAGGTCAGTGGGACGGTCGTGGCGGAGGAAGGGGACGGGATGGTGGTTATGGAGAGCCTTCTGGAGAGTACGGAGGGAACAGACCCCAGCAGTATCGACCACCAGACCAGGCGAATAGGGGAATATGTCGAGACTATCATAGTAAGCGGCCCCCCCTCAGGTTCATCTGCATATATTCACCCCAGGTCAGATAACGGCTATTGCTCACGCGGCGCCTTCTGCAAGTACTCTCACGGAGACGATGCAGTTGTACCTTCGCAGCTACTGGGTATGGGGGGCATTCCTCAGGCTATCTTACCGTTCATGTCGATGATGAACAACGCTATGTTCCCCGGGATGAACGTTATGGATGGTGGAAACGCTTACGATCCAAATGAGAGGATGGATATGCAGCGGACACCGATGATGCGGAGGCAGGATGCCCCTCTCCCAACCTCTGGAGAACTTCCCGTGATCCAGGATCTTACCCCATGGGTACCTCCCGAGGAACGGACGCCCCAGCCGAACCCTGAGCCACAACATCCTGGACCCTCAAATATGGTGGTGGACCCTGTTATGCCACAAGACCCCGCACCACCTGGGCAGTCCGGTCATCATCCTTTCGCTCAAGGGCAAGGCCGTGGTCGACGTGGTCGAGGTGGACCTCGGATCAACGGAACCTTCCCCTCACACGCCATTCCCCCAGATCCGTTCAACGCTCCGCCACCAGACTCGAAACCACAACAACCGCCTCGGCCGGACCGTCGACAAGACAAGACGTTGGTGGTCGAGAAGATTCCTGAAGATCGCCTCTCTCTCGGCTCGGTGAACGATTGGTTCAAACAGTTCGGTTCTGTGACGAACGTTGCGGTGGACCCGCCCACGGCCAAGGCCTTGGTTACATTTGCGGAGCACGATCAGGCGTGGAAAGCTTGGAAGAGCGAGGAAGCGGTCTTTGGAAATCGGTTCGTTAAAGTCTATTGGCATCGGCCGCTCGAGGGACGAGGCGGGCGTGGGATGAAGGCTTTGGAGGTTTCCGCAACCTTGGTCGGGAAGTTACAAGGCAACGAGGATCGCCCTACCACCCAGCCTGCCACCAACGGTGAAGCCAGACCTGTCGCTTCGAGCTCCACCGCTTCTGTTCCCCGGAAACAGCCGACCACATCTACCTCAAAACAGGAGCTGGCGGCGAAACAGGAGAGGCTGCAGCAGATGATCGCGGAGCAGAAGGCTCTGATGTCTCAGCTTGGCACAGCTACCGCAGAGGAGAAGAAAGAGATTATGGCGAAGTTGAGGAAATTAGGAGAAGACATGAAGGCACCGACACCAGCGCCGCCTGTGCAGAAGCAGGAAGACGTGGAGATGGAGAAGGCTGATCAAGGGACTGTCAAACAGGTCGGTGGGGAAGGTGATGGACAGGAAGAGAGCACGGAGGAGTTACAGGCGAAGTTGGCCAAACTCAAAGAGGAGGTAATTGTACTTTATTTTACGTCAATCCTCGGTCTTTGCTGACCGTGCTGGATTTACAGGCAGCGAGTCTCGGTATCTCGGAAGCGGACCAATCATATGGCCCCTATGGAGGGTACACCCGACCCTGGCGTGGGCGAGGGCGGGGAAGGGGCGGTCACTTCCGTGCCCGCGGAGGACCTCCGAGGGCCAGTATGAAGCTCGATAATCGGCCCCGAAAACTTCTGGTCAAGGGTGTCCCAGAAGAGTCTGTGGAAACTGCTCGGAACTGGTATGGCGTGCGTATCATCTCCCCCCCCCTACGCCAAACTTCATCATTGAAACGAGGATCTGTAGACAACGAACGGCGTTGAGAATGTCGAGCGGCTGGCGGACGGCGACCTCATTGTTTCTTTCAAAACAAGAAGCTCCGCGGAACAGGTATGTCTGACCTCGCTTAAATGCCCGCCCATGATGTGATTTTACTGACGGCGGCGATTGAAACAGGGGTATGCCAAAGGCACGAGTTTGCCAACCGTGGGACCAATCGAGGTTTCGTGGCATGTTCCTGGGTCGGTACCTTCAAAACCCCCTCGTTCGGAACAGGCAGCGCCGGGACAGATAGGCGGTGGGACAATCAGCGGAGGAAGCGCGCTAGCGGATAAAGGAGCGCCGGAAGAGGAGGCCGTGGCTAGCGGATGGGGTGATGACGGGGAAGACGGGATGGGGATGTTGTGAGCGTTCGGTGTTAGCGAGGTACCTGCGGAGCCGTCTCGATCGGGCGCAAAGAAATGGGCGCTGACCATGTCCTCCTCTCGGCGCCAGGCATAGAGAGCAACAAATATTCCTCCAGAGACAGCACCTGAAGCTCTCCTAAGATCCGTTCAGATGGATGTGAGGTCGGTGGTATTTTCGTGCAATTGTCGGCGACGACGTAAACGAAACCCCTATAAAATGTCAAATGTCAGATATCCGTTATCGATCGACACGTTCCTGGATCGAGGCCGTTCGGACTATAAAACAACGGCGATCTGTCCCTTTTCCCTTGCAAGCGGTCCTCTTCGCTTGTCCCTTTTCGCTTTCTCCTCTCACGTCCTAACCCTCACTCTCTTTCTCCCTCAACCACACACTATGCGGATTTTCGCCCTCATCCCTGTCTTGGCCGCCTTCGCCACCGCCGTGGCAGGCGTTGCTCTCCCTCGCGCAGACGACTGCGGGTTCGAAATGGGATGCGACCTCGGTCTCGGTCAGTCGACGACCAGGCGCGATCTTTCTGGTGAACGTGCCGCACGCGCCGTTTCCGGATTGACCAACGCCGAGCTCCTTCGCAGGGGTCTTCCACTCAAGGGCCCGATCATGCGACGCGGTGTGTTCGCACAGTTGTGACACATCTCGCTGACCCTTCTGACATGTTTCCAATTGTGGCGTCCAGGTACCCCCGTCCGCCGTTCCAGCCCTTCTGATACGCCACCCACACCAAAGACCAAGCACCGTGGATATATCAGAGTCGTCCAGTCTGATAACTCGGTTCTTGGCTATGTCTCTGCGTCCGCGCTTAGCACTGGCCAGTTGGGGTACAAGGACATCACCCAGGCTCTCATCGTGAACTTTGAAACGGATTCGACTGGTTCTGGCACTAAGCTTGACCTTAATACCGAGGTCTGCTCAACTTCTCTACTGCCAAGCTCCTCTCCTCACCTCATTTGATTTTAGAATTCGGATACCCCAGACTTCGGTTTCTTGGGCCTTGTCCAGGGTCGTGATGACACAACCTCTGACTTGTCCGCAGGGTCCTTCCAGTGGGTTATCAATGGAACTACCGCTCACCGTTCGATCTGATTTATGCCTTTGATAGGTACGCATATCTTGCGACTACGAACCAAAGTATGTTTGCGTTTCCTGGTTTTTTAGGACGGTTAATTGAACTTTTTAACCACAGCCCCACCTGGTTCCGTTCCTGAACTCGTCGGCAACTCCTACCACATCGGAAGCCCGAGGACCTCCGAGTCTGCTGTGGTGTGTACAACGGCCAATGTACAACTTCATTTGCTAACCCTCGCCTCCGCAGTGGACCTTCGACTCTGCCACTAAACTTTTGAGTCCGTACTGGGTTAACACCGACGGATGTACGTTCCCCAGCTGCTCCATTTACCCTCAGTTATGCTCATGAGTTTCTCAGCCACCCCTGCGATCGAGTACTTCGCTCAGAGCACTGGGCTCTACTTTGGTGGTGACGCGAACGCCTTCCACGCCAGGTACCCGGCCCCCGTCACCCTCCTCGTGAGTTACGATTGGCATTTCGCCGTGCGTTTGCTGACTCCTTTCCTAGACGTTCGAGTTCGTCCCGATCTGATCTCTTTTCGCTGGCTTTTGGCCATGGACACTATGGACGCTCATCACTTACTATCAGACTTTTCTTTAATCTACTATACTGGCCTTTGTCACCCTCGGACTCTTTTCATGACCAACTTTTACCTTCCGAACGTGTGTGTAGGATGTCACTTAGTGACCCAAGACCCGGGGGACCGATTGTCACTTTCCAGTTGAGCGAATCACCGGGGATATGGTTAACTTTGTCGAGAAATTTTGAGAGTTGTGGAAGAACGGGGAGAGGAAACCGCTGCTTTCCTTCGCTGTGACCTAACTGTTGGAAGATGGGGACAATAAGTATAGTGAGGTCGTTGAACTCCTGTAGCGTCACAGGTCCGAAGCCTAGTGGAGCTCGCGAGGCCGGGAATCGTTGAGAGGATGTCACTGAACCCGATGATCCGAGTGAGGGCCTGCTACATGCGAATCACTGAAGGACCTCATTACAGTATCCCCGACTCGGATGTTGGATGGGCTCGACGTCGGCCGCACGTAGTCCTTGGTTATGTTACCCCTTGCATTATATCAAAGATCCGCAATGCATGCTGTCAAAAAACCACAGGCGGCCAGCTGGCGGACAACGACCAGAACCCTCCACCGCGAGCTGGGGTCCACCGCCTCCTATTTATCTAAGTTTAAGAACTATACTAGCTGCAACAACAATTGGCGGCCATCCAAGCCGACATCTGTGTGATTCTCACCCGACCTTTCTCCTGAAATTTTGGCAAGCTTTTCTCGAAGTCTATCCCCTTCACACTCTGTACTAGTCTCCAGACTTGAAACTCCACCTCCAGTGTACGCTTGTAACCCGATTCCCGTAACTGATCAACGAGTTGACATAAGGAATTGTCGATAGTGTTGAAACTTTCTGCGGGTTTTGAATAGGACAAACTCCCTGTGGGAGTGTGTACAGAAACCACTATCTTCTGGAGGTCCGTGGAGGTGATGGAAGTGATGAGGGATTCTAAGCCTTGCGTCGGGAGCTTCACAGACAGCTTCAGTTCGCGAAGTTTCCGGCAATGGGAGAGGGTTGGGCGGTTCGCCGCTGTGGAGTTTGTGCTTGGTCAGCAGCTGCGGACCATCCGGAAAGCGCTTGGAGTGTATAACGGCTTACTGTTAAACCCACAAAGTAATCTCAAGCATTTCACGCTCCCCGCGTAAGTCGCAACCATGTGATCGTATTGAATGACCCCCTGAAAGCCTCCCCCAAGGAAGAGCTCATCAAGCTCTGGTGGCAAATCTGACAGCTCATCGAAGAGTGGTAGATTGATTCCGCATGTTTGGACACTGAGCCTGCCGTGGAGGGGACGCGAAAGGGGAGGGACCCTGTGGTAATCCCCTACGTAGATGGGTATGCGGAGTTCGAGGTCGACAAGATTGGGGAAATAGTTGACAAGGGTGATGAGTACATAGGTGGATAGATGACAGTTCCGGAGGGATAGGGATGACAGGGTGAGCCGGAAGGCCGAGAAGTTCTTGATTTGCGAAAAGTCCACTCGGAGATGCATCAAAGAAAGGACGAGGCTTTCAAGGTTATAAAGCGAGGGTAGGTAATCACTGAGGTGGTGGATACCGTGGACTGGAATGTGACACCACCACGTGGTTGTGTGGAGGGTGAGGAAGTGGACATGGTGCAGCAGTTCGAGATTTGCAGGCGAAATACTATTCGCCCACGAGCTGTGGGTCAATTCGGAGATGTGAATGGTCTCAAACAACCTTTTTTGGCTGCGATACACCCAGGACTTCGCGACCAACGAACAGTTTCGCAACGTTTGTGGTTCATCAAGGGATAGATGGCTGAAGATCTCGTCGATCAATTCCGGTGGGAGACGCATCCCGACTTGAGAGTCAAGCACCGAATACACGAAGGGAGTTGGATCTATAATGACAGGTCGTGAGAGGAGCCGGAGTGTAGATAAGTATGTGGTACCGTTCACTTGCGATCACTGTGGGTTCATTGAGCATAACCGCTGTGACCAAGCCCTGTTGTGACAATGACATGTCACAGCTGTGAACTGATCACGTGTCAACAGTTGACGCGATCGGGTTAACTCCAATTAGGGTGTCTGTTCCAGAACGCGACTCCCACCTTCTCCACGACCCTCATCTATGTCGGATGACTATTTCTTTGACGATGACGATTTCGATAACTCCGCCTTCATAGCGGGTCTCGACGCCATCGAAGCTACCCACAACCTCCAGCAGCAGGTAACCAAGCCTACCCCTGTGCCCGCCCCGGCCCCTCGTCCCGTCTTTCGACCTCCGCCACGTCTCGCTCCAGTGCCCGCACCTAGCACATTACGCCACAAACCCCCAGCGGCAGTGATCGATATTTCCGACGATGAATACAAGTTCGACGATTCGTTTGATTTAGAGAACGCGAATTGGGAGGAATTCGACCAACGAACTGAGGCCCAAGTCCAACAACCGCAGAATGAGACAGGTCCAGTCCCAGGACCCTCTACTACTCGGCAGTTTAGTCGAACCTCGAGTGGGAAACTCCAGCAGCAGACACTTTGGGGTCTGCCTGCCCCGCCTGAGGGTTTGAACAAGCTACCGCCAAGACAGAAGGGGAAAATGATGAAGAAGACCAAGACGTGGGACCGGACGGCGTACGCGAAGACCGGGTGGAGGAATCCGAATAAAGGCAAGAACAAAGAATTCAACTCGGATGGTGAAGAAATGGAGGAAGTAGAGGAAGAGCAGGTCGAGTTTGAGCAGTTCCCTCAGGCCACTGATCTTGGTAAGCTTTTCCTTTCCCCACCCTGAGCGTGGGTGAACCTGACGACTCGCCCGCAGCCGTTGGGTATGGTTTCCACACTCGTAGTGAACCGATTAATATCCTAACGTGTGGTTGATTGTCCGCCATGCTACTTGCACAGGCCGGTACGGAACCCGACCTGCATTTGCATGTCATTACTCACAGATCTTTATCCCTCTAGCCGCCACCCATGAAGCTGACCGCGGATCGGACAGCAGCAGAGACCTGGATATACCCCCTGAATAAGCCGAAGCGAGACTATCAGTTTAACATCGTCCAGAAGTGCCTATTCGACAACACCTTGGTTGCTCTCCCCACTGGTCTGGGAAAGACTTTCATTGCCGGTTGCGTTATGCTGAACTGTACGTCCCAAACAGCCTGTACGTTACCTGGAACTCACCCGGACCCTCAGATTACCGGTGGTTTCCTTCCGGAAAGGTGATCTTCGTCGCACCTACGAAGCCGCTCGTCGCCCAGCAGATCGAGGCCTGCCACAAGACGTGTGGTATACCCGGGAGTGATGCCGTCGAATTGACTGGCGAAGTGGCGAAGAAGAAGCGCATCGAAGCTGTGAGTC
>Ga0307511_10005749_pt1 | contig 12555 bp, 6 predicted proteins | sample 13_EM_MG_FD_200266 | JGI IMG/M metagenome (GOLD analysis project Ga0307511, IMG submission 200266) | Populus trichocarpa ectomycorrhiza microbial communities from riparian zone in the Pacific Northwest, United States - 13_EM | ecosystem: Host-associated > Plants > Roots > Unclassified | place...
TAACTAAAAAAATAGCTCTCTCTCGCTCTGAAGAAGAATTGATTGCTAAACAAATGTCAGGTGAAGCGGCGTCGTCGTCGTCTTCTGGAGTGGTTTTACAAGGACTCGACGATGTTGAGGAATTCATTTGGGTCTGTCCGTCTGTCTTCCTATTTTCTTCTTCTTTTTACAAAAAGAGAAAAAAGAAATATAATTGTTGTACTGTAATTTTGCAAGAATAATTAGTTTCTGCCAAAATGTGGATAACATAACATTAGATATCTTATATATATTTGAGATTTCTTGTTTTTGATAGACTACTGTGATTTTCCTTTTCCCACGCGTTTTTGACTGATTGCCTGCTGAGAAAATGTGAAAAAGAAAAAGGAGAAAATTGAAGTATAGTTGTTGATTTAATTATTTTTCTTTTTTAGTTTTTTAGCTGAGAAAACAAGAATTCTGACCTGATCAAATATATCTGTATACTACAACTGTTGGTCTATTTTTAAAGTGTTGTTTCTTTTCTTTTCTTTTTTATTTGTGGCAACAACGTAGCACGTGAATAATATAATATTTTCTTGGAAACCAAACATGTTATTTTGATTGTTTCCTCACTTAAATTTTGTTTTGTTTCTTTTCTTCGATAAGTGTTTGATAGTTTAGTAGAATCTGTGAAAGGACAATAAGTGTTTATATTGCTGAGAAATCCAATGATAAAAAAAACATGAAGCAAATTTGATGTCTCTATTTTTCTAGCAAAAAAAAACTTGATAGAAAACTGGAAAATAATCTGCCTTCATTGCTTACTCAAGTAAGGAATGGACATTTTTATTAATACAAGTTTCTGCTATTTTTTAGAGACAAATTACAGTTTCCAAACAGCTGTTCCTATGATTTTTTCTTCTTCTTCTGTGTGTGTATTGTGAAATCTGTTAGATAAAGGTTCTAGAATCTAGTTACTGTCGGGCCTAAACTTTGCATCCAATTGGAGAGATAGGATTTTGTTTCATTGATTTGCTGCTCTTTCTACAAAATTATCCAATTGGAGAGATAGAATATGTAATACACTGTATTTTTGGATCTGAATGAGAGATTGTTAAAATGCAGGCAAATGAAGGAGAGGGTTCGTTGCCATGGGACCGATTCAGTCATGTTTTTGATCTTGTGCAAAATGGAAACAAGGCATTCCGGGAGAATCATTTTGAGGAGGTGATTTTTTTTCCTCTAACTGTCTGTGCCTGTTCTCCACTTCCATTGTATCTCTTGAAGTTTCTTGGGGGTGTACTTTGCTCAAATGCTTCTAATGCTATGGAAAAATTGTCGAAGGTTTTTTTTAAATGATAAATGAAAAGGAAAGATGAGAAGGTGCAAGGTAAGGTAATGGGTGGGTTAAGTTAATTACCTTGTAATCAAAGGTAAGCTTTACTTATAGTGCAAAGAATAGTTGAATACTGATGGTTGAACAGTAATCCAAGGCTTAGCAACGGTATTCTTTTTCAATTTATGCAAGCTTGTTTTGCGAGTAAATATGAAAGTGTAATCAGTACAGAGAGATGACTTGTGAGTTTTGTGAGAATTGCATATGGAATTGTGAAACAATCACTTCAACTGACCACTACAGTGGTTTGCCATGGCAGCACTAACCCCTTATTCCAGGTTGCATTTTCTACATACATCTTTCCCAGTCCAAGTTGCCTTATTTTTATGTTGCTCTTTTGTTACCAAACCTCAGCAGAAATGTTAGTCGAACTCCAGAGCTGCACTCTACAATGATATGATTAACCAGTGTGTTTTGCTGATGAAATGAAAGGAAAAATGAATTTTCTTTTCTTTTAAAAAGTAGTACAGTCAATAACATCCAAATTACCTTTAGATTATTTAAGCATGTGGAGGATTTTTTCTGTCGTGGTTCTTATCTTTCCCCCCATTGAAATTAAAACATTATCGTAGTCCTTAGTCCCAAAGGAAGAGGTACCAGGAACCAAATATATGGAGCTATTTGGTATCTTATTCATTGGTTCTAAGGTTTTAGTAATGCTAGCAAATGGTGCTCGTGGTCAGGGAGATGGTGATTTGAGATTCTTAGTAGAGTAGAAGTGCAGGCAACAGTTTTTGTTATGTTTACCCTTTAAAAGGTAATACTAACTCAAATACACCCTGGTGTTCATAGAAATTCTAAATATTGTTTTGGAAAAGAAAATTTTCAAATCTCTCTTTCATCATGTATATAGTTATGGTCATCAATACTAACTCAAATACTCACTAAACCTAATTTTCCTTTAGTTTCTATTCCTCTGTAGTGGAAACTAGAATTGTAAGAAATCATCCAAAGCTTGCTGCTTTTGTTTTGTCATATTTGGTGTATAAGGATGGACAAGGGTTACGAGTTTGAGTGCATGATGATTTTGAACTTTTGCAATGTGCATCTCCAAAGAGAATGAATCTGTCATTATGGTATGCTCTTTTAAGAAATGCAGCCAGTTTGCCTTAATCTGAAAAGAAAAGAAAGACAAACGTTAACTACTGAAAGAGTTTCATTTATTACTGATTTATCAGCTCTACTTGAAAATTAAATATTTCAAAAATAGGCAAATAAAATTTATATCTCGTGTCATAATGCTGTGTTAATGTACTACAAATACATTGCTGATAATTCCAGTCTCTTGCTCAGGCAATCAATTATTACTCAAGAGCCAATAACATTAAACCCGGTGATCCTATTATTCTTGGCAACCGTAGTGCTGCTTATAGCAGGTTTGCTTTTACTGATAAATTATTTCCTTTAATTATTTATTTGGTTTGTTCCATTTATTGTGAAGGTGGTCATTCAACTATGTTCTTGAAGAATTTTGCTCTATATTTTAATTACTGCCACAACAACCTTTTGTTTAACCAGGGTCAGCCATTTACTGAAACAGAGACCTGCATCCACTTCTGAGGACACACCATTAAATGGGCTGGATCCTACTATACATGCTGAAGTACGTACCAGGTGTTTCTGATCTAAATTTCTGCGCTATTCAATGTTCTAACTGGGAAAGCATGTTTAATATATTTCAGCTTGCATTGAAGGATGCCGAGAAGGTAATAAACCTCAGAAACAATTCAGTGAATCCATACATCTTAAAGGCCAATGCTCTTATATTGGTAAGTGCAGTTTGTTCTTTATCTTTTCTGTTTTGAAGCGAGCCTAGCCTAGTTCTCTAGGACTCATTCTCTGCATATGCTTTCTCTCATTTTTGTGATTAACATTCAAACTCGGTGAATGGGCAGCTGGAAAAGTATGAGCTGGCTCAGGATGTTGTTCTTTCAGGTCTTCAGGTTGATCCTTTCAGGTATTATGTTTTTTACTTTCACCATCCCTTTTCTCTTCTTCTTTTGGTTCTCTTAGCACTCATGGTTTTCGCAGATAGGATAGAGAGCCCTAATTTTCTTTATTAACTCTCAGAAAGTGGTGGAGATGTTGAGTAAAGAGTTTGATTAATACTTAATTGGCTGTAGATTGGTCACATTATTATCTTTTCACCTATTTGATACAACATATACCTTTTATTATTCATGCTAAGTGTTCTGGTAATATGTAGCAATCCTCTTCGTGTTTCTTTACGGAATTTGGAGAGAATGCTGGGCAGTATGATGAGTAAAAGTCTTGGGAAACCAGAACGTAGTGATGAATTTGATTGCACTCTCTGCCTGAAGTTACTATTTGAACCTATTACGACTCCCTGTGGGCATTCCTTTTGCCGCTCATGTCTTTTCCAGTCAATGGATCGTGGTCAGTGTTTTGCTGTTTTATCTTTGTATTTTCAGCCGTGGCAATGCATCTATTTACTAATTTTTTTGCGAATGCTTTTTTAAATGCTAGGTAACAAATGCCCATTGTGTCGAACAGTTCTCTTTATCAGTCCTAGAACATGTTCAATCAGGTGAGTTTAGTCTCTGGTTATAATTGCTAGAAAATATATAATAGAGAACCATTCCCAAGTCATTTAATGGCTTAAACTTTTAGGTTTTGTGGTTCTTTGGCCTAGTAGTCATGACTCGTTACTTAAAAAATCTTACCATGTCTATCCTCTATTCTAATCAAAATTAAATTAGCTCATGCTAGTGGTGTGCCTATGCAAATTTAAAAGCACATAAGGTTTTCACTCCAAGGGATGTGTTAAAATATATGATGTTAAACCATTCTTGAACCTCACTTAAGCTTAAACCTTCATTTTGAGTGGTTCTTAGCAATAATAATTAATTACAAATATGAAAAATGGGAGAGGTTGGCCTGTGGAGCCAAAAAGCTTCAAACACTAACCCTCAATCCCAAACACACACATGGGTAATAGGATAATGAAGATCATCACTATTTGCATGACCATGTCCAAAACAATTTGTTGGAAAGTAGGTTCTTTCTCGAACTGTGGGAAATCCAGTTACTCTTTTCATTAATGGTACAGCTCTTAAAGAATTGCAACACATTTTCCAGACTTGAGTGATTGATTGTTTGAGAAATTGTTTTAGTGGTATTATTTTCTGTTTGTCTTCTAAATATTGGAATACCAACACTTTCAATATTGTATTGTTTTATGCATATTAATATATTTGTATCATTTTCTGTTCATATTTAAATAATTGGGAACAACATTTTTGATGTTATATTGTTTTTTTCTGATCAATATGTGGTGTGTTGTATTATGATTTCCACTTTTTATAACAATTAAACTTTTATCAGTGTGACCCTAAACAACATTATACAGAAGAACTTCCCAGAGGAATACGCTGAAAGGAAGTCCGAGCATGACTGTTTGACAAACTTTGGTGTTGATTTGATCCCTCTTTTTGTCATGGATGCTGTTATCCCGTGTCAGAAGTTTCCACTCCACATATTTGAACCACGATACAGACTGATGGTAATTTGGTTGTTCCTTTGCTTAGATAACACAAGATACCTGATCCTACCTGATATTATGCAGGATTTCAGTGCTCTTTTATTTTGATTTCTGATACTGGTTCTACTTTATAGTTTGAAGGATATTTTGTTCTCACACCTGAGTTTGGTTAAGTTTTTCATAAATTCTCAAGTTCCTAGCACAGTTGGACTTGAGTCATGTGCTTCTACCTTCTAAACAGTATCCTCTATGGAGCATATTTCTAATGGATAGAGTAGAGCATGGAGGGACAGCTGCTTTATGGCATCATCAAGCTGTAGGGACTATTGTGTAGATTTTAGAGGCACTGGGACTAAAGTCCAACAGCAGTAAAACCTCAAGCAGTTTAAATAATTTAACCATTGATTCTGCACATTATTTTCTGTTTTATAATGTATTTTGTTTCCAACCTGATAAAAAAGAATAGAGAATAGGACCCTTATTTGACTGCATTTTTTTTTTGCTTGACTATCTCACATGTAATTTATGAACTCTTCGTTTGATTGCAATAGCATCAAGCAAACTAGAACTAGTTAACCATATTTTAAGCTGAACCTAACATCTGGAAAAAGTTAGGAACATCATGAGTAACAAGAGAATTGAAGCATGAAATTTTCAGGTAATTGGCTATGTAAAATATCCTAGTGGTTTAAGTTACGTGGATAAAGATCTACTCCTGCTGTGCTGTTGCATTTCATTGTAGAGCTTATGTTTCATAATAAATGATGATTTTTGCATGGACCGTTCCATTATTTTGGAAGCTTGACATTTTTAGCTGCTTTGCAATGGACTTGGCTAGATTTGTAAAGATATATTCTTTGAAGAACTCATGCATCTTGTAGCTTATGAAGAATTTTATGTCTTTAAAAACCCCAATTTAGTTAGTTCATGCATGCATTTTGTTGGCACATTCTAAATGCGGTAAGCTATGTAGTTAGGCAGCTAGATACATAAAGATGGACTGTATTAAGACCTGCATCTTGGTAATAAGATTGATATATATGACTAGAAGTCCATATTAGTTGGTGTAAAATGATTTGAAGAGTTGTGTTGCTTTCTTTATTTATTTTTTTCTTCTCTTCTAAAATAACTTGAAGCTGAAAAACTTTTGCATCTCTTTTTCTATTTTGGCCTGTATATTATGATGGTCATTGTTCTTTCTTTCAGGTCAGGAGGATCATGGAAGGAAATCATCGGATGGGAATGGTAGTAAATTGTTGATTGGCTCTTTTTGTTTCCTTTTATATTAAGGTACATTAGGTTGACCAAAACCCCTCACTGTTCTGTACTTTGGTGCGCATTATGTAGGTTATCATCGATTCTGCTTCAGGCTCGATAGCTGATTTGGCTTGCGAGGTGGAGATTACTGAGTAGGTGTTTGTACAGTTATCAAAGTGTAACCATGTTATCTTTTTCTGATATTTTTTTTTTCATTTTTTTTGCTTTTGAATCTTTACTTCTGTTGTTGTTTTCTGAATAGACAAGTTGCTATCCTGTAGGTGTGAACCACTTCCAGATGGGCGCTTCTATCTAGAGGTGAAAATATCATCTCTCTTTTTCACATACAAACTATTTCATCTTATGCCTTTCTACTTTTCAAACAGGAAAATGCATCAGCATTTAACTCTCTAGCATTTATAAACTTTAGGTTAACTTCTTCATATTTCTTTCTTAGGTGAAAAAGTTTTGTAGAAGTTGAGCTATCACATATCCAAATAAAACCATATTTGTTATTAAGGGCACCTAGATCTTGGAAACGTTTCATTTACTCTTAATTATACCTGTCAAATGAAGACGAGTCTGTTCATTTTCCTTATTTGGAGCCAACTTTTGAAGAATATATTTTATTGTGTTGAATATAACTCACATCATGCAAATTATCTGCTGCAATCCTATTTGTTCAGCCTTAGCTAAAGCTTCCCATGATAGGAGCAGATCATTTTAGTTGGCAAACTGATTCTATAAACAAAGTACACAATTTTGTCATGCTATAGTAGTAGAATAACCAATCTTCCTTCCTAAATATGATAATGGGAGAGAGAGTTCATGATTCTTTTGTACTGAAGGTAATTGAATAACACTTGGAACTTGTAATTTGATAATTCATGGCAGTAGAACCCAAACATCTGAAGAAGAAAAAAATAAAATGGAAAGCAGATTTTGCTGCTAAAGGGTCTCATTCAATTAATGTGTATATTCCTGTCTGCAATGTGTCTAGCTGTAGTTTCTGTCTCCTTATGATTTATAATTTATCTGTTCATCTCATAAAATGTAATTTCATCCAGGTTGAAAGTCGCCGAAGATTTAGAATCCTTCAATCTTGGGATCAAGATGGGTGAGCTGCATCTTCTTTTGAGCATCATATCGTCTATTTACCTTTGTTATGTTGGCATCAATACTAAGCTTTTAGCTTTGTAGATGAGGTTTATGTGTTTCTATTCTTTTTATATAGGTATCGTGTTGCAGAGATAGAATGGGTACAGGATAATTCACCTGAAGGGCTGGAACAGAGAACCGAAGTATGCTTCTTCTTTTTTTCCAGCATATAATCTGTATCTTAGTCTAATCTGTGTTTGTGTGTCTCCTCTTCTTTCTTTTTTCTGGCACCCAAGTGATAATGAAAATGTAAAATCAGAATTGGTGGGTTAAGACTACAGGATATTCGATCAGAAGGGGAACAGTAAAAATAAGCATGCTTACTTATTTGGCATCTAATCTCTCTCTTTCTCTCTGTTGTGTTCCCCTTTTCCTTTATTTTCTGGTTTTGAAGTGACAATGAGAATGCAAAGACTTGCTTAAGAGTGATCCAATCTTTAGCACTGCTCAATACTTTCTTTAGGTGCTAACAAAATAACCAGTTTTCAGTGAGTTCTTCAACCAGCAATTTTTTGGAGCACCAGTATGAATGCAGGATGATACCAGACACGGGCATTTATTATATGGTACAATTTAGTGGTGTCTTCTTGGATTAATTTTTTCATGTTTCCAGATGCAGGAACTTACAAATAGCGCAGCAGAATATGCTCAGTCATGGTTAAGGAGGGCAAAGGAAGCTGCAAGACAAGGTAAACACTTGGGATCAAAGCTAGGGAAAAAATGCTACTGTGATGTTCTGTTTATTTGCTCCATTTCTTGTTTCACACGGGTTGATAATGATGGAGGATTGATTCTTCAGTTGGAAACTGTTATCAATTCCATGCTTCTATAGATTACCCTGGCTTAAATTTCTGTTAAGTTTGTAACAGCTGCTGAAATTTATTTATCATGATTTCACTACATGCAAAATCTCATGCTAGTGTTGAGTTTGGTGGAAAATTCATCGATACAGATACTGAATAACCATTATAAGAATTGTATCCACACACCTATATATTGTACATTAATGTATTTATTTTGTACTGGAGAAAGTATATTATATGCTTACCCATAACTCAAAAATTGAATTTTCATGTCAAAATATCTAACCATATACTCCTCTTCTGCATTGTTTATGGGGTTTTGTTGAGTAATGGAGGGTATAGTTACCCGTGCAACCTTTAATGTTGTTTTGTTTAATTTTAGGATCAGAGGAACTATTAAGAGGGTAACAATTGCCCTCCAAAATGTGGGTAATTGTTACCCTTACCTTCTAATTATTATATATATATTTTTTCTGTGTTTCTCTTAATTTCTTGTAGCAAAAGGTAGGCAGATGTTTGCCTGTGTTTTTCTCTTGCATCACTAATAATATTTTGATCTTTTCTCTCTGTTACTTCTGACAATTTGCCCTTAAATTTATTAACAAATCAAACATTCTCTAGAACTAGTTTTTACATCCGTAACAATTGCTGCTGTGATAAACTTAACCCAAAAGGCACCCTTAGCTTTTAAAAAGAAGGCTTCAAGAAAATTTTTAACAACTCCAAATTTGGATAAAGACTATATCATATATGAACTTCACTTATATCAGGTGTTTTTTTATATTGGAATGCAACTACACATGTAAATCTTTACTGATTACAATGAAGATAATGGTTGGATTTTTTGGTAAGAGGTCATGGGAACACAAATAATTTATGAGTTTTCTAGATAAAATGATTGTTATCAAGGAATTTTAGTATTTCCCCTGAAGCTTCTTTCAAATTGGTGTCCTTTGTTTTCGTTCACCTTGACTCCATCAATCCAGTATGGAGTATACATATATCATTGGGGAAAAAAAAGTTTTGAATCACATCATTATTGTTTGCTTATTCAGAGCTTTTCTTCTTTACTCTATCTCTCAATTTGCTCGGCAACATGCTATTTCAATTTATGATGTGGAATATTGAATGCAGATCGAAGAAGACTTGAGAAATTTCTTAATGTGGAAGCAATGATGCCCATGCCATTGGATCCTGAACGCTTCAGTTTCTGGGTATGCTTAACTTATTTTATCAATACATATGGGGTTTGTCCATGATTTCACTGCAGTTTCTGATTTTCATTTTCGATGCAGCTTGCTACTTTAACAGATAGGAGACCTAGTGAAAGATTGGAGCTCCTTCGTACAAGGGATACAACAAAGGTACAGTATCTCCTTTCAACATTGAAATTAGGAGTGCATTCTACAACATAGGTCTGGGAAATTATAAGAAACGAGTTGATCTGATGTTTCTCATTTGATGCATGCATTCTTTTATCAGAATTTCATTTGTACACCTTCCATGAAAAGCCAATTAGAATATTTCATGTGCCAGCAATCCATATTCAATGAGGGAGAGTGTAAACAAGATTTGTATACAGAATGTTAATACAAAATGTTAACTTCTCATATGAGTGGGATGATATCATTTTGCATTAAATGCAATCATCATTTGTAAGATTTTTCTGTTTGATGTTCTGTATTTTTTTCTTTTTGGTTTTGTACAAGTCTTCCTCGTCAATGATTTATGTCATCAAGTATTTGGGATGGAAGGCATTAGGGCATAATATGCTCATTTTCATGTCTGCAAAAGTGAGGGAATCATGTTCCCTTATAGTGAGCGTGCATATTTTACCATTAGGTTTGAAGTAGGACAAGAAGGAGAACAGGATCATGGGTTTTAAATTTAGAATCAATACTAGAAACAAATGAAGGAGGAATTGAGGACCAGCCTTAGCTCCAGTGCATGAATAACTTATTCTTGGCAATTTTCAGAAAATTTTAGAAATTACAGATATACTCGTGCAGCTGAAAATGATAGGAATATCCTCAACTCTTGGAATCACACAGAAAGACAAGTCTTGATGTTTTTGTTTTTTTATGTTTTACTAGATGTAATAGATATCATTGTGAGAGTCTGAAAATGCTGATTAATTTTCGGTGTTTCTTTCTAATTATTTGCAGAGGATAAGACAAGGACTGGACTATCTTGGAAAAGCAGAACAAGGCTGCAGGATGCAGTGATAATAGGTGTGATTTTCATAGACGGAATGTTATGGAAAAATCAATTTTTTTTTTTTTATATACATATATCATATATTCTTTCACCCACATGATTGTGGATCTCATTCTTTTTGTATCAATATTTTTGTATCAAAAACTTCAACTTATTTTTGGTTGCTGAATCTATCGCTTGCGTTAATATTAATCAATTAACGTACTGCTTTCCGATACCTGTTTTCTGAAGCCAATGAAGAAGTACAACAAACTTGTGTTGATTCCATTTCTGTGAATGCTACTTCGGTTTCTTCTTCTTCTGGACTCCCTTTATATCGCGGCGCTGGGATTTTGACGGCTGATTCAACGTGTACCTTCTACTTCACTCGTCCAGGGTGGCATTGGGTTCGTTTTTACCTTCACTCGTGTTAGGTCACAGTCAAAGCTATTACGATTGCTGAGTAGATAGAATTCTACTTATGGTGAGAATGAACGGCAGTGATTGACTTTGAATAAGACTTGCTTTATTACTGCATAATGGAAGAGGTTAAATACATGAAGGAAATAGCAACTTCTCCTGAACACGTAGCGACCTTCTTGGATTATCAATACCCCTTTCTTTCACTGGAACCTTGTCCTCAAGGTCCATGTTTATGAACTTATCGCGCAAGTCCTGAGTATTTTCCCAAGTAGCATCATCTACAGGTAGTTGTTTACATTTGACAAGACTTTCTTCAACTAAACGTGATCCTTTTGTAACCCAGCGTGTGTCCTAGATTGTTTCAGGTTCCATGATAATTGCCCCAGTATCATCAACGAGAGGTAAATCGGTTGTAGCAACAGTGGGTTCTCCAACTTTCTTTTTCGGCAATGAAACATGGAAGACTGTATGAATGCGAGAGCCGTCTGGAAGCTTTATTTTATATGCCACCTTACCAATTCGTTGCTCAATTTGATAAGGACCATAAAATCAGCTTGCCAATTTCTGAGATGGATACCTAAAGACTGTTTATTGCCGATAAGGGTGGAGCTTAATGAAAACCAGATCTCCCACTTGATACTCAACGTCGTGCCGTTTTGAGTCAGCTACCTGTTTCATGCGATTGTTAGCAGCATGTAAATTCGCCTTGAGCTGGCATAATATTTCATCACACGAGGCAAGATTTTGATCAATTTCGCTGACTGGAAAGGTGCCCAACTAATAGTGTGGAATGCTTGATGGTAGACGCCCATATAAAGCTTGAAAAGGTGTCATTCATGTGGATGTGTGGTATGTTGTGCTATACCAGAATTCAGCCCATGGGAGAAAAGTGCTCCATTTGCGTGGTTATTGATGGATAAAAAATCGAAGATATTGTTTGACACACTTGGCAAGGAATGGGCAATGGTTACAAGAGTCCTGCAGGTGATAGAGTTTCTATCTTAACTCGTTGACATATGTCACAAGAAGAGACATAGTCATGCACTGCCTGATACATATATGGCCAATAGAATTGCTGGGAAAGTCATTTGTATGTCCGTAACACTCCTGAATGTCCATCAACTTGAGAATCATGGAATTCTTGCAAGAGTCGCTTGATTATTAGAGAATTTGGAGGTACTAACACTCGATTTTTATAGCACACCAGTCCATTTCACCCGGTGTAAGGAACACCAAGTTTCACAGTTGTTGACTTGCCTATTTTGTCCATTTAAGGATGTCTAGCAGCCTCCTCTTTAATCTCGTCCCATATAGGAGCTTGTGAAACAAACAAAGCCACTCTTGACAGTGCATCAGCCACTGAATTCTCCTGGCCTGGTTTTTAAATGATTTTATAATGATACCCAAGAAACTTTGCCACCCATTTTTGTTGTTTTGGGGTTCTAATGTGTTGCTCCAATAAATATTTGAGGCTGCGCTAATCCGTCTGGATATAAAACTGTCGTCCTAGCAGATATGGTCGCCAAGTTCGGATAGCTTGCACAATGGCCAACATCTCTCTCTCGCATAAGTAGACCATGACCGTTTGGACAGCCTCAAAACTCGACTCATGAAGGCAATTGGCTTTCCTTATTGAGTTAGAACAGCACCAATTACATCCCCTAAAGCATCAAATTCAATAACGAAAGGCTAATTAAAGTTAGGCATGACAAGTGTAGGTGTTGAAGTCATGGTTTGTTTGAGAGCTTGGAAGGAGGATTCAGCCTTTTTTGACCATCTGAATTGCCCCCTTCTTAATAGGTTTGTAAGTGGTCGAGCCAAGATGTTGTAGTTACAAACAAACTTGAGATAGTATCATG
>Ga0307511_10005750_pt1 | contig 12555 bp, 8 predicted proteins | sample 13_EM_MG_FD_200266 | JGI IMG/M metagenome (GOLD analysis project Ga0307511, IMG submission 200266) | Populus trichocarpa ectomycorrhiza microbial communities from riparian zone in the Pacific Northwest, United States - 13_EM | ecosystem: Host-associated > Plants > Roots > Unclassified | place...
AAATCATCAATTCAATTCTCAAAAGGTAACTATTTTTATCGAAAAATCATATCAGAATTTCAAATGTGGAGAGAAATTTTTTTTTTCCAAGTCGCATAATAGTAAAACTTTTTTTTTAAAAGAAATAACATAATTCAAAATTTAAAATTTAATAGCATAGTTTAGACTCATTTGTGACCCACAATTATAGATATCATCTGTCATTCTCTTAAAAAAATATATTTGAAATCTATTTTAAAATTTAAATTTTAAAAATAAATTAAACTTAAGTACTTACTGTATTCTTATATAAACTCTACAAGTACTATTTTTAATTGTAGAGTTTGTATAAAAATAGAAAATTTATAAATGTAGTGTAGAGTTTGTAAAAAAACAAAACAATTATTACTGTATAGGAATTAAAATTTGATTTATTTTTAAAATAGTTTTTTTAAAATAAAACTGGAAATAATATGTGTGATAAATGCCGAATATTTTATTACCGTGTTTAAGAAAGTATTTGTTTTTACAGTTTAATCTTGTTTTAAAAAAATATTTTTTTTACTTTAAAGTATTTTTTTATATTATCATATCATTTTAATATATTAATATGAAAAATAATTATTTTAAGATATAAAATATTTCTAAAAACAATATTTACGGAGATGATGCAAAGTGCGCATCTATGTCAGTCTAATTCCTTCTCGAATTTCACTTTTTATATTGGTAGGTCCACCTCCCTCTCCATTTGCATCATATCAAATAAAATCACCATCATTTAATTAAATGAACCTAGCAGCATAATGGGTCACATCAAATCATCTTTTCCTGGCTATCCTTTTCCTTTAAAGTATTTATAAAGCAAGTGCAAGATTAAATATTAAATTTTTTGGGGGGTTAATGCTTCATTAGTGCATGTTCGCAACGAAGAACTCTAAAAAAAAATAGCTGTCACGGTCGTCACATGGTGGCGAGTCCAACGTGACAGCCAGCGAATCTCTTCGGGTTGTTTTTGTGATCTGTCTTCGATATCTTCATTTTTCTTGTTTCTTTCTCTTTAGTATTTCTTTTTTAAGAAAAGGAAAATACTATTTTATTATTATTTTTTGTATTTTACTAAAGAAATTATCACCCTGTTTCTACTCACCAGTCGCCAGTGAACTTCACTCACTATATTAATCACTTGAGCTTCTAAGCTTAAAATCCGGTCCCCATCTGCCCATTCCCGAGCCTCCTGTGTTTCAGGTAGCTTTTCTTTTCTCCTTCTCTAAAATCTTGTAGTCTTTTGGTTCTTTGGTCCCTTTTCAGCGTTTTTGTTTGCTATATGTTTTAGAAAATGATGGAATCCGTTGGAAAAGGGAGGTATTGGATTCGTGTGATGTGTTAAAAGCTACATTTTTCCTTTTCACTGAAACACAATGACTAGAAAGTTTTGTTTTTTTGGTTTCTGGCGAGTGTCATCCAAGTGGGCTTTGTTAATTTTTGTGTCCTTTAAACTAATCTGTTTGGTTGCAGAGAAGATGAAGGAAACTTAAACCTTTTAGACAGTTATTGTTCCTTAATTATTTTTCTCGCGCTCAATTTTAGTTTCTGTCCAAAATCTTTTTATTTTAAGGGTAGATCGGATCTCTTATTTCTCTTTTGCAGGTCTCATTTCCTGTTAGTTAACTACTTTGTTAATTTCATGTGAAAAATCGTCACATCTTTAGTTGTGGAAGTGTCTTTCTTTGGTGGAGTCATTTTTAGAAGATTGGGCTTTCTGGAAGTGCCTTTTGTACTATGTCATCATTTTGCTTGAAGAAATTCGCAATACCCGTTGAACTCGATCTGATAGTTAGTGGATCTGACATTTAGCAGTGTTTTTAAAACCCAGGGGTTCCATTTCAGATCAACGTTTTCTTTCCTTTTTTGTTCTGTGATCTTGTCAAAAAGATCTTGATTTCCTGAAAGAACTGTGCTTTTCGGGTCTCTAAGTGAGCATATGATATTTAATGTTACGCAGTTGAAGATAATTTGCTTTAGATCTTCTAAATTTTGGTTTTATAATGTCGCTCCTTGTGCTTTCTATGGTATGAATGTTGTTCCTTAAAGGGGAATGGAGGTACATTGAGGTTATGAATGTTAAGCAGATCACAGTGGGGAAATGCATTGTAGATCTAAAAGGATAATTAGCAATATCTAGGTTGCATGCGAGATTTATTATAGACTATTGAACCATGTGCGGATGATTTTGCAAATTCAACCTAACTAATCTCATTTTATATATATATATATACCACTTATCTCAATTGTAAACATAAATCCATTTTCTATGTTAAAGCATAGCCAGGTGGAAAATATCAGCCATGTGGCATACAATTTTAAAATAATTAAGAAAAAGGTTGTTAAGTAAATAAACCGAGAGATTTTCTTCTCTTTCCAATTTTTCCCAAATCTGCGAATTAGGTTTTTATTTCTATTTTTAAAAAAAAATTGTGTTGAGCTTCATAGTTGAAATTTTGTGCCTAACGAGAATATTTATCAACTCAGCAAGCTTTGACACAGCAAATGAATTTTTGTTAACAATTAATGTTAGTTGGATCTTGCCTAAACGTAACAAACATAGTGTTGTAGTTCAATTTGCCTATTTGATATGAACAGTCTCAAATGGGTTTTTTCCAATTATTTTTAATTAACCTATAGGTTGCAGTGTGAGCTTCTTCTTTTCTTTTCTTTTTTCCCTTTTGGAAACTTTCTCTGAAATGGTATTTTAATTTTAATGTGAACTCAATTTTGTCGCTCTTTTATTGTTCCCTTCAGTTGGGTAGATGATAAAGCTGAGCATCATGTCAATGGTATCTTAATGTTAGCTATTATTTTTAGTTTGTCTAAGGCTTTGTAAAGACAGGGCCATCTGCATGCCTTCATTGTATGTATCTTTTTGCAGAATTGATATGCACCTAATCAGCTTGTTAAATTTTAGGACATATCATAGTTTTCCTGGTAGTTGTGATTCAATTGAACATTTTAGTTTTGGAAAGAACTTTTGTGGTCCTAAAGTAACTTTTTTATGCTACATTAAATGACTGCTTCTCCTATGTCTTTTTTTGTGTGTTAATCTCTCTTTTCTTGACATTCGAAGTTAGCATGTGCTTTTCAACATAATCTGCCAAGGGTATTTGTTCCAATGGGAGGGATTGGTGTATGCCACAGACCCAGGGGATACTTATTTATCTTGGTTAGACTTTGGCACTTTTAGTTCACCCATTGTACTTGTTGCAGATTCATAATGGAAATCCCTGTGGCTTCTCACTGACTCATGTTTTGCTGGGGCTAAAGGTTTAGGCTTTGTGCTTTGCATGTTTTGGATACTGGTGCATTAAGATACTATCTTTCTCTGCTCATGATGCCATCCGTTGACCTTATTACTACCTACTACTGTGCTGTATAATGTTTTTAACTACAGCTTTCTGTAGTATAACTTTCTTTGAAGAACATTTTCTGCTTCAATATGTGCATCAAAAGGTTCACATACTGTTTCTTAAGAGATGCAATTGTCCCTAAACAACTGTAATTTTGGAAAAGACCTGATTGATTTCAGATTCATCCTATTGACTAACTCAAGAACCCTTTTCATTTCTTCAGTGCAAACTGCAACATATTAGATTATTACATGCATTTTGTCGTGTGTAACAGTTGCGGTTAAAGGTTCCCTGAAGTATATGATGTTGATGCATTGTCATCAATACCTTTCCCAAATTTTATTTTTAAGTGGAATGCAGAAATTGTTGAACTTTAGTGCTCTTTTTTGCTGCCTATTCTTTGCTAATGTCCCAGAATCCTTACTGATGTTACTTTATTCATCTTGAAGGTCTGGAGCCTGAATGTGAATTTAAGCAATTTCTATATGTTTATATATTTTGTGTAGTGAAAGGAGTCTTCCTGAAGCACAATGTCTGATCTCGAGGCCCCCCTGCGCCCAAAGAGGAAGAAGGTGTGGGTAGACTATTTTGTCCAGTTCAGATGGATCTTAGTTATTTTTGTTGTTCTCCCAATCTCCTTCACCCTTTACTTTCTCACTTACCTTGGGGATGTCAAATCAGAGATGAAATCCTACAAACAGCGTCAGAAGGAACATGATGAAAATGTTAAAAAAGTGGTGAAACGCCTCAAAGAGAGGAATCCATCCAAGGATGGTCTTGTTTGCACTGCTCGTAAACCCTGGATTGCTGTTGGAATGCGGAATGTTGACTATAAACGGGCTCGGCACTTTGAAGTTGATTTATCATCTTTCCGTAATATCCTTGAAATTGACAGAGAGAGAATGGTTGCAAGAGTTGAGCCACTTGTAAATATGGGACAGATTAGTAGGGCGAGTGTCCCAATGAATCTTTCCCTTGCAGTGGTTGCAGAACTTGATGATCTCACTGTTGGTGGGCTAATTAATGGTTATGGGATTGAAGGAAGCTCTCACATCTATGGCTTGTTCTCTGACACTGTTGTGGCTTATGAGATTGTTTTGGCAGATGGCCAGGTTGTTAGAGCCACCAAGGACAATGAATACTCTGATCTTTTCTATGCCATCCCTTGGTCTCAGGGAACACTTGGGCTTCTTGTCTCTGCTGAGATCAAGCTTATTCCCGTTAAGGAATACATGAGGCTGACCTACAAACCTGTGGTGGGTAATCTGAAAGAACTTGCACAGGCCTATATAGACTCTTTTGCACCCAGAGATGGAGATCAGGATAACCCGAGCAAGGTTCCAGACTTTGTGGAGACTATGATTTATAACTCTACCGATGGTGTGATGATGACAGGGAGATATGCCTCCAAAGAAGAGGCCAAGAAGAAGGGAAATGTGATTAACAATGTTGGTTGGTGGTTTAAACCGTGGTTCTATCAGCATGCGCAGACAGCCCTAAAGAAAGGGGAGTTTGTAGAGTACATTCCAACCAGAGAATATTACCACAGGCACACAAGGTGTTTGTACTGGGAGGGGAAGCTCATACTTCCATTTGCTGACCAATGGTGGTTTAGATTTCTCTTAGGCTGGATGATGCCTCCAAAGGTTTCTCTTCTCAAGGCTACTCAAGGTGAAGCAATCAGAAACTATTACCATGAGATGCATGTCATTCAGGATATGCTTGTTCCTCTTTACAAGGTTGGGGATGCCCTAGAATGGGTCGACCGTGAGATGGAGGTAACCTTGGTCTACTCTGTTCCATTTCTTTTTACAGCTCCAGTTCTTTTTTTTTTTGGATAATGTTTACTTCCCATCTTTTCCTTGCATATGCTAAAAGTATTCTCCTCATATGATTGATTTGAGTGAAATATTAAGTCAACTTTGTATCCTCCTAGCTTTAGTCGGGAACTCTTGTGGGCTCTGGGCAAGGAAACTATTTGAGAGGACATGACCATAGCAGGTGTTTGATGTTGTAATACATAATACTATAATAGCATGAGGATGTAAAATGACTGCATGAGGGTTGAGTGTCTTAGACTTTGACCTGACTGTTGTTGATTTTTCCAGGTATATCCCATTTGGCTTTGTCCGCACAGGTTGTTCAAGCTTCCTGTGAAAACTATGGTGTATCCTGAGCCAGGGTTTGAGCATCAGCACAGACAGGGAGACACATCCTATGCCCAGATGTACACCGATGTTGGGGTGTATTATTCACCTGGACCTGTGTTGAGGGGTGAGGTGTTTGAAGGTGCAGATGCAGTTCGTAGAATGGAGGACTGGTTGATAGAAAACCACGGCTTCCAGCCTCAGTATGCAGTGTCTGAGCTGAATGAGAAGAAATTCTGGAGGATGTTTGATGCTGACCTCTATGAACACGCCAGGAAGAAATATGGAGCTGTGGGAACCTTCATGAGCGTGTACTACAAATCCAAGAAAGGAAGGAAGACGGAGAAGGAGGTGCAGGAAGCAGAACAAGCCCACCTTGAGACTGCTTATGCTGAGGCTGGTTAGTAATGGACTGATTTTGAAGTGAAGTTTGGAAATGTGAAAACTATAGCATTTCTTTCTTTGCTGTTTCTTGCGTTTTCTGGTTGTTGCTGATAGATTAGACTCTTGTTTGGATGGTAGTTTCCAATCGTACTCGTGTTCTAGATAGTCTTGAGACTGTAGCCCTCTTCACACTGCTGCAGCCTGCAAAGGGCATCTGTTGTTTGGCAACTGTTGTGTAGCTTGGGGAGCGCGTCTAGTCAGGTCAGGTTACCGTTGTTTACTGAGTGGAGTTGTAATTGGCACTAGAGAAGAAATGAGAGATGATGATGATTCACTCAAAAGTGAAAATGTTAATTTCTTCTCTTTTCCCCCTCTCTGTTCCAGCCTGTAACTGAACAGTATATTCAACGTTTTTAATTATTTGTGAAAAAAATAATTCCAAGAAAAAAAAGTTAATTGCAATTGAAAAACCCCAAAACGATTTGATTTGCTTGCGAATATTTTCCTCGCAAGCGACGGTCTGTTTTTTCTCTTCTCTTGAGGAGTGAAGGTTAATCTTGGAGTTTACCATGAGAAGGTTAGGTTAATAGTCACCAACGGTGTACCCATAGCGCCACCCACGATCTTAAGTTCTTATCCCAATTTAACGTATCCTGTCCAGCTTGAGATGGCCATCAACGTAGCTGAAAACCTAGAAAAGCTAGAGATTATCTGTATTCAAATCAAGTCATGTATAAGAAAAGCTCATGATATATGCGTTGATTTGGACAGGCTTCTAATTAGATTATAGTTTCTTATGGTGGGTGGTTAATATATTTATTCAACAATCCTCCATTCCACGCCCATCAACTTCATGACTCTGCTCTATCTCTCTGTTTTTAGTGTTAAACACAATAAATACTGTCAAAATAAGTGAGACCACGATGGAGGTCCCGGAAAGGAGAAGCATTAAAGCATCTGCAATGCCCCTTTCACTTCCTCTGCATAATCCCTTGAAGCGAGAGCTTGGACAGTCAATGGGAACGAGCAATTAAGCCCACCATGCAACACTGAACCTTCTCATAGATATCTCTTGAAGAGGCTAGGTCTACAAATCCGCTTCACATGTAAGAAAAAACTAGTTATGAATGAGAATGAAACTGAATAGCTAACTTGTAATTAAACAGCGACAGACCAATCAATTAGATATATAGTTTCGATCAGCATAACTATAGTCATAATCAAATTAATATATAGTCAAACCTTCACTGGTTGTACGGTTTTGTCCTACTTATCAAAGCAAAAACCAAAACCAAACCCTAATTCATGGTCCCTGCACCATATTCTTATATATAATTTATTAGTATTCAATGATTTCAAGCAGCTTTCCTAGGTCCTGACACAGGATTATAAGTTTCGACGAATAAGATCTGTATGATAGTTCCAAAGTCGGTCAATGTCTCGGCCACATTTTAAACATGGCTGGAAGCTTGTCACCATCAGATAAGCGCTGATAAAGTGTACAAACAGCACCAAATAATGGACCATGCCAGGGGAAAACAAGAAAATAGCAATCTCTTTCCACCCCATCTTAGCTGCAGCTTGAGCACCAACCAAGTTTCCAATTACTGATAACTGGCTTGTTGGATTTGCAAAAGTTGACAGAAACCTCTTTCCTTTAGAGAACCATTGGCCATAAATTTTAACATCAAGTGCCACTATCGGAACCGCAAATACCCACCGAAGAACAAGGTAGGACACAGTGTTTGGAGCAACAAAGGGTGCAGATTGAAGCCAAAGAAGCCAAGAAATCCAGGGAGCGGAGCAAACAGATGATTAACCCCTACACGATGCCAGAATTCGGTTTCCACCACCTTGAAGAAAAACATGCATCTCAATATGTAAAGAAAAGAAAGTGAAGTAAGGATTAGGAAAGCAAGAGACCACAGCACAAGAAATCCTGCAGGGTGGAGCAGCGCAACATATGGTGCAGAGGGTCTGTGTCATCAATTGGTGAAATTACCAGTGTCTTGAATAACAAAGCTCGGCCACCTAGAGATAGGCCAATCCTAAAATAACCAGCGTGAAACTTTGTTAAGATGGACACTGGGGATGGCTTGATTCTGTCCACAATGATGCTCGAGGGGTTGGTCTGTTGATCTTCTGTAGTGGTGTTTGATGTTTAGACTATTAGCTCAATCTCGAATCGAGATCTTTGGGCTGGCATTAATACCTAATTATGTTAATAGCTAGTAGCTTTGGTATTTGTGGGTTTATCAAGTGGTGGCAAGGTTTTTATACAGCAAAGATGCTCCAGACTACTGGGAGTTAAACAATGAATGAAGTGCATTAAGAAATGTTTTAATCTAATAAATAAGAATATTCGAAGAATCGGCGAATAGTAAGCAATCTTAATTTTAGGGATTAAAATTAAGATTAAACCAATCTTTTTCTGTATTTAGCCGTCTGCACGTTCGGCCCATCTTCGGCCTTTTTAGTTGTAGACTAGACTTGGGCCGAGATGAGAACAAAAGTATTGGCTCTAATCTAATCTAATCTAATGGAAGTTACACAGTAGAGCTGTATTCAGTTCATTCCCCGTAACTGAGTTGAGTTTTCTTCAACACGAGAAGCTGATATTTAGTCACTGTAAGTAGCTAAGCCACACAATCTTCTTTATGGTGTCTATGTTGCTGCACCTGTCAACTTCACTCACTCTTGAACTATTACTACTTGTTTGTAATAGGTGAACAAGTGTTACTTCTTTGCTGCTCCCTCCCTGTTTTAATCATTTTTATGTGTAATGGGTTTCTTTTCTTGGTCTCTATAGTAACTGGGTCTCTCTCAAAACTCTTGTAGATAGATGCAATTGCATTTTGTTGGTCTAGTTTTTATGTTTATAAGCTGTTTGTAAGAATGTTCCGAGTACAAATTCTGTTGAGGTTTATGTGGATTCTTGCTATTTACTAATCATTTCAATTTAAAGGCTTCAGTGTCTTTTCCTAGCCAGACAGATTTGCTTATAACTACCCAGAGAATAGCACTTAGGCTCTTTGTTTTGTTTTCCGGTTTGAGCATGGTCTTGAATAAAGCATGTAGTTTTAGCCTCGTAAATCATCGTGCAGCGTTGCAGCCATTCACCTTCTCTATAATATAGTTCGAAAGTGGAAATCTTGAAATAACTGGACAACAATTCAGGACACTAAAATCCCATGTAAGCCTGTTGGTTTCTAACTTCAATCTCAGTCCTTGCATTTTTTTTTCTTCTAAACTTTTGTATTGTTGTCTATAATTTATTTAAGAAATTTTCTTTTGTGAATGGAAGGATTAGCTGCATATTGTTCATAAATAACCTGGATGTGAAAAGTACACTATTCAATTTCTAAAGGGTTTACCTTGAATAGGCAAAAAAGTCGCGGTTGCTTCAGTGTTCTTGAGTTGCCTTTATTCAGCTCTTCCTTTTCTTCAAGACGGTTCCAGATGTTATTCCTATAGAACTTTCCGAGTCAGCAATTCAATTAAAGTCTATTTAGAACTGTTTCTTGCTAGCCATGCACTAGCTATTATCACTCTTTGTGATTATGTTTAACCTATGGTAGAGCTTCATATTTTAAAACTTTGAGAGAATTGTGATATGAGATGTTACAAAATGTAACCATTAGCCAGACCATCAAGATACATGTAGCAGTATGTTGAAATGTTCTCTCCCTTCTCCTTACTTCTTTGATTGTTTTGATGTTATACGAAAATATCTTATTGCTGTCCCTTTAGTTTCATATTTGCCATGTACTTCCATATGTTGAGTATTCAAAACTTTTAAGTAGAAGCTGCCTGTGTTAAATAGAGCATTAGAATCATGTAGAATATTAGTCTGTTTTTTCTATTATGTCTTTCAGTCTAAACTGTTTTTCATTGTTTTTGCAGATTTAGTCAATACCATTGACTTCCCTCCAGTTCGTCTTGATTTCTCCCAACTCATATGATCAAGAATTGCATAACTATTATCTGGAGCATTTCTTATACTTCTATATATTTGCATAATAAACAAAAGAGCTTCATCGCCTCTTCTCAAATAGAACTTCTCCTAGCTGAGTATAGGGAACCAAGATGTCACTTGTCTACTTCACATCCCCAATAGCTCTATCCCCGCACATTAACCAATTTAAAGTAGATGATTTGTTCTCCCAAAAAATTTCTCTATCAAATCCAAGCTTTTCCGTTGTTGATTGCAAAATTTCAAGGGGTGTAAGAAAGAGTGCATGTGATGTTTTTAGAAACAAATCACAAAGTATTATAAGGTTTACTACAAGACATGCAGTGTACTCTAACAGTCAGAAGTTTACTGATGTATCTCTTAATTGGGATGATCAAGAGGAAGAAGACGCTGAAGACATGGAATCACCATGGGAAGGTGCTATTATTTACAAGAGAAATTCTTCAATTTCACATGTGGAGTACTGCACAACTTTAGAAAGGCTTGGGTTAGGAAAACTTTCAACTGAGATTTCAAAATCAAGGGCTTCGGTAATGGGATTACGTGTCACGAAGGCCGTGAAGGATTACCCTCTTGGAACTCCTGTTCAAATCTCCATTGACGTGACAAAGAAGAAGAAAAGGTTGAGACTAGATGGGATCATCAAAACTGTCATCACTCTTGGTTGCTATAGGTATTTTAGTTTCTGATCCTTCTTTTCCAGTGGACTTAACTTTTTTGCCCTAAGTATTCGCGCACTCTTTAAAATTCTTTTTTGCTTCTACCATATTGCATTTATTTGTATTGTATTTTTTTTCTTTAGTTTCCAGTTTTACCTAACAATTAGTTGAGAATGATTATCGAAAGCTAATCAGAATGGTGATTCACTGTCTACTGTATGTGTTTGTGTTGGCTGTTCGAAATTATTTGCATATGATTAAATTTGTAAGAGGTTTCATGGAAATTCTTGCCCCAATCCAACCAATTCAACACATCTATTTTTAGAATTATCTGGATGTCTCTTGTGTGATTTTTATTATAGCATCTATGAAAAGCTACAAATAGTGACTCCACTCTTAATGTGGTGGTGTAGTGTTCCTATACAATTATCATAGAGTTGGGTTGTAAAGTATGCCGCTCACAATAGGAGTCTGACAGCTGTGTGACCATATTTCAGGGAAATTGCAAAATGTTGCACTTTTGAGTTTTGACCAATTGCTAATCATGATTTTTTTGTCACCAGCCCCAAATAGAACTACCAGCTTTGATCTATGCTGGCAAGAATTTTGTAGGTTATGCATGAGATAAGTAGCTTATACCTTGACCATGTTTGCTCGTTGAATGCACTTAATGTGAGAATATATTTTAGGATAGCGATTGCTGGAATTTACATGCAGCAGCTGATATTAAAGACCTTTGACTTGTCTGGAAAAAACAATTTAACCAGTTCATCAAATTTTCTTGTTTACCTCTGATGTCTGACCGCATCAGGTATGGGTGTTAGTGTTCATCTTGAACTTCATTTAAAAGTATTGACAAAAGGTTGAGAATAATATGACAATATCTTTTGATTTGATGCCAAGAATTTTCCAAGTCATACATAATCTTCCCATGTAAGCCAGATTTTATGTTGCATTTTGTTTCACAACACACTCAGTGCTTCCTTATCATTCTTCTGTTATTGAACCTACTTGTTTATCGTTTATGTTGAAGGTGTGGAGAGCCAGTTGCTGAGGGCATTTTCTCCAACTTCTCTCTCTTACTATCTGAAGAACCCGTGGCAGAACCAGAGATTATTAATATGGGGAAAGTATTTGGTAATGATAAATTGAAATCTTCAATTTTTGAGGAAGAAGACGGTGATGAAGCTTCAATCGAGTGGGACGACCGGTTGCACTTCCCTCCTGAAGATAAGGAAATTGATATTTCAAAGCCCCTCCGAGATATGGTGCATGTAGAAATTACCCTTGATGTCATCTGTGATCCAAGCTGCAAAGGTTTATGCCTCGAGTGTGGTACAAACTTGAACAAGAGCAGTTGTAACTGTAGCAAAGAGAAGGAGAAGGAGAGAGGACCCGGCCCTCTTAAAGATCTGAAAAAACAGATGCTGTCAGAATCTTAGAGTAATTGCACCTCAAACATTTTCTCGCGTTCGTTCGCAAGTGGTGGAAATTAATAGGGTTTTCTTTTTTAAAAATGTTCTACAAAAGTGCATTTGAATCACGCCACGCCATCATATGGATTTTACCTCCATGTGTGATAAAACACATGCAGACAGACCCCTTTCAAATGTTCATTAACCCATCAAAATTAGATAATATAGATAGTAACAGGTAAAAAAAACTAAGAAAATTAAAAAATAAATATTACAGGTCGAGTTGTGAGTTAAATGTTTTTTAAACTCGGTCACCGTGATGAAATCAGTGTAACCATATGTTCTAGCCACCCGAGTGGTTCAATTTTTTTCTTTCTTTCTAGCTGCTCATTCTTTTATCTCTCTGTCTTGTTAATGATGATAATCTCCTCTGCCATTGCTTTAACAAACTAAAACCACAAATTCAAGTTCATATTCACAACCTATTATGTTTTGGTGTGAAGAGAATTTTTGTTGTTTAAAGTTTAATTTGTTGTTATATGTTTTTTTTTTAATTAATTCTTTTATTTTATTGACTCTAAATCATATTTTTAATTA
>Ga0307511_10005751_pt1 | contig 12555 bp, 9 predicted proteins | sample 13_EM_MG_FD_200266 | JGI IMG/M metagenome (GOLD analysis project Ga0307511, IMG submission 200266) | Populus trichocarpa ectomycorrhiza microbial communities from riparian zone in the Pacific Northwest, United States - 13_EM | ecosystem: Host-associated > Plants > Roots > Unclassified | place...
CTTTGAAGCGATTGGGTACACCTCCGAGTTGCGGGACTCTGGCGGATATATAGGGGAGGGTGTAGCCTGGTCCGCGGAGGAAAATTGTGGGGGCGGGGGCGGTGGGTATGGAGAGTAAAAGGGTTCCAACTGTGACTGAGAAGTACTTTCCACTGCCAGCTGCTTGCCGGGAATGGGGGGTGAATTCAGCGTGGGAATTGAAATTTTCCTGCCCAAGAATGTATACGGCTTCCGAGTAATCCCACCATCCGCCCTGGGCGCAATCGGTGGCAGGGACGACGTAAGATCCTTTGCAGTCGATGTTGGAACTGGCTTCCGCCTTGCCGATGCCTGCGTGGAGACAAAAGGAGTTGTCTGTGTTGATCGTCTCAGAAGTAGTTTAGGTGGTGGATGCTGCTGGTCTACTGTAGCTGAAGGTCCGCCAGAGGAGATTGTGGATTCCGACCCCGTGAGATATTGTCGAAGGCTACTCATACTCTCCTGCTCAATGACGCCTTTTGAGGATCTTGGCCTTGCATTTTCCACTCTCGAAATCCTATGGGGAGCTGAAGATGCATAATCATAATGTCCGGTATGATGGTGTAATTGATGTGAAAGCGGGGGAGGGGCTGGTGCCTGGGGAGCTGAAGAGGACAATACTGAATCCGTCCCAATCCTTCTAGGCAATGGTCGCTGGTGGTGCTGTTGTTCCATTTCGTTATAGCTTCGCTCTTGGCCCCTTATATCCCCTCCCCCTTCCACTTTTCCCTGTTCCCTTTCCAGCATCATCCTCGCCATCGACACCTTCTCCCGTATCCTCTGATCCTCTTCGCTCGGCATCTCTATCGGGACTTCAATTACGTTGACCACTCTCCCAGTCCTGTCGTCCCTGACTGTCCGACCAGCAGCTGGATCGTAATATATAGTTTTACCGTCCACCACATAATAGTACCCATATACAGCACCTTGTTCCAGCCCACCTTTTGGACCTCCACTTTTCCAGATGCCGTGACCAGCTCGTACGTCCCGTTCCATAGGAATGGAGGTTGTGTAAGACGTCCATGAACCGAATAGCTGAATCTTCTGCGGCTGAGGACGGTGGTTATGCGGCAAGGAACTACGTGATATTACTGTCAGGCTCATCTCATCACTCATTTAGAGAGGGTGCTTACATTCTGAACGTCACTAAGGCTTTCTTCCCTGCCATTCCCGGGGTCCTACATGCCGACCCTGAGGATGACGGCTGATGTTGCTGTTTGAGCTGCTGCTGCTCCATGCTCCTCACATTCTGCCGAATCCTATCGAGCTCCGATCCCATCACTGTTTTTTTTTTCGCTTTTCCTTCTATGATACCCAGGCACACAGTAAAGTCGTTAAAGACGTAGCAAACTCCGTACAACGTTAACCGAGAAAGAATCGAAATGGAAATAGCTGTGCAAGACTCCACTATTGTAGTTATGTCGAATGAAGGGGAAATGGACGGGTGCCCACTCAGTCAGGTGCCCGAGTCAGCTGCTGATTGCCGTGACCAGTGCAGTAGTTACCGACGGATCCGCTATATAGCTCCAAGAGCGAAATGGAATCTCAATATCGTCGCTGTCGTGCAGATGAAAGCCAAGTGGATAGCCGGCCCTTCACCACGCACCCGCCGTGTCCGTCGTGCGAAGCGTGCGGAGAAGAAAGCCTTGGAGATGGTTTTCGTGAGCTGAAAATGAGATTCTCGTGAGCCTGTCGATTACCCCTTTCGTGTTAGCTGCTACCACACAATATAATCGCCGGCGACCGTTGTGTCAACTCTCTACGCCAGCGATATCCTCAGCAAAGTAGCCTCTCAGCAGGAACGTAAATTCATTCATACATCCAGCACAGATTCTCCCCGCAAAGGCGATAACGAGAGAGAAGAACAGTGGACAGTCCAGGCCGTGAGCGAAGAGGCACTCCAGCAACCATCGGGCACGGACTGTCGCCTTGGGGACAGGGGAGGCAGGGCTGTGGTTCAGCGCCCGTGCGGTCGGTGCCCAATAAACACAGCGAAAAGGTAAAATTACCTCCAACAGCGAAACAAAATGAGGACAAGTCCCCGAGCACCTCGGTAACCCTCCCCTCGAAACTCACTACGTGTGTGGATGTCTCGAAATTTCCCAAACTCTCCCCTTCCCTCGACAATCGCAATCAGCCGGCCGGAAAAGGGTGTAACCGTACCTTGCTACCACCCCAGAAATTATGACTCCCGGGAAAGTAAAAGATCTCGGTCGGAGGTAATGTAAGGTAGGACAGGGCAAGATTAATTAATGAAAAGTTGATGATTCCAGGAACCCGGAACGAGTGAAATTAGGGGTTGTCCGGTTTTCGTTTTTTTCCTGACCAACAGCTGGTTTGTCGAGTCGATAAATATAAAGACGGTAATTACTTTCGAAAGTCGAGTCGCTCTGTGTTGGAGGATAAGCTTTCCTCAGCTTGAACTCTGCTGCTATCGACACGACAGCACTGGCAGAACTTTGTAAAATATCTCGATGGATACAATTGGCGAAAGCAATTGCAGAAGGAAGGTTCCGATAATCGGCCGTGATTTGGCTAACTGTACGCCGCAAAAGACCCAGACAACACAAAATCCTCTGGAAGTTCGCTTTCGCCACCGGAATACCGAATGTAGCTGAGAGAAAGATGGGGAACGGTCTGGCTTCACGACGAGATGTGAACAGCCAAATCTCCAATGCACAACACATGCCCTGTTGTGCCAATCGTAATCGTATATGTGCGTATGTGTTGGAGGGCCGAAGCACGCACGTATCGTAGCCACAGGTCTAGGCATCAATGGAGCAGCCGTTCGAGATGGACGAACCACGGCAAGTCACAGCGACCGAGAATAGCTCACAGGCACACGTATTGGCCAGGGCAACAGCAGGCCCAGCTGCATAGTCACAGCTCCCGCGAGGGTTTTGCTTCTATGCTTAAGTAGCTCTCTTCTTCTTTGCCAATGGTTTTCGCTCCCGTCAATTCTGGCTCCGTAATTGGTGGTCATGGCATCCAGTACAGCGACGTGCCACCATTTTCACAAGCCATTCCTTGCCCTTGCCCTGCGAATCTGTTCCCAGTAACCAAACTTGACCTCGTCTAGGTACCATCCCACGGCGGCGGCGAACGCGGTTCGGCAACTTAGCTCAATTGATCCAGATTCCGGGATTAATCGAGTCTAGTCTCGGGATGTCACGGGCCAATCGACGTGGTCTTGATGTTTCTTCTGGGATACAACGAACTCCGAAAGCGGAGTCTTATGTAGAAACCTTCTATCTACAGTATATTGAACAACTTCCATTTGCCTCACTGTATTTCCTTATCATCACTTATTCTCATGAATCATCATAAAAGTAAACGTTTGATTGTCTTCAATCATGTTTCGCTGAAGGCTTTTTCCCCACTCATGATCGACACCAATGCAAGCCGTCTCCTACCGTAATAGCCTCGCCTCGCCTCGCCTCAAGTCCCATGCCGTGTGCCATGCTCATGCCATGCATGCAGTGTCCATCCATTCACCGTCACGGAGAACAACTAATTACTGGACGGATCGTGAGTTGGAACCACTTCCAGTGCTGGACAAAAAAAAAGTGCATAGCTTCCTCGTCCGTGCAGAATGTACAGTAGATAGTTGCAATCGCGTATGGACTAGAAGTACAGGATACACGCGAAAATAGGTCATCTCAAGTTACTTGAGAAGCTGTACTTACCTAGAGTACCTACTTCTTGAATTAATTCCGCGAATTTGAGAAGCTGAAATTCCTGGGGCTGACGACTAGGTCATGTCGTGCTTTTGGGCACGGTCGAATAAATGGCGTAAGTTTGACGCACGGTCTATCATTGGCCAGCATTGACTTATTTTGAAATCTAACATAAATTAACATCGGCCTCATGATCACTACGTACTATATCCACAGTTTATTTATATTAGGCCACGTATAGACTATATGCTTACAGTTCTCATTTAATTAATGAGCATATACAGTATATGATAAGACATCCATCCCCAACCCACAGAGTCAGTGACCCGTGGAATTTGATTTCTGGTGGGTTTAAAGCAAGTGTCGACTAATAACAGTTCCAAATCATGCCTCAGAAAGACAGATTACTCCCTAGTCCACAATACTTACATATATAGAGGGCAGAATTTAGACACCAAAAACACGCATGGCACTACCCGCATTGGGCCGGAAATGGTAGAATCCCTTTCAATATACATAGTGCTCAATTATTAGGGGTGAGTATCATCAAATATAAAGTTATTTGCGGTTGTGATCTATGGTGCGTATTTGGGCACGGGGTTAGCCTCGCCTGTGCCTTATTGCAAAGACTAGGGGTCCTTTGTTTACCGTAGGTCTCTGGTCTCGAGAAGGGGGTTTTGAGGGGTTTGAGCCTCGGTTCCCCTCATCCGTTATGTTACCTTGCAAAGGATACTGAAACAGACAAAGAGAGAACACACTCAGGATAAAACTCAACTCACAATCAGTCGTGAGGGAATCTGCAAGTGTATTAAAAGCGATGATGATGGTAAGAAAGAGAAGACCTCCGGACTTAAACCATATCCTTCCATGCCAAGCATTCGCTCCTTCCTCAACCGGAAAATCCTCACATGACATTTTCCTCGCGCCCCCTTTTTCCGCCGAAATGTTTCGCCAGAAACATAAGAGAGAGAAAAACACCGAGCGCGATATAATCACAGCCAACTCAAAAGCAACGGAATATCAAGCCTAAGAAAGAAAAAAAAGAGACAATAACCAACCAAACGGCTAGCTATTTGTAGAAAAGACCATGCCTCCACCTGCAACATTCAGCCCTGCAGCTCCTTCTAATCACGATACTACGTATTTTGAATGTGAAACCTCAGATTCCCGTGGCACAAACGCCTTCATGCATTGTCACTGTCAAAGAAGTATCTGAACATCATATTGTACTTCACTACCATTGCTCTCAGGATATAGTGAGGGATCAGTGGCCGAATCTCACATCAGTCACATCAGCATCTTGATGCAGAAAAATTGTCTGAAGTGCGAGTTGAAGGTGGTTTTGTATGCATGGGGCTGATATACCGGAAGGTCGGTTAGGTTACCAAAGGCTTCTTCTGGTAAAGAAGGTGTCATAAGATCACTTGAAGTGCTCCTTTATTCTTCGAACTCATTCACATGCTCTTGCTTATGCTTACTCACTCTCTCACCCTCTTCGAACTCATCCACAGGCTCTTGCTTATTCTAACGTACTTTCCCATCCCCTTCAACCACATGAGAGGCGTTGACAAAAGTAACTGGTCTGAGTGGTTGACTCGTTGGAGGAGGAACTGGAGTTGAGCGGGAAAAAGTAACTGATCTAAGTGGTTGGCTTATTGAAGAAAGAACCGGAGTTGAGATCTCTCCAGCTCTAGCAGCCTATTCTCCTATATTATCATGATAAGTAGAAAATCTTAATTTCGGAGTAGCTGAAGCTGAAGCATATGCTGATTTCTTGTCGGCTCTCAGACAACATGAAAGGTGTTGCCTTGCCGCTCACATTACTTTGCAGAATCATCATCTGATTTGTTCCCTCTTTGTCTCATCTGCAATCCTAGCATCAAGGTTTTGGGTGGAGGAGAAGATGTCAAGAATTTCTAGAAAGTCTTCAACAAAAATAGTATTCTTGTCACCGCAGAATTTCTGATCTCCTAGGAGTAATTGCAACATTGACTCTGATATTCTGAATGACAGACCAGGAACGAACAGATTAAGGAATAAACAGATCACGGGATGAACAGAACAGCGACACGTAGATGATCAAGGGAGAAAAGATAGAGATAAAAGAAGGCTGAAGAGTTGAAGGGAGGGCACGATGCTCGATCCTCGGTATACAAGTCTACCGAGCAGTCTTCTCCGGTATTACCGTAGCTTACCGGAAGGAACAGAGTCCCGTGTCTTTCTAGTACCGCTACTGAAACAGACAAAGAGAGAACACACTCAGAATAAAACTCAACTCACAGTCAGTCGTGAGGAAATCTGCAAGTGTATTAAAGACGATGATGATAGTAAGAAAGAGAAGAAGACCTCCGGACTTCCCATGCTCCTTCCTCAACCGGCAAATCCTCACATGTCATTTTCCTCGCGCGTCAGTACGGTACCCCCTTGTCCGAGCAGTTTGTACTTGGGCCTTGTGTTTTCTGTTTGGAGAAATGCCATACTGGTAGTTCGAGTTACAGTTGCCCCGTCAAGTAAGATCTGTATTTCCTGTGTGATTTACTCATGAATCGTACTACTCTCGGGATGACAATGAAATGGAACACTGGTGTGATGTACTGTAGTGCGAATTTATTGTGGCAACTACTGCTGAGCAAATAACAACTAGGTTCAAAGAAATGCGATAGTCAAAACACAAGTTGAAAATTCGTTAGCCGGCTCCTCCAATATCGAGCGCCGCCGGTGGAGGTGTAAAAGTCCATCAATAACGTATAAAACTACTGTATATGAAAACCATAAAGAAAGCTTACGTCAACAATTCAAACAAACACCGATTGAATCTCCGTCAGCTTATATTCACCCGCCACAACCATAAGTTCACTACAGGAGTCCGTTCTAAGGACCCCAATTTTCCGAAGGATAACGACGTCGACATCGACCAGGATCTCCTTCTGTTCATAGTTCTCTGCTGGTTTGTATTTCTCTTTTCGCTCCCCAACGTATTCGCATACTACCCAGTTGTGAGACTGACCCAAGAACATAGCGGTGAGTGTGAATGGGCGATTGTTGGAGATATTGATAGGCTGTTGAACAAGGTAGGGGGAGTAGAAACCGAAAACCTTATCCGCGATCTTGACCTCGTAGTCATTTGGATCGCCTGTTTCCTGAAAGAAGACATTCGGGATAGCCCAGACCTTGCATATAAACTCTGTTGGCGGGATTCCGGTCCCAGGAGTTGGAGATAGTTCGAAAACCCCATCTTTCTGCAACCCAGAGCGGGTGTGCTCCAAATCCGGGTCTCGTTCTGGCCACCCCAACACCTGCTTCCACGTTGGAAACCACCCACCCTGCAATAATCCTCGATAGGGAAAGTCGAATAGGAGCTCAATCTTGCGTTCAAGTGGGAGAAGAGGGATACATTTTCGCCAAGCATCTTCATCAGTGATGGTCTCATCATAGGTTGGTAGTTCGCTGGTACGGAGGAGATACAAGAGTCCGGCGACCTTGTCTGTTGGTTGTGTTGCATATCGCTTGGCCATTTCTCGAGCCAGTTCATACACACTGCAACCACCGGGACTGTCTACCTCTGCAGCTAGTCTCAAAACCGGGCGTATTGCACACCGCAGGGTTGTATCCTTCCCTGACACCTTGCCTTGAGTGTTTAGGACGTTAGCTCTCGCTACCCCTCCATTATAGGTTGTATTTTCAGTCTTGATTTCTTGCAAAGTCCAAGCTCGGCGAAGCCAGTGTCGAGGGCTGTCCCATCCGTGCTCAGAGAAAGCCATTCCAAGGCCGTTGAAATAACGTACAACCCGTTCTGCTGCACGATATATGTTGCCAATGGTAGGAACGTCAAGCTTCCATTCGTCCTGCTTTAGATGGTGAGACGGGTTGTATGAGTGCTGGCGAAGACAGAGGACGTCAAGCCATACATACTCTGCGCCTAGGTCGATCAGGGCCTTCCGTACCCCCTCCAGGCTTATATTTCTTGGAAGCGGGACAGGCCATTGATATCCATTGATGGGTGTGTCGATTGCCTCCATGTCATCTGTCCAGCTGTGTGATATCGCCCAGAAGGGTGGTCTGGTAGGTGCAGTTGCAGGATTTCCAATGATGTGCGTTGCTTGGGTTTTAGCATGTAGCATGTTGTATGCCACCACCCGGTTGCTCTTCAGGTCCCACACCCGGCGTGGCATTACAGAGTAAGGTGCCTTAATTAGCTCTTGCCCAGCGCTGTCTCTGCTGATTTCCATGGCACGGGCTTTATCAAGGCGGTCAGCTCCCTCCAGCCAACTATACCTATGCCTGGCAACATCACTGTCTGAGTGGCCTTTGAAGTCGTTCCAACCCACACGAGCTGCAGCGTATGCGAGGCCAAAGTCAAAGCCATGCGAGACAAAGTACCGAATGTCGTTTCGAGTCCAGCCTTTAAGACTCTCGAGTGAACCCCTGTCTAGGCCGACTAACGCCCCGAGCAAGCTTATGAGCACTTCCTCGTCTAGATCCCGGCATGCGACGCTGGCTTGGTCGGTCGTGAGGAATTCCCCTGCGCAGAACACACTATCCTTTGCTAATGCTGCAGTTTGTAAAGTCTCTGCATAATATGATGTAACTGGTACGCTGTCGGATTCTAGGATGCCGGCGTACGGGATCGGGAACGGGGGCCAGGGCTCCTGCTCTGTTGCCGTGGCATACTTAGTGAGGAGCGTAAGCAGACCCGTATCGTCGGCCCCACTCGAGCTGGCTGCGGCGTCCAGCGCTGTCGGGTACGTACCGAGAGCGGTATGGTACCAGCCACCAACTCGCATCACCATTGCGCCCCGTGTCAGCAGCATCGACACGGTTTCCTTGTGGCCCCCGCTGACGGCTGCACCCAGGGCAGTCCCGTACTTACCGTCCACGCTGTTGATATCCGCCCCGAGGTCCAGCATCCCCGACACGACCGCTGTGTTGCCAGCCGATGCAGCCCTGCTCAATACACTACCATAATCCTCGGTGACTACCCCGCCCCACTCAAGTACTAGCGACACCATTTCCATGCTCCCCATGGTGCATACCATGTCCACTGGACCCCCATACCTGCCACCCTGCTTGTTGATATCTGCCCCTTTCTCAAGTAGTAATTCTGCGATCTTGCGGTCCTCCTGCGGTCTAGCCATAGCCACCCCCAACGGAGTCCCATACTCGCCACCCCCCAAGTTGACATCCGCCCCTTCTTTAAGCAGCAATTCTGCCATCTCGTGATCCTTCTGCAATACAGCCAGGCCCAATGGAGTCCCGTACTCGCCACCCCCCAAATTGACATCCGCCCCTTCTTTAAACAGCAATTGTGCCATCATGTGATCCTCGCGCAATACAGCCTGGCCCAGTAGAGTCCAAGACTCACAATCCATTTTGTTAACGTCTCTCCCGTTCTCTAGAATCAACGCCACCATTTCCCTACCACGTCTGCGATTTACAAGATCTCGAACGGCAGTCAGGTAGTCGGCATTAAGGTTAATCGTATTGAATTCCGCCCCTTCACGAAGCAACATAAACGCTAAATCATCGGCTCTGTCATACCCATCCCGGGTTAGCGCATCACAAGCCTGTAGCGCAACCCCCAATAGACTCCATCTCAAACTTCTATATGAATACGTAGCCGTATCGAGGTAGTGTATGGCCATGGTATTCATATGGTACTTGCCCCAGTCGACACTATAGCTACTATTGGGGTCCGCCCCCGCATTGAGTAGCCGCCGCGCGATCATGAGCAGTCTTTCACTGGTTCTCATAGCGCCTTCAACCGCGATCCGATGTACTACTGTAGCCAAAGCATTATTATTATACCTGCCACCACCGGTATTAGGATCTGCCCCGTTCTCAAGCAGCAGCTGAACCATTGCCTCGTGCCCATGATATGCAGCTGCACTCAACGCAGTCCCATACCTACCGCTACTGATATTGACATCTGCCCCTTTCTCAAGCAGCAGCTGAACCATTTCCTCGTGTCCGTAATATGCAGCGGTACTCAACGCAGTCCCATACTTGCCATCACTAATATTGACATCCGCCCCTTTCTCATGTAGAAGCTGAACTATTTCCTTTTTCTCACTACATGCAGCTGCAATAAACGCAGTGCCATAGTCACCACCAGTGGTATTAACATCTGCCCCATTCTGAAGCAGCAGCTGCACCACTTCCTTGTGCCCGTACAGTGCAGCTACAATCAATGCGGTCCCATAGTTGCCAAAAACAATACTAGGATCTGCCTCGCTCTCAAGCAGCAGTTGAACCATTCCCTTGTGCCCGTGATATGCAGCTGCAGTCAGCGGAGTCCCATACCTGCCACCAGCGATATTGACATCTGCCCCTTCCTCCAGCAACACCCGAACTATATCCCTTTGGTCACTACATGCGGCTGCAGTCAACGCAGTCTCAAAGTCACCACCAGTGATATTGACATGTGCCCCATTCTCAAGCAGCAGGTGAACCATTTCTTTATGCCCGTGATATGCAGCTGCAATCAACGCCGTCCCATACCTGCCACCAACGAGATTGGGATCTGCCCCATCCTCAAACAGCAGCTGTACTATTTCCTTCTGCCTAGACAGTGCAGCTGCAATCAACGCAGCCCCATAGTCGCCAACAACAATGTTAGGATCTGCCCCATTCTCAAGTAGCAGTTGCACTAATTCTTTGTGCCCGTGATATGCAGCTGTAATCAACGCCGTCCCATAGTCGCCAACAACAATATTAGGATCTGCTCCTTTCTCAAACAGCAGATGTGCTATTTCCTTGTGTCCGTGATATGCAGCTGTAATCAACGCAGTCCCATAGTCGCCACCAGCAATAATGATATCTGCCCTGTTCTCAAGCAGCAGGTGAAATATTTCCTTTTGCCCGCTACATGCAGCTGCAATCAGTGCAGTCCCATACTTGCCACCAACGATATTAGGATCTGCCCCGTTCTGAAGTAGGAGCTGAACTATTTCCTTGTGCTCGCTACGTGCAGCTGCAATCAACGCAGTCCCATACTTGCCACCAACGATATTAGGATCTGCCCCGTTCTCAAGTAGCAATTGCACCATTCCCTTGTGCCCGTGATATGCAGCAACAATCACTGCAGCTCCATAGTCCCCGCCACCAGTGATATTGACATCTGCCCCTTTCTGAAGTAGCAGCTGCACTATTACCTCGTTTCTCATCTCTACAGCTACCATCAATATAGTACAACTAGATTCGTTGGCTTGGTAGTTGATCCCGATACTGTGACCCCTGCCGCCGCTGACGCCAAATTGAGCCGACACAATCTCCGCCAACTGTTCTTCCTCCTTCAAACGCAGGGCATCCAGTAATGGTTCTACATCTCGTAACATAGCGTAAATACTGCTTCGGTTGGTTGACTTTTGAGGTTTGTAGGACTTGTGGGGTTTGTGGGGTTATCACTATCCGCACTGGTTTATTGTTGTCTTGCGCTGCTTTCGTTTGTGGGGTTCGAGGATGTTTACTACCCGATAAGTTGCTAGAAATGTAAGGATTCTGCCATGCATTAGTGACTTGTTTTGTGGTATCTATTTTCATGAAATCATAGCGAGTGTCTAGTGAAGCTTAAACTTAAAGGCATACTTACAGGGGAAAATATTAAAGCCACAATCCAAGACTTCTAGTTCTGGTAGTTGAGTTGTACTATGACAAAAGCATGACTCGCTGGTTCACCTCCGCACTGCTAGCTGAGTTCAGGATAATTCTCCAACTTCAATAGCAAGCGGGGTGATGTTGTTAAGCTCGAGCTAATAATCCCTGTATTAGCCAAAAAATCTCGCCATGCAAGGGTAAAAACTTGCAGTACAATTTGTTAAAAGAGAATGGTGTTGGGTTTAGATATGGTTGTAGCCTTGATGTGTGGTGTGAATGCCGTCAGAAGAAGTTGTCGGGTCAAAGCTAGCTCGGATTTGGTGGTTGCCTAGATTTGTCCATGGATCTGTTCACCAATATCGTCGATTGGCCAATGGGGCGCCAGTCACTCTATCCACCAATTGCGCTTAGGCCACCCGATTCACCAATCTATGTGTGGACATCAATATAGAAACTGATGGTAGGCATAGCGCAGTTATAAGTCCTTTACTTCACGGATTGAGGCAACTCGTTTTGACGTTTTGAATACAGAATATTTGATATTATAGAGAGAATATCAAAGTACGCACAGCAACAGCCACACATAGCGACAGGAATAATCAGCCCCAGCGGCAGCAGGCGCAGGTATGTAAGGTAGGTATAGTAGGGAGCAGAAATAGACATGAGTCATAGCAGTAATAATTTAATAATTGTAATGGGGAGAAGCTGGAGCCATGAGCAACAGTAGCAGTGACGGCAGATATGAGCAATGGCAGCAACCATAAGCAGCGGCAGAAATTCTGACAGCTATAAGCAGTAGCAGCAGACAAATGGGGCGGCAGCAGTGGGCTAGCACTGTAGGAGTGCAAAGCAACTGTAACAAACACTAGCAGTTATTGGGATACTTTGGTGGGGGGCCTGGGGGTAAAGTCGAGCTGGGCATTGATGCTGTGAATATAGTTGATACTGTACAATGAAAGGCCTTGGAATTGAATTGCTGATGTTGCGCAGGTTAGTGCCTAGGACCATTCTAGCTTGCAATTTTGTGGCTATTGCTGATTTAACATGATTATAGATGCTTGATATAGATCTCCTAATGCTTGTAGGCTCACCTGTCTGATATTCAGCTTAGGGTGGGGCTAGGGGGAGGGGGGGGGGTTATCGCGGGGGAGGCTAAATTGCAAGGAGGGAGAGCGTAGTTGTTTCCATAGACCTTAATCCAGCCGGAATGGCTTCTGAACAATGTGCACTGCACAGTGCCTAAAATGGCTACTATGTCAGCTGCTCG
>Ga0307511_10005753_pt1 | contig 12553 bp, 10 predicted proteins | sample 13_EM_MG_FD_200266 | JGI IMG/M metagenome (GOLD analysis project Ga0307511, IMG submission 200266) | Populus trichocarpa ectomycorrhiza microbial communities from riparian zone in the Pacific Northwest, United States - 13_EM | ecosystem: Host-associated > Plants > Roots > Unclassified | place...
ATCTTCAAATTGATATTTTTTTTCTCTAGTTTTCTAAATAGAGATGGATTTTCGACGAGAAAAATTATAAAAGATATCCAAACGAGTTTGTTCATGTGCTGGTTGGAAGGTCATGTTATATTTCATACTCATCAAACCCTCATGTTATGTTCATCACGACATTGGCATTCAAGCACTTTGCGTACACAGCACATGAATTTTATGAAAGCCCGTGATATGTCCTAGCTAATGAAGCATCAATCCAGTGATTAAACTTCATAAATTGAGGCTATACATGGGAGTTAGATTAATGTCCAGAGTTAAGATTTCTCAAAATATAAATTCTAGCAAAGCAAAGCAACAACATGTAGAGATAATCAAGTTAATTTACCATGCAAAACAACTCGTAGATACGTACGTATACGTTCATCCAATTATAAAGCTATTTATACATATATAACGTTGTTATAGGGTACAGAACTTAGTGTATATATATATAGAATATATATATGGGGGATATATATACTAGTCTAGGACACACACAACACAACTTACATACGCATACGTCTGGATTTCGTTTTGCTTTATTTATTCAAATATACTACTGCTCGGACTGTCTCAACCTCTTTAACATGCATGACGGAACCAGCCATCAGTTTGGTATGAGCTTGAAAGGAGGCCTAACAAGAGCTGGAGCTGGTTTATAGTTTCCATAGTCTTTGGTATTAGCTTTCAGAAGCCTTTCATGGATAGTTGTCGCTTCGTTGTTGTGCGATGGCTTGCTTGATATCTCCTACCATGGGCAATAATTGTGAGATGAATCGTTAATTGGAAAGAACTTGATGAAAGAAGAGAGATTTGTTATGAGAATCATAACGTAGCTGCTAACATTCTAACAATGATATTTCATGATATAAACTGGGCATGTGAGCTATATTACATCGATCCATGGTTAAAGGGCAAGGCTCGTACGTGTTATCGATAAATCTTGCACCATCAACAGCAGCGACAACGAAAAATCTCATGATTATAATCCAAGAAACTTACCAGCCTTGTTAATTAATAAATTTTCATTGCTTGCTCCATAATTATAAAGAATTCAAAGACTTTAGAGATTTAATTTTGTTTTTGACCGTTTACTAGCTATTTACAAACCTCGTAAGTGGCGGCACTGACCTCCACTTCCTCCGCCAACTTGTTCACAGACTTGGACCGTCGACCTGCAATTTGAAGGCGTGTTAATGGCAAACTAATTTTCCTGCTACAAGTTACAAATTCCCAACATAAGAAAAAGAGAGAGTTAAATCGATCAAATTCCCTTGGAGTGTTTGTTTGCATGCATGTTACCCTAGCTAGCATGCATAATTGCAGTTTGACACTTGGTGTACAGACATATCTGTAGGTTACAGAAGGCACAGTTGATTGAATCTTGTCTACATATTTATACTGCATCCTTTTTTTTAGTGTGTGATCGTACGGATATGCACCAAAAGCTGCAGCAAAGAGACAGAAAAAGGAGCACAGCCACCTGCAAAGGAAGTTGATAGAAATGATGCTGAAATAAGGAGGAAGAGAAGGCTAATCTTCTTGAGAAGCATGAGACCCATGTTAGGCAACTTTGTCTTTCCAATCCTCTTCAGGGAGAGTACGCTTAACTAAACCAGCTTCCTCTCTATGTTAATTGAAACTAAGCACTAGTTAGAGTGGAAGACTTGGAGATTATAAACCGAACAGCGATTAATTAACTAGAAACTTTAGCTTTTAAGTATAAAATTCAAAATAAAAAGGTAAAGAAGACCACTTTTCTTTTGTCGGGACTACAAGTCTACGAAGTTAGTGGATTTATATAGTTGTTAATCCAGAGAGGGTTGCCTCAGAGGAAACTACCAAAATCTCCCTCCATCTTTAGAAGCTGGAAAGTTAATTTGGTCTAGATGATCGATGCAAGGAATCATCATCAGAAAACAAAGAAAATAAAACCCATAAAATTGTCATATTAAAAATAAATAAATTTATTGAGCTCTTATTAAATTTGGAATTTTAGATATTGATGAGTCAGAATTAAAGAGCACTGATTCTACATAAAAGATAAATATATACAAGTGAAAACTAGGTCAAGAATGCTTGCTGATTCGAGTATTTTTTTTTTTAGTTTAATATGGGTGTCCGGACTAGCTTGCGTGCACCTCGACTAATCCCACAGGCCCTGAAGTTAATGACCATTTAAGCCTCCAGTGACCATCATATGAGCAACCACAGGGCTCGAACCTGAGACAACAGAGGGAGCAAACCTCTTAATCTTAAATTTTTATTATTGAACCACTATCTAGATGGTTGAGTATTGTTATTTTGATCTTTGATTGTGTCCTGATTAATTAATTAAAGATGAATTAGGTTGCATAAAATAGCTTTTAAATATGATTGGTGCTTCCAATTATATCCTCAACGACAAGGACATCCCATCAAATACAAATGAAAAAATAAATAAATAAATAAATACTAGTGGAGAATAAACGAAGTCACCGTGAGATCACAAAGTAACTTTATCTTCCTTCTCTTTTCTAATAAAATGGTATTAGGAGTACTCCTACCCTAGTTAATTTACCATTCCTATAAACCTAACAAATAAAAATAAAAATTAATAAATACAAACAAAACAAAAACTTTAATATGAGTAAATTTATTGTTTAATATTTTTTTATTTATAAATACATCGATAATTTTATTATTCACAATAAATTTTTCAACCAAGTATTTTTATATATGAGTATGTTAATAAAATTTTTATTAATAAAATCAGTGTATAAATACTGATAAAATCAGTGTGTGACCACCTACAAAATATTCCAAATTAAAAAATTCCAGAAGTGTTAATTTTAGTAAATCCATCCTTAATTATCAAATTATTGACCAATCTCCTTGTTAACACTTCGAACTACAATGCGTCAAGTTTGAACAGAAGCACACACGACTAGTTAGAGAATACTTATGTGACTTGTGGTGTATATCATGGACTAACACATCAGCTTAATTGGCAATGTTCTTATCATCTTCTTCGACCTAGAAATGTGATACACGGGGCGACGAGAAGTTTGTGGTTTCTTTTTAGGGGTGGTTAGTGATATGGTAATGGTTATTTTTTATTTAAAAATAAATTTTTTATTTTTAATATCAGTATACTAAAATAATCTAAAAATACTAAAAAATATTGAAGAAAAATATTTTTTAAATGTTTTTTAAAAACACAAAAACAAACAGTCCAATTAAATACCGAAGATAAAATGCAAGAGCATGCTTGTCTTAATAATTCCCACTCTCCCAACAATATTATCATGGTGGTTCGTCCCAATATTTTTAATATCCGCCACTTCCATAAAGCATGCCTTAGGCACCTACTTTAGCATATCTTTTGCCTTTTGATCTCCAGTGAATCAAGGAACACCCATCTATATATACCCAAATAATTAATTATAGCACTATTGCCAGCTCCTTGCGAGACCCAATAGAAACATATATTACAAGCAATTCGATTATACAGACAATCACTATCTTTCTCTTTTTGAGAAGGGATGAAAGAATAAAGCTAAATCACGTAACGAATTCCAGTAAAGAACAAGGAGGTCAGTTTACGCTAAAAGTGGTCGGAAAAAATCTGACTCGAAATGGGAAATTTCGATTATTCTCGTCCTCCAAGTTTTTCTTGAGGGTTTCATATTAATAGCGTCTAAAAGGACGACGGCAAGAAATAAATTCATCTTTTTTTATATATATATTTATACTCGAGTCAAATCTTCACATCAAAACTATTAGATTATATAATATTATAGGCAAAATTCTTAAATTTATCCTACATTTACATCAATTATTTAATTTTAATTTTGTATTTTTATCTGTTAGGAAAAACCCTTATGTTTATTGCTGATTATTTGTGGTTAAATCTCGTAGTTAAGCATGATGGCATGGCTTTTGGTGCGGGTAAGAAATAAAACAAAACAAAACAAAGGATTCTTTCTTTCTCGTACGGATATGGAGTATGGACAGCAGGAAGACGGAAAAGGAGCACATCCACCAGCAAAAGAAGTTGATGGAAATGATGCTGAAATTATAAGGAGGGAGAGAAAGCTAATCTTCTTGAACACCCATTTTAGGCAACTTTGTCCTTCTAATTATTTGTTATTTTTCTCTCTTCAGAGAGGGAACGCCCAGACGGGCCTCCCTCTCTATAATAATTGAAAGCACTTGGAATCGAAGTCTTAGAGATAATAAACTGATTGACGATTAGTTTATTTGAAAAAGAAAACCAAACTTTAGCCTTTAAGTTTAAAATTCAAAATAAAAGTTGAAGAAGACCACTTTTCTTTTGTCGGGGACCGAGTCGATGAAATTAGTGGATCTATGTGGTAGTTGATCCATAGAGGGTGGCCTTGGTGGAAATTATTAAAATCTCCCTCGAATTTTAGAGGCTGGAAAGCTTGGTTAGATGATGATGACGATGATGACGGAAGGATTTCTCTTCAAAAACAAAGCAAAGCCAACGCATAAACATAGACAGGATAAAGAAAATATATCAATATAGTGTTACTGATTAACAAAAGATGCTGTACGAATAGCTGAACTCACTTAATTGAATAATAGGGTTATAATTAACTTAATTAATTATTCATGGTGGTAAGTAACATGTAAGACATAATTAAAAAAAGAATCACGTTATATTATTTTTTTGATATCTATAAAATAATGATCAAGGTTGTCGAATTAGTTTTCACACGTCAAAATTAATGAAGTTTTTCCTAATCTAATCTTAGTCGGAACATCTAGAATTATATGTATAAAAAATATCGAACTTATTAATTTTTAAATTTAAGATATTAATGACTCAAAACTTAATATATACCACTTAATTATTCTCCATGAAAGAAAGATATGTCAATATCAATGGAAACTAGGTCATGAATGCTTGTTGATTTGAGTTTTGTTTGTCATTTGTTTATGTTCTAAAAATGAGCTAGATGGTATAAAATAGCTTTTTTTAAGACAGCCAGTGAAAATACTTTATATAAAATATGGAGTTTTTATAACTATATCTTGGTCGATGGAGTCATGGCTTGAATTTGGATCTTGGTATATAGAGTGCGTAACTGTGTGTAGATGTACATGCACTATAGAGATTATGTAACATAACTTGGTCGGTATAGAAACAAATATGTGTACGTAAAAAGAAAATTATAATTGTGAAAAAATAATAAAAAAATATATTAAGGTATGTGTATGGTGAGACAAAGATCCTCTCGTGTGTGTATGGATCTGCTCAAGCCTATAATGAAACTCGACACACATGGATTTTTAAAAAAAAACATTATGTGTTGTTTTCCGGATAATCTTCAACTACGACAGGGATAACCATCAAATACAAGTGAAAAGACATTGATGAAAGATAAAGGAAGTCATCGTGGGATTATAAAGTATCATTTATCTTCCTTGTATTCGAAGAGGCTGTAGGAGAAGCACTTCGACCTTAGTCAAGTAAACCCTCCCTTCCTTGTCTTGTGTATCCAATTAGTGGCCAATCTCCTTGTTAACACTCCTAAAAACGTGTCAGGTTAGACCAAAACTACATGATTAGCAAGCATGATTAGAGTAGATTTATCATTTTATGCGACTTAATTATGTGGGGTGTATATCATGGACTAAGACATCAGCTTGGCAGTGTTTATACCATCTTCAGCATAGAGGGAGTTTGTGGTTTCTTTTCACCAGTGAACGGAGGACTGGGAGAATAAAATGCAAGAGCATGCTTGTCCCAATAATATTATCATGGTGGGTCATTCCAATATTTTTAATATCTGCCACTTAGTGAAGCATGCCTTGGCACCTGTTAATTTTAGCATGTCTTTTGCTTTTTGATCTCCAATAAAAGTATACACGCAGGCCCCTTGATCTTATCAGATGCTCCAATCCAACATGGAATACATCAGATCACATTATTTTTCTTTTCATTTTATTACGTCTCCCTGCTTTTCATCATTTCTTAGATACATGGAATCGAGGAAGGAACATCCATTTATAGTTTATACTACCAAGCAATTAATTAATTAATTACAGCACTATAACCTACTTGCTAGACCCAATGGAAACATAAATTACAAACAATTCGATTACATGATCATTATCTCTCTCTTTCTGAGAAAGTTTTCAAGTTAAATCATGTAGAAAATCTCCGTAAAGAACATGGAAGCCAGTTTATGCTAATATTGTTCGGCAAAAATCTAATCCCAAAGAAGTTCTTATTCTTATTTTTTAATTCCTGGTCCTATCAAATACCATCATGTCATCATATTTGACTATCAAATTTAACCATGGTTAATAATTATATAATTTTAAAAAAAATTAAAAACACAAGGGTTTTTTTTTACCGAATTAAAACCACGAGATAAAAAATAATTAATCAATACAAATATAGGATTAAATTAACAAATTTCGCCGATAATGTAGACTGGTCAGTTTTCGGAGTTCGGCAGACATGGTAGATACTTAACCAAACACATCGAAGACTCCACATGCACCTGTAGAAATGAAGAATTGGGATCCGCTAAGTATCAATCGATATATCTATGATGTTGAACCGGTAGTTATTGCCTTGTCATCTTCATGGCGCAAGCTGTTGGCTCGACTGTAAGCAGCTTTGGCACCCTGAGAAACAATGGGAGATTGAATTGATGAGACTGTTTAATGCTTCATCATGAAAGAAATATCAAACCACAACTCTTTACATGGATATAGAAGGAAGCGAGCAATACTCACTTGGAAGATTGTTCCAAGTTTTTTCAATCCTTTAGCCCGTGACTTCAGGACATCACGGGACACAATAGGGTCTTTCAGTACCTGAAACAGAAAACATAGTTAAGAAATCTTTCTTAATTTTAGCATGAACACCATTGTTTTTCATGCAATCCCTTCCTAGAGATCAATCCATACAAAATGTCTGCTGAGTCTTAACACAACTTTAAATCATTTTGTAACCTCTTGACCCTAACCAAACATTCAGAACCAAATAGGCATTCATAGGATATCAAATCTTGCATTGCACAAAAGAAAATAATGGAAGACAAAATGCTTCACACGAACTGAATCCAGGGAGCATGCTGGTGCCGAACTTCAACATACAGCAACTTGAGGGCATGTGATACGGTCAGCAAGTAGGTCGACTGAGGTGTATGTTAAGCATTTTTCCAATGAATTCAACTGTCACCTCATAATTTTCAAGCATGTCAGCCTAGAACTTTGTGACAGGATAGAAAGAAATCACCAGAAGTCACCAGGTAAAATTGGAATTAGGGCATCTATCAAAAACCAGTGTGTTTGTTTTAGAAGGCAAGCGAATACTTCAGTTTGCTAATAACAGGCAGAACTGCATTCTAGTTCCTCTTAATCTCTTCGAACTACCAATAAGATGTGAAAAGTTTTAAATTAGCAACCATCTAATTAATTCTCTTTGATTCTTAAACAAACTTAGAACTGAGATTTAATGTCATGAGTCTGTACACTAATAAAAGCCGAGGGATAACCCGTTTGGCCACCGCTATTCCATAACATCATAACTCGAAGGCTTGCAGGATAAATTAAGATGTCATAAGAATAAGAAGGGAAAAGAGAACAACTTACTGCTTGGCACACACGTGATAAAGTACTCTCAATATCAAGCACATTGATCTGCCAAAGTGATTGAAGCATAGAATCCTTCTTATCTTCAAGGATTTTCTGCATGCTCTCTTCTTGGTTTTCTACTCCATTCAACTTCTTTAACTCCTCCCGTATTTGAATTAAGGAAACAGCACCTGCAGATTCAAGAGAAAATACTCTTCTTAGGTTCCGTTTAAATTATAAACTAACATGAATGACCTTGAAGCCTGTTTCAAGATATTGAAGCTTTGATTTCAGAGAACTGTACCTGAAGCAGCCATTACTTGTGATTTCATCAGGTGTCCTTTATCCCGTACCCATTCTGCTAAAAATGGTACCTTCATATACCGTCTGTCCTTTCCAAGCTCCCTAGCAGCTTTCCTCGTGTAGATATAACCAATGGTGTGCAGCATAGCCTCACCAAATGCTGATGATTTTAGTGGTTATGAGTTGAATTAGAAATTCAGGAAATTTTATTTTAAAAGCAAGAAGTTGATGAGGCAATTCCAGCAGCATTTGAATAATGCACAATTACTAAAATAATAGTCTTTTCATGTTGCTATGTAGCAAAGACTTTTAAGAGTAATATTTGAAAGATAACTCCCGCATGGCCGAAAACCTTCATAAACTCAATATTGGGTCAGATCTACCACTGCCCTGTGGACTAGGATGGGCACATCAGCTTGGACAGTATTAGCATAACCTAGGCATTGCCATGGAATCCTGAGTTATGTGAAAGGATATAGACAAGCTTCAGAAAAGGAAAAAAGAAATGAAGTGATGGTGCATGACATAGTGGCAGGGAACAGGACCTACTTCCACATCAAAATAGTTATTCTCCAGAATCCTCTAGCTGCACTTATATGCTCAAGAAGAAATCATCGGGTTGGACCACACTGGTATACCCCAGAAACAACCACTAAAACAAGAGGACATAAGAATTCCTTCTTGCAGCAGGTTTTCCAGAGTCAACACTTCTCAGAGTTCCTTACCTATTTTAAGTGATTCAAAATGTTAACTGAGGAAGAAATTATACCAGCTGTTGAGAGGCGGCGTGCTTCTGACTGTGCCCAATTTGTAAACTCATTCTCCTGGCCTTCAACAAATGTTTCAAGGCGAATTTTGAGATTTGTTATTAGCTTTTCGTCTCTCTCTTTCTGCAGCACCTGTTGATTAAAAAATAGACAGGGGCTTTAATGGAATGCACCAGACGCTGACATTGAAAAATGACGCTGACATTGAAAAACATAAGTAAATAAAATACCTTCATCTTCTCTTGATTTCTCTGCTGTTGCATTTCCTTGTCCTGTATGTCGTCTTCATTTTCAAAAGATGATAATGTAGCCAGTGCAAGTTGACCAACATAATCTTCAAATAATTCACTCCCAAATAGCATTCCAAAGACAGCTGAAGGATCCAACATGATTTCCCTGGAAAAGAAAGTATCTCTCATGATTTCTTCTGGATTAAACAAGAGAAATGAAACAAAGATTAAAAGAGAAACACAACAATGATTAACAGAGGAACCTATTACAACACAATATTAGTGCAAGATGGAGGACAAGTCATTCCCTAATAAAATTAGTATCCTGCTAAATGGTTAGAGCCCTGGAAATGAACAAGTCAGTGGCCAAGTATATTGAATGGATTAATGTGGTCTTCTTGGCAGTGTGCAAGTCCCAATCTGGCTGTATCCAACTGTTTTTCTTCATCGTGAGAAAAAAAATTATATTTTTCTTCTTCAATTTTTCCTCTGTAACTTCTATATTTTAACCTGAGTAGCATGTATTTAAGCTTCATTTCCTTTTCTTTTTTTTTATGGTTAACAAATTTAATTCCACTAGGATTAATCGACTAAAATGTAAGCATATTTGGAGCTGTTTTTATAATGAAACATCCTACCTTCTATTTTCCTGCAACTAAAGGCGTGTACCTGATTTTGCATTCAATCTTCATCAACTTCCCATTAAAAACTAAGGGAATCAGCATCTTAGCAAAATGAAATATTTCTATAACTAAAAGTGTTCCTCTATGTTGTGTTCCAGAAAGTCCCCGAAGAAGTTTAAGTAGCAGAATAATAGCAAGCAATTTATAGTAGAAAAATTTACAATCTCGTTTTACATTATTTAAACTTACTCTGTTATTCCTTCCTTTCCATACTTGTCGTATCCTTCACGTTTCTGAGGATCACTTAAGATCTGGTATGCTTCACCAAGTATCTAAAAACATGTATCATAGCAAATAAATAAGCACACAGAAGCTCAACAACAGATGAAAGTTGACAGATAAATGTCTTCTTCCATTGTTTATACGCTCACGCCTTTCATAACCATCAAGGAATGAAATGAAAAGGCAATGCGCTCCGATTTTCCAAGCAAGGAGGCACACTAGGTCCAAATAAATGACAATTGTAATAGACATTAGAACTTGGTTTTCCTCATTCTGCAGTACAGTTGAATATCAATACAACTTAACTCTACCATAGGATTATTTGTTCAAAACGACAAATAACTGACTAGCACTAGACTATGCCACAATAACCAAGATATAGTCTTCAACGATGATCAAATTTATTAGCTAACCTGAAAATTATCTGCAGCTTTTGGATCACCGGGGTTTTTATCTGGATGAACTACTTTTGCCTGTACAGAACACATAAAACCACAATCAATTACAATCCCACGAATCTGAGTAAATGAGCAGGAAAAAAAAACCGCTTTCACATGTTCATGATAAAAACAAAAATTTTGTAGCTGCAAATTAAGCCCATATTTCGAAATTCACAGCCCTCTTAAAAGAACAACTTAAGTGCATTATTTTTTTTCCGCCCATAGGATTGAAGCTATAAACCTTGTGGCTAATACACGAGATAGAAACTACTTCCATTGAAAGCTTAAGCTCACCTTGAGATAGTAAGCCTTCTTGATCTCTGCCGATGACGCATCGACACTAACCCCCAAAATGTCATAAAAAGCTGCATCTTTCACCATTGGTTTTGCTTTCAATCTTGATTTACGAGAACTACATTTAAGATCAGAGAAACCAAGACAACGAATCAGCCTCATTGACAAACCAGAGAAAGTAAATTCAATTCAGCAAACTGTGTTCATTTCTAAACATCAAAAGAATCTTTCTTTCTAAGAGAAACAGCATGCGTTGCTTCCAGGAATCCAGATTATACAATGCCATGCAGCATACATATAGCTTCCTCATTGATAAACGACATGTAGCAGAATCGGATCAAAAAACCAGATAACAAGATCGGGTTTTTGATAAAAACAAGGAGATTCTTACCACGATCTTAGCTTATACTAAAAAAAAAACCTATAACACATAGAGTATTAAAGAAATTACAAAGGAAAAACAACGAAACAAGATCAAGAATCTTGAACTTACATTACAGAAGATTAAGAGAGAAATTAGAGATAGGATTGTAAAGACACGGAGGCTTGTTAATTTCTCGCAAAGAAGAAGTGAAACTAAAAGATCAAGGTAAGAAAGCAAGAAGGGGAAGGACCACGTGTCTCCCAGTCAGCTTTGGATGAGCTTTTTATACTTTCGAAAGTTTTTAATTGGTTAATAAGAAGAAAAGAAACGTTAACCACTAACCATGTCAATGATTATAAGAAACGGTAACGTTTTTTTCTGGAACTTAAGAAATTAATTCTGTTATGTTTTCTAACTTAAACTCGCTTTGAAATTAATTCTGTCGTTATTACATTAATACCATCGAGCCATAAAATTCAAATAAAAAAATTATAGTTATTCGTACCCAGGGCAAGGTTTAAAAAAAATCAACACTTAGTTTAGCTGGTTTCACTGAGTTGACTCCGCCAATGAAGTAGCACTCAGTTAATCTGATTAAAAGTTTATTTAATTTTAAAAAATATTAAAAATATTGTCATTTTAACTTCTTCTTTTTTTTAATAAAATTTAAAATGATATTATTGCTTCAATATCATTTTAAATGGGCCTTTTCACTTTCTCAGGAATCAGAATTTAAATGGGCTTCCTAATGGCATACCAATGTTACTTGATAGGCCTTGGGCATCGCTGATCCACTAATGCCCTTGACTAGACGGTAGGCCTAATCCAGGATTCCGCGTGGGCCATGAAAGCCTGCTTTGTCATTTCTAACCCTTCTGTAATGGAATCAAATGAACCTCCACTTCCCATGCGGCATGGACTTTGACAGGTGTAGTTTTTGTTTTTTTATATATATTTTTAATGTATTTTTATATAAAAAATATTAAATTCATATTTTATTTAGTATTTCTTATTGATATAAAAAATTAAGAAAAAAAATGCTCTCTCCTGGAAACTTCTCATTCTGTAGCGTTCAAGCCTCCAAGGATTCGGATATCCATTTGGTTTTAAGAAAATTTAGTCCAGAGGTTGTGGGTTCAATTTCTGTGAGGCGCAACTATTTTTTAAACCATTTTCTTAAAAAACAGAGGATCTACCCCAATAATAATAATAATAATAATAATAATAATAAACAGTGCTTATCTTGTTGGTGACTTCTTTTTTTCCACGTGTTTTTTTTGTAGGTATAAATTTTTTTTATCCCGTTCACTTACTTTTTAATTTTAATATTTTTCTTAAATACTATTATAAATTTTCATTTGAATTTAATTTTTTTTCAATTATTACATATCAGACAAAAAAAATAATAACAACAATAATAAATTGTTCTTGAAAATTCTATCAAAATTCCTTTTATATTATTAAAATATTTAAATTGATTTTGAACTTGATTTTATCACATATATGATTTCTTTTAGCTTTCAACTACACAAAACATGGAAAAACTATTTTGATATTTTTTTTGTTAATTTGTCTTAACAATAATAAAATGTTTTTTAAAATATAACTAAAAATTTTAGTTAAAAAC
>Ga0307511_10005755_pt1 | contig 12550 bp, 7 predicted proteins | sample 13_EM_MG_FD_200266 | JGI IMG/M metagenome (GOLD analysis project Ga0307511, IMG submission 200266) | Populus trichocarpa ectomycorrhiza microbial communities from riparian zone in the Pacific Northwest, United States - 13_EM | ecosystem: Host-associated > Plants > Roots > Unclassified | place...
TTTCAGTAGTATATGTATTTTGTTTGATTGTTTACTTGTTTTATTGTTTTTTCTCAAACAAACTTGTTGTATGGATTTATGATTTTGTACATGTTATGATTTGTTTTAGATTTTATAAAATTATATTTGTTTGTAAATTGTTGAAACTTATATCAAATTACTGACTTAGGTGTGTTGTGATGAAATAAATAATGGCTTGTTTAACAGGTCCGTTTTATATATTTGTTAATTTTATTGCTGAGTTGTAATTTTTGTAAATGTGTACAAATTTTTGTATGTACGTATATAATTGATAATGAATTAAAAGAAGTATTAAAGTAGGTTTAATAATCTTGAGTTAAACCAATATTTTTTCAAATTTATGTTAATGTAGTTAATTAATACTTGTTGTCATCATTATTTGATATAGATTCGATAGAAGTGATGAACAATTCATAGATTTATCAAGATTCACCCAATGATTGCGGATGATGGATTAGTGTAATGGGGTTTAGGGTTTTATTAATTACACAACATTTAATCATTTGTTCCTCATAAGACCATGATAGAAAGAATGGTTGGGTCAACTTCTAGTGCTAGCAACGTGCATGGAGTTATAGATGACAACAATAATCTTTATAGAACTATGGTTATGGATGCGATGAGAATGAATCAAAGTAATGTCGATCAATGTTCAATCATAGATGAAGAACCTAATGTAGATGCGGCCAGGTTTTTTGATCTTTTGAAAGATTCTAACGAACCATTATGGGATGGTTGCACAAATCCCAGTAAATTATCAGCCGTTGCACAGGTGTTTACTATCAAATCGGATTATAAGTTGAGTGAAGTTGGTTATGACAAAATTATCGAATGGGCAAGAAATATTTTACCTGAAGGGAACAGACTAAAAGAAAACTTATATATTGCTAAGTCCATGATGAAATCCCTTGGTCTAAGATACCAGAAAATTGACATGTGTCTAAACTTCTGCATGTTGTACTACCTTGAAAATGCTAAGCTGATCGAGTACAGGACATGTTGGCATTCTCATTATAAACCCAAAACTAGCAGGGGAAGGATTTTTGTCACACATAAAAAACTTAGATACTTTCCAATCACACATAGACTGCAGAGGTTATTCATGTCATCAAAGACTGCTGAGCACATGACATGACACCAATCACATGATGTAATGGATGGAGTGATGGAGCACCCTTCTGACAGTAAAACATGGAAACACTTTAACAATGTGCATCCTCACTTTTCAGTTGAATCATGAAACGTGCGAAGCAAACTATTCCCCTCACCTAGACATTGTTCATAGATCATCACACCAATGAAAATATTGACGGTTTGTGTTCATCGATGTATGCTAGAGGCGAAGGGAATTGTTTCCCTCCCCTAGGCACTGTTCATGAAACATCACACCAATGGTCTATGTCCGTCAATGTATTCTAGAAGTGAAGGGAACTGTTCCCTTTACATATCGATGATGGCAATTAAACTTACTAACTGAGTGGTAGGTTTTCCGACAGAATCACCGATGGACAACGAATTCCAACGTGTTGGTAATTAATGCATCTCTAATTGTTTACTATTTATTATTTTACCGATGAAATCATGAACGAACTGAAAAAAATCTAGAAGGGTTTTTAAAAATTTTCGTGCGAAATGAAATTTTTAAGGGGACGTTACTAAGGGAATCACCGATAAACAATTTAAAAATAATAATATTTAATAGTCTGTTGGTAATTTCATCCATAAAACCTAGTATAAAAACTCCATGAGCGCACCAGACCTTCATTTTCTTCAGTTGGCTTAAAAACATTGCTCTTCGTTTTATTCTCGAATTCTTCAATTTTGTCTTTCAAATATTAAGGCTACAAATTAAACCTCATTTCTCTCAACACAATCGACAGGTATTTGTGGTGAATGTTTTGACATATTTTCTTCTTATTTTTCTTCTTTTTTTTGGTTTATTAATAATGTATTTTTTTTTGTTTTTTTATATAACACATAGTTCAACTCTAAAATTAAGCATGCCATTAAGGTAAGAATTTTTCATTCCTAAGGCCTAAATTTGTTTTTGTATTGTTTTTTATTTTTTTGTCTATATTGCAATAATGTTTTATTGTTTTGTTGAATTTTAATTGTTATTGTCAAATTTGTTGTTTAATGTAAATTGAATATATAGGATTAAATTTAATTACAAAAAATTCTTGTCAATTTAGGATTAAAAATATTATCATGTAGAAAATGAGAATTTTCTATAAAATTGAATTATTCAAAATTATTGGTAGAAATTAAATAAAATCAATTTGTTTGTAGCATATATGTTGTCTATTTGCAGGATTAAAAATTTTAGGTAGTTTCTAGTATAGGGAAGGTGCTGCCGAATTGTTTTTTTTTAAAAAATTAAAATTGTTTATCCAAATATTTATCAAATTTGTGTAGATGTATAGGAGAAAATCAAGTGCACGTCATGAGCACATGATTACAGCTAGTTATTCTAGCAGCGATGATGACAATAACGTGTCATTAGGTGCCGACCAAGAAGAGACACTTGAAACACATACATCAACTCACGACACTGCTTCTTCGAGTGCAGTTCCGCAATGTAAAAGAGGTATCCCTTCATAGTAGGATCCATTCAACTGCAAGTATGAGGTGCATTGGAAAGACGACCTTTCAATGCAAGTTTGTTTTGCTTTGAGTTGGTTTATATTTAACAATTTATGAACAAATAATATTTCATTAAAATTATCAATTTTCAGGTTCACAAACATTGAAGCTGCCCGAATAATAACATCGACATTTAAATTGTCAATGAAAATTCTATTATTTCAATGGAGTCAGGTTTTCAAACATCCTGATTGGAAGTCACAGGTCGATGCATGGTTTACAAGATTTAAATTTAGTGTTAACTTAAAGTATTTACTATTTTTTATGTTAATTCCTATACTTTATTGAAATTATTGAATTTTTTTATAAATGTTTATTGCAAAGCTAAATTTGAGTGGGATAAAGCAAATGATAATGTTGCGAGTAGGGTTTGAGAGAATCACGTTGCAACTAGGTAACATAAAAAACAATACGATAATTTTTTTTGAATTTTAAATATTAAAATTTTATTTGTCATTAACTCATATATAATACGTTTGAATCATATAGGTTGTGTGATATTTGGTATGAGACACAAAAAAATTAAAAAAATATGTCAGAGAAAACACTCTACTAGGCTGGAATGACGTGACGGTTTAGAAGGATTTCAACCTGCCATACATCATAGAGAATATATGGGCGGAATATATTCAACACGTGATGTCCGAGCATTTCACATGATGCTCATAGTCTGGTGCGAGGAACCGGAGCCGGTAAATTCACGGTTTGGTTACCACACACACCGGCGACTCTGTTCTGTTTGTTTCGCATGCGAAGTGAATGGTAAGAGTTATTTTAATCACATCTATTTTTAATTAATTTTTTTTATTTATAAATATATTTAACTGACAATAATTTTTTTTTCCAAACTACGGTTCTTGGACGTGAGCCAAACCTAATAGAGCTTTTTGTGAAGACGCACGTGTGAAGTGAAAACCACCAAAAAGAGGTGCAGCAGTTCATCAACAATCAAGCTCAACACTTTATGGTATGTTTGTTGAACCATTTTCTATCATAAGTTATTATTTTCTTGAATTTGATGATTTCATTTTTTATTTCCAGGAGACATACAACAGTTGATTGAAGGAGAGATACGAAGACTATTCTTCAACCCACCCGGATTTTGATCTGGATTTGTGGATGGAAACAGAATTGTCTGTGGACGCAATATAAATTGAGTGTATGGACTCTCCAATACTACAACCGAGAACTTGCGGATGGCTTATAGTGTTTCAACCGTTGGGAGGTTGCAATCGATATCGAGCACTTAGTCTCCGGAGTTCGCGACCTTATTATAGCAAGGAGTGCAAGAACATACGGCTCATCTAAATAAAAAAATATGAATGACTCTCTACGGATTATAAAGAACTCCATCGATTGGTTATGGATATTAGATCACAAATGAGTGATACACGTGCACCTCCTTATTAGCTCTATGGTCTCGGGAATGACCAGCCTCCTACTCCAGCACAACCTTTATTCTAGTTTCATTGTATTTGAACGTATAAATTTGTAATAAATATTTGGCTTTCATATTAAGATAATTTATTTTTGCATACTTGAATTTTATACAAATTTAATTTTTTAAAAATTATTTTCTTTTTCTATTCAATATATTTTTTTAAAAAATAGATTTTTTAATTATTATGGACGGGGTTACCGATAGACTCATTTAAAAGTATCTATATATTGGTTCCAAATATTTTTTTATATCTCAACTTATGAGAACAATATTTTTTTTCATAGAAAAAAGAACACCAAATATACCAATCTCAACAATTCTAATTAATGTCCAGTGTTAATAGAGCATCAACCATGAATATTTAAGAACAATGTTTTGATTAAATAAAAATATTATAATTATAACTACTTTATAATTTCATTTACAAAATATTCTTATCTCAATAACTTTATATTTACTCTTGACTACATGGTAAGAATCATGTCTTGTGTTTTAAATTACATTAAAAAAATCGGTAAAAACTAGAGGAAGTATGGAAAGATGGGCAAGTTATTGTGTTGGTTGCGTGAAGAACTTTTATAACTCAATTTAATAGTTTTTTTTAAATTATTTTTTTAAAAAAATAAATAGTTACTTGTTTGTTTTACCTTAATGACTAAAATCTAACATATATGTAAAATATGTTTAAATTTAGACATAACAAGAAGAAGTATTTAACATATATGTTTGAATAGACACCTAATGCTAAAAACTAAAACATGTATATTTAATCACTAATTTCTTTCATTTAAATCTCGAACAATTTTGTATGCAAACCAGCGACGGCGGGGTCCTCCAACCAATAAACACGAAGTATTTTATTATAGATGCAAAGAGCAAGGCCGTCGACCTGCGCTCCTTCTAGTTGACCCCTAACCCATGGCGAGGGCTAGGCGGTGGGAAATGGCCACATGGGGCTAGTCGGTGGGGCCACCACGAGTACGCCACTGAGAAATGAGTGGCCCTTCTAGTCCACGAGAGTTGGCTGCCAATCTTGTTTTTGTCCATTTCCTAGTTGATCTTTTTTGAATTAAAATCCAACTACGTGGTGCTGCGTTACCAACCCGGGAAGGCATCACGACAGACCGACCTTATCACTGTCTAGCTACGAAGCAGAATGCATGGTTGAAATCTCTAATCTTGGTGTGGTGTCCGTACTGCCATAAATGCTTCATGCCAACACAACTCATGTATATCTTCGTTGAGCCTATGGCTGCGCCCAGGCTCTGGTAATTAATTTATTATTCTTACTATTATTAACAACAGTCAACAACCAAAGGCAAATCATTCTCCCTTTCCTTAAAAAAAAAGAAAGTATTATTTAATATATTTTTTTCTTCTAATTTTATTATTTAATATTAAATTTATTAACAATTTAGCTTCATCATTTATTTCGATTCTCTTTAAATGAAGTTATCATAATTTCATTAATCGAGTCAAGAGTTTTGTGGATTAAACCGACTGACTCGGGTTTTTTTTGTAATTGAATTACTTTTTTTTCAATTTCATCATTCACCATTTACGTTGATTGAGAATAAAACTTTATAATTTGTTTCAGTTTACTTTCTATAAGGTTATCTCAATCTCATGACCCGAGTCAAGGGTTTAACTGGGTTGACTCGAGTCTTTTTTTGTTCTTTTTTAATCGATTTTTTTTCAATTTCATCATTTAATTCCCCTCCTAACAAAGTACTGTTCATTGGAATAATACCTTTTTTTTCATACTTTAACATTAGATTTATTGAAGAATGAGCTTCATAATTCATTTTGATTTATTTTCTATAAGGTGATTCTAGTTTAATGACCTGATTCACAAGTTTTGCAGGTTAACTCAGGTTTTTTTGTAATTGGATTCTTTTCCAATTTCATCCTTAACCATTTGGGTTGATTATGAATTAAGTTTCAAGATTTCTTTTTTTGATTGATTTTTATGAGGTTATCTCAATTTTATGATCCGAGTCAAGAGTTTGGCGAGTTAAACCAAGTTGACTCAGATCTTTTTTTTTTTTGTCCTTTTTTCATTGATTTATTTTTCTCAATTCTATCATTAAATATTGAATTTATTAAGAATTGAGCTTTATAATTTTTTTTTCTTTCTATTGAGTTATTCTGGTATCATGATCCATGTTTAACATGTTAACCCGGGTTGACTCGGGGATTTTTTTGTCCTTTTTAATGATTTTGTTTTTCAATTTCATTCTTCAACATTGAGTTTATTGAATTGGCTTTCAATATATTTTTTTATTTGTTTTTTTTAAGTTTATCACTATCTCATGACTTGAGTTATAAATTTCAAATATAACCCCAGACGATCTAATATATTTTTAACTAAATATTTTTTAAAATGATGTCGTCTTGAAATTTATTTTAATCAAACTATCTTTTTCTGGTTGTTCATGTTGCCTTTTGAAATGCCTAGAACCTTTTAATGGAATTTGCATATTTTCAATAATTATATTCATGAAAAATGGGGAGGTTTTTCTCTTTTTTATAATATTATTGTCGCATATGTGTCACGTTGCGGCGATCTACCACTTTGTTTTAGGTATTGGGAAAATGGGGGAGATAAAGATTCCTTGTGTTTTATTAGTGTATAGAGGGAATTGGAGTCGCCACCTAGTATTTTGATCACTAGGAACCCTAATTGGTTTCAGAGATCGATCACGTGGACTGGTTGTGTAAATGGAAAGTATTGGCACTCCAAATACATCTTACCTGAGGTAAGCTGCATTGTTTAATTGTATTATATATGCTAAGGTATTATTGTTTTTTATTTGTTGGTCTGTTTAAGGTTCAAGAAAAGTCCTTCTCGGTAAGGAGATTTTTATCTTATAAAGTGAAACCTAACCGTTTTATTGTTAACAAAAGAAACTAATTTTTATTTAACATTAGGAATACGTCTTACGTGTAAGTTCGTAAGTCCAAATATTAAAAGAAAATAAAATAATTGTTTTGGGATTTTTGAAATAGTGGTCAAGTTTTTGTGACTTTAATAAACTAATTATTAAAGCCAGAAATACATGCTAAGACATATTTTTTTGAACTTTTATTGTATGAAAATATAATATGATTTTTTTTCTTTAATAGACTTGGTTGTATGCATGAAAACAAGACTTTTTTTATAGATATTTTTTTTTGAAACATTTCAAAGAAAATCGGGTATTTTAATATCAGATTTGTATTTTTACAATATAAAAATGCCAACAAATATTAATCCAAAATGGTGGAAAAATATGCTAAAAAACCACAAATTGTTTTTGAAAGGATTCTGGAAATTTTGTGAAATTTTCTTTGTTGTTTTCTTTTAAAAAAATAAAAAATAAAATATATAACATTATATATTACAATAATGAATTGGGTTTAGGCCCAACCTAATTATATGGGTTGAACCCAACCTGATTAGGCTGAGTCTAGCCTAGAAGGAAATGGGCCAGACCAGCCCAAAAAGACACTAGGCCACAGCGAGCCCACAATGAAACTCTTTCGGGACTGACCCAAAACAAAATTGGGCCTGGACTAGCCCAAAAACAAAACAAACTCTTTTCACTTTTTTTGTTGGACTCAGCCCAGCCGCGTGGGCTAGGTTGATGGTCCAGTCCGAAGCAACCACACAGTAACCAGTTAATGATATTTCTTGATGTAGAAACGTGAACAGTGCATGTTCTGCATGCAAATAAGCAGACCATGAAGACGAGAAGGAAGAGTAGTGTTACCTGGAATAAAGGGGCTCTGGTAGTTGAGCTGGCGGTGGCTTGTGGTGGCGTGGCTCACGGACAGTGGTTCCAAGCATCGGTGGGAAGAAAAACGGCAACCTCCCTTTTTCCTCTTTTTTTTTTGCTTTCTCTTCTTCGTTCTTGATGAACTTTCTCTTCTGTACCCCCCAACGCCACATTGTTTTTGTTTCTGCCTCAAATTTTCTTTTCTTTATTCCCCTATACTCTCCCCTGTTTTCCCCTATCTTTGCGTTACTGTTTCTCTCTTCTTTTTCTTTTACTTTCTGCCCTCCCTTCTCCCTTCTTTTTTTTTCTCCGTTCATCTCTATTTTTTTTTTCAAAATCTTTCTCTCTTCTAAAAAAAACACTCTCCTCTGTTCCCCATTCCTTTTCTCTTCTCTTTTTTTTTTCCTCATTTTTTTCTTCATTGCTTCCCCCTATTTATAAACAGGAGGAGGAGGGGCACCCTATCCTGTCCCATCGTGCCACAGTATAGGGTGGTATGGGATGTCCTCTGTAAGGCATGGCTCCTCTCTCTTTTCTTCAGCGTTATTGCAGGGCGTGTAGAGGGGGGTACGACTTGTTAGTGTTTGGTCAAGTTGGGGGGAGAGAGAGAGTGCGGAAAAAAAACAAATTCAAAAACCTTCTTCTTCCCCTGCTGCACATCTAGGGGAAGAAGAAGAAGAACAATGTCGTTCAAAACAACACCATTTCGGGCTTCTTCTCTTTTTTTTTTAAGTGAAGAGTTCAAGAAACGACGTTGTTTTGACCAAAACGCGTCATTTTCATTTAAAAGAAAATGGTGCCAAAATATGTTAATTTCCAAATCAGTTTTTAATTTTTTAATTGTTCAATCAAGTCCTCAATTGTAAAATTTTAATTTTAAAAATCAATTTAACTGTATCCCTGCAAAATTCCAACGGCGGCCTTGATGTTGGCCGCTTTTTCAGTTTAGTCATTGGTTTTGAATTTGTGCATTTTAACCCTCAATTAATAAAAAAACAAATTCAACTTCTTCAATGTTGCCCCTGATTTGGTCCATTCCAGCCTCTATATCTACGCGTCTTTTCTAGTTTTGTTCTTGGTTTCGGATTTCTTCAATCAAGTCCCTAATTGGCCATCAAACTTTAATTTCTTCTAATGAAGCCCCTGATTTAACCAAATCAACTCTTAAAAAATATAATTTGACCCCTTAACTTTAATTTCTTCCAATTAAAGCCCAAATTGACTTGGGAATTATTTTTTCTTGCAATCAAACCCTCCATAAATTCAATTAAACCTTCAATAAAATTTTATTGAGTCCATAAAAATCTGATTTTGGACATTTCTTCCTTAAAATGAATTTTGTTTTGTCAACAGGACTCTCCCCAGTCAAAATATATTGTCAAATTTTAATTTTTGTATTTTTTAACCTTTTCAACCAATATTTGATCATTTTCTTAGCGCTTCGGAATCCTCTACTCACTACTATAATTTTTTGGTTTTCTTCCGAATATATTTTTTGATTTTTTGTATTTTTTTTGTGGGAACCCAAAAATGGGTAACAACAATTATAAAGACATAATTTAGTGTGGTTACAACGCCTTATAAATTACAAGCATAAACTAGTCTACAATTACAACAATTAATCAATACCAGGACCTATATGATAAGAAAGGCTCGATAATCTTTTTATAAGGTCTAAAGCCTTCAAAAGAAGATACTTGTAAAACACATAAGACCATGAAAATTGCCATAAGTAATAATATCATTATGATTATTATATTTTACAACTATATGAATAAAATAAATAACATTAGCCCTTTCTTTAAGCACATCAATCTATGTTCTTTTTAATTCAATACCTTTTTATCAACCATTGACGAGCTCTTCTTTTCCATTAAACACATTTAATTATTGTCATCATAGATGTAAACCACCTTTTAACTTACCATATATTCCATAACCCTTCTCAATTTTTCACTCACTTCTTTTATGTTTATTGAATCCATTATAATGTTTTCATTTCATATTCCCTTTCCACATCGTATTTTATTTATACCCCATTTTATCTTATAATTGTATTTAGTTCATTTCGTTATTTCATTTCATAACCCTCTTAATTCATATCACATTTCTAAATTACCATCATATGCCTTCCTGACCTTCCTAAGCATTTATTTCATTCCAACCAACTAAAATCATTAGTTCATGTCATCATCCATTTATATCATTATTGGCTTATCAATATCACTTTCAGACTCAATGTCTATTATGTCTACCAAGACTCTTCCAATCAAAATTTTAAACTCAATGTACTTCCAGCCAATTCTAGCTTGAACATACATTTCTTCCATTCTCATATGCTTTATCATCCGGTTTCTTCAAAAAAAAATTATCTTAAGTATTTCTTAAACTCATTTATAGAACATTTCAATGCTTTTTTCCAACTTAAATATTTCTTATATCCATTGGTGGCAAGTTCCAATATTTTTCCAACTCAAATATTTATCATGCCCCTTTAAGACACATTACAATATTTTTCTCACTCAATTAATTTTTATGCTCATTTATGACACATTTCAGTATTTTTCCAACGCAATTATTTCTCATGCCCATTTATGGCATATTATAATATTTTTCAAACATAAATATTTCCTTTGCCCATTTATAGCACATTACAATATTTTTGCCCCACACAATTATTTTTCATACCCGTTGGCTCATTTAAATAATAATTATGTCTTATCCATACATTTCTAGATCTATCCATTCATCCATAAGTTTGATTAACACTTTAATCAAATTATTATATTCATTTGATCCATTTCTGTATTTAAATTCATACTCTTTATTGTTCATAATCACTAATTATTTTAGGACTTTGTAACTCATACTTCAAGTTTAATAACCCTCATTGTTGTAGTTGGATTAACATTTAAAATATTAGGCCTGTCATTATGGTTAATTTAAACTTTCACACATTAAATTCTACCATTATTGTTAATTTTATTTTTCTCAAATCCAACTTTCACTATCATGATTCATTTAATTTTTATTTATTATTTTTCTACTATATATGTGTATCTCACATATTATTTATTTTCTTTTTTCATACCAATATTTACACCATGTTTGATTTTTACGCTAGTCCCTATTTTTGCAATGGGGTGGAGGAAATCCCCTATATCTTGGCACAATTAAGAAAGGATTTTAAGCTAATAATGTTGATATGCAACAGATAATGAGTCTAATAATGTTGATATTGCTAACCCAATTCATTTGATCATTTGTATAAAAGAGCAATGCAAGTTGTTAAAAAAGGGATGATTTCTCAAGATCGATACATGGTTACTTAGCAAGCATCTAAAGAATCACTGAATAAGGTCTGTCTTGTAGCGTATAAACATTTATAAAATTTTATATATGAATACAATTCTATTTTAATAAATTATAGAGGTTGTAACCAGTAGAAAATTTAAATAGCCAAGCGTGATTAACTGGTCAACAAATGTGTGCAAATATAAAAAAAAGGGGTTAATATCAAGAAGTCAGCTAAGAACATGATGAGTGCTAATAAAGAAATGATAGATATTTCTTTAAGAAAATAAAATGAAAACTTTAAAAAGAAATCAGATGCTAATAAAAAGAAGAGTTGGTTAACCAAAATTAACATAGAAGAGAGCCCAATATATAGCATAGTTAGAGGAAGAAATGAGTGCTAGAAAAGTTGTTGAATCTAACATAAGAAACTATAAGAAAAGAGTTGATTTTTTAAAAGAACAACTCATGGTATTACGATCTGAGATAGAAATTCAAGAGGAAGAGCTGATGGTGCTAAAAGAACAATACTTTAAAATGGAAAAATAACTACACAAATCCAAGCAAGAGCGTCAAGAATGTCAAGATTACATATACAATTTTGTGGTCCATATTAACTTCAAAATAGTTGAGCTTGACATAGAAAAGAAGGAGCTGCAAAAAGCAATAACTAAAGTAACATATCTGGAAAACAAAAACAGTACGAATGCTTGAAAGAAAGAATGAGGCTTTAGCTTTCAGTATTGGTGTCCTAGTCACAGACAATACTTTATTCAATGACTAGATAAGACAAATGATAAGGCAGGTTGAGCACGCAGCACGTCAGGTCGAGAGATTAAAGCAACAGGCTACCCAAGTTGGAAATGATGATATGAAGTATTGAGAGCACTTAGATGCAACCACCACTTTTATTTTAAATATAGCTAATAAAGGCAATGCTTTCTATGAGTAGTGATATATAGTTTTTTCTAACTTTTCTAAGTTTGATTTATAAAAAAACATACGAACTCTTTTTGTTATATGTCATGAAAGGGCTGCAAATCATATTACCTTTCATTTAATATGTTTGGAATTCAATCATGATAAGAACATGGTAAAATACTCTTTTATAACAATCAGCTAAAATAAAAAATCTTGCCTAAAATCAAGAAAATAGAAGTTGTGAATCAATTTCAAAGAAGCTAACCCATATCCAACATAAGCATATATAAACCTCAACATGCAAACATTTTAGAGTTTTACATGTCATGTATGCACATGTATGAGAAATATTGGCCTACCCCTTTAACGCTACCATTCGCCAAGAAGTAAATGGAAAATAAAAAAGACATTGAACTTGGATAGAAGCAGGATAATTTTCTTAAAAAGGAAATGGTTCAATTAATTGACCCGT
>Ga0307511_10005756_pt1 | contig 12546 bp, 12 predicted proteins | sample 13_EM_MG_FD_200266 | JGI IMG/M metagenome (GOLD analysis project Ga0307511, IMG submission 200266) | Populus trichocarpa ectomycorrhiza microbial communities from riparian zone in the Pacific Northwest, United States - 13_EM | ecosystem: Host-associated > Plants > Roots > Unclassified | place...
CGATCACATCGACCCTCTGATTCCCGTGTCAAACAACCCGTCCCCTTTCCGCCACGCTCTCTGCTCACCTCTCCGTCGCTCATTCGCAGATCGACCCCACCCCATTCTCCCCGATCGTACAACACATTGCGAAGGACTGCGAGGGCTGGTTTCCTCCTCCCACATCACACCTCTCACCCTCCATCGAGTTCTCCCTTTTGGATTTTCACGAGCCTGCAGTTCACTCAGTACAAACGCCTTTTGTTGATCTCCCTAGGTGGGACTTCCACCAGCTAATGACTGATGACCGACGCCCAACGTGCAGTAGATTCTCTCAAGTCGCTCACACCGTGGACCAGATCCCAATCCCACCGGTCTCAGTCTATTCTCTCCCGCTCTCGATTGCTAATCCTCATCGGTGGGCCATTCGCTGTTATCGAAGACAATCCCAGCATATCCACAACCTTAGCCCGCACTACGGCGTGCGTGGCCCCAAGTCATCCAACTCTGCGGTATCGAACCTTGGACTCCAACCTCCACCTGGTCTACGACTTGGGAAAAGCAACGACGTACCACGGAGGAAACAAGGTGGTTCCGAATACGGGGGGGGTAATTTGGCACGGTTTGGAAGAGGGAGACGCCGAGGTTGAGCTGGGGTCGAGAGGGTTCAGGACGAAACTGAAGGGTGTCTTCGCCGTACGTCACATGTCCATCCTCCCACCCCCCTTCGTAGATATCTCCGCGAAAAAGAATTACATTGCTTTCTATCGCTCGACACCGACTCCCGACGTTGTTAAGAAACAAACACAACCCGCTCTGATTCGCGTGAGTCTACTACGTCCAAAAGACAGAAACCTCATGCTGTGTCCACCCACACGCGCATCACGAATGTCCCGCCCGCCCACAGGCCGAACCGAACCGTCGGGCCGCGACTTCATGAAGCACTTCACGAGCGCTAAGTTGACGCTAGTTCTGTTCGCAAGATACCATGATCAACGACGGCGCTCCCCATCGTATTTTCAGGATCAGCGAACTAACGAGGGCAATCGCCAGCCATCTCGTCCCGATTGGCCAAGGAAGTGCCGTAAATCTTGCGTGCGCGTGTCGGTATCTCGAAGAATCCGTCCTCAGCACGTTATGGGAGACACAATCGTCTTTGTATCCCCTTCTGGAGGTGTTGCCTGAAGATACTTGGGGCCGGTTTGGGGGTCCGGCGCATCACACAATCGTGGTATGTAACCCGAACCCCCCATCGGAGGAACCAGACATTCAAGTTTGGGGGTTCTTTAGTTTAGGATTACGGGCGATCCACCGCCAGAGGCTTGGAAGAGAGTCCAGCGCTACGCCTCTTGGATGCACAGAGTCCATGTGGATGACAGTTCGGTACTCGGGGAGGACACCTTCTGTAAATTGCGCCTAAATTTACCAGCAGGCGGATGGTTCCCAGCGTTGCAAGGTTTATCCTGGACCATCACGAAATCAAACACCCCTCACACCGACCTGTTCTTCTCTCCGCATTTGAAGAAGGTCACCATTCACGTGTCGTGGTCGTGGGGCAAATCCGGCGTTCCCTGCGATACCCTTTCAAGTATCACTTCTATCCTCTCCGCGCTACCGACAGCCACTCTCCAAATCCTAGTGATCGGCCTACCTCCTCACGGGGTTCCCTGGGCGGACTTCAAAGAATTGTTCTCTTCCGTCGTTTTGCGTTGCGGGCAATCACTCACAGAGCTCACCTCTCCGGCCCCATTGTCAGACGCCGCGGTAACCCATCTGATTCAACTTCCTCACCTCCATACCTGGTTCACAACAGATCCTCCACCTAATTTCCTTCCTTCATCCTCGCCCCTCGGTTTCCCGCCTCTCGTGCAGCTTACGCTCTGGGACAACGCCGTATGCGGATGGCTTCCCCTGTTCAAACGTTTGGAGCATGCCGTTCCCACCGCACGAGGTGTGGAGCCATTATCCAGGATGAAGGAATCGTTGAGATTCCTGAACATCAGGAAACTCTACGGTTTCATTATTGATATCTCGTTCACCTCCCCAGTTCAAATATTCCGCAACCTGGTTTCTCTAAATGTCGGGGCCCGCTGTCGTGATGAAGACGGCAACGACCGATGCGTTTTCAAGCTGAACGATGACAGTTCCACTAAACTCGCCACGGCACTGCCCCAGCTGGAGTCCATCTTCCTCGGACACCCATGTTCCAAAAATACCTGCACCACAACGGTCGCCTGCCTCCTCCAAATCTCCGTGCACTGTATCAAGTTGCGAAACCTGGCGATCCACTTCAACACAACAAATGTTGTCGATGATTTCAAGAACATGTCACAGGATCCCCGGTTTCAACCGCTGCGCTCGCTTCCGAGGTGTCCACTCTCGCGTTTGGGTGTACACCTTACCCCACTCACCCTCGATGAGCCCGGCGTTGAAACTGTGGCGCATGGGATGATTGATATTTTCCCCTCCCTGAAATACTTTGAAGGGTTCGCTGACGCTTGGGAAGAAATATCGGAGAGAATTACCAAACTTCGGGAGATGCCATGAACGCGCTTCACGGTGTGTTGTTGGGTAGACTTAAATTCCCCCTTCATCTGGTGCGTTCCTGGAACACAGGTCAACCTTACCCTGCACTCACTTTCACACTACGGTCGGCCGTTAGTACTCCGTTAAATGCGGCGTGATTCGCCAGCTCCGAGCTCGCTCTCCATGCCGAATTTTAAAGGAAGGGCGGAGCACTCTATTCATACGGAAACGATATACGGAATGGCTATTGGCCTAGTTAGGGTCTGTGAACATGAATATATATTGCGCAAGAACAAAGTGATTCGACCGGTTTATCCGACTACATGGTGGGGAATTAATGTAAGGAGAGCATGGACCGTAGTGGGGATTTCTGGTCATCTGCCTCGGCTGTGCGGTCAGTTACACGGTCATTGAAAGGTGGAGGAAAGGGAAAACGGCGTTACTCAACGAACGTATGGACGTGTAAGCCTGAGCCTGAGATCACTATGCTTCGTCCCGCCGGGCCCATATCAGCCACAGAATCTGAGAAGGCCGCGGGTGGCCAGAGATTTCCCTCAGCAAACGATGGACAGACACTGGGGATCTGTTAAACACTCCCGGAGTTCCTAACTAACCGTTACTAACCGTCCCTCAAATATCGTCAATTACTAACACGGTTTCTAGCCGGTTACTCCCTCCCCAGTTCGACAATCACAACTCCGTCCGCGCACACTTTTACCACATTGAACGACGCGGACTTCTTTAGGCGACTCCGAGTCCTACGCACGCATTGGTCGAACGTCACGGTCGGCACCAACTCGGAATCGAAATCGATCACAGCCGCCGGGCTACCTCACGGAGCCACTTCCCCGGCGCCAAGTTCCCATTGTGGCTCTCTCCACAAGACGCCATGATCTACAGCAGCGCGTCCCATCGCGTTTTCAAGATCGGCGAGCTGGCGAGGTTAATCGCCAGCCAGCTCCTCACCAACCCGGGGAGCACCGTGAACCTCGCTTGCACATGTCGGTATCTCGAGGAACCCGCCCTCAGCACCTTGTGGGAGACGCAAGACTCTTTGTGTACCCTCTTGGAGGTACTGCCAAAGGATTCTTTGAGTTGGGAACATCCTACATTCAACACAAGCGTGGTATGTAGCCTGAATCTCCTGTTGGAGGAACTGAACTCTTAAGTGCACTTTAGTTGAAAATCGTGGCGGATCCACCTCCAGAGGCATGGAATAGAGTCCAGCGCTACGCGTTCTGGATGCGCGGAGTCCGCGTGGAAGAACGGTCCACCCTCAGAGAAGATACCTTTTACAAATTGCGCCTAAATTCACCCGCCGGCGGATGGTTCCCCGCATTGCAAGATTTAACTTGGACCATCACGAAATCCAACCTCCCCTATGCCGGCTCTTTCTTCTCTCTGCATTTGAAGAGGGTTTCCATCTATATGTCACGGTGGTGGTTCGGTTCCAATATCCCCCACGAGATCCTGCCAGCCGTCGCCTCGGCCATCTCCATGTTACCAGCATCCAACCTCCAACTCCTACACGTAGGCGTGGATCCTTGCAGGGTCTCCTGGCCATGTTTGAAGGACTCATTCTCCTCCGTCGTTTTGCGCTGCGGACCATCACTCACAGACCTCAATTCCCCGATCCCATTGTCAGACGCAGCGATCAACCACCTGATTCAGCTTCCCCATCTCGACACCTGGTCTACGGAAAGTCCACCGCCTAGCTATCTCGCTTTACCTTCGCCTCTCGTTCTCCCCCCTCTCACGGACCTTACACTCGGGGACAGTGCCGCATGCAGATGGCTCCCCCTGTTCAAACGCTTGGAGCACAGCGTTCCCACTGCCCAAGCAGTCACACCGTTGTACAAGATGAAGGAATCGTTGAAATATCTGAGCGTCGAGGACCTCTCCGGTTCCATCATCGATGCTTCCTTCACGTCTACGTTTCAAATGTTCTCCAACTTGGTCACCCTTTACGTCGAGATCTACTGCTACGACGAGGTGGAGGAGGGGGAATGCACATTCAGACTGAACAACGACAATGTCGCCGAGCTCGCTATGACGCTGCCTCAAATTGAATATCTTCTCCTCGGATACGCGTGTGCCAAAAAAACTTGTGCCACGACGGTCGCTTGTCTCGTCTCAATCTCCGCCTATTGCGTCAAGTTGCGAGACCTGGAGATCCACTTCAACACAACGAACATTGTTGATGATCTCAAGAACACGTTAGAAGACCCTAGATTCCAAGCGCTACGCTCACTTCCAAGGTGTTCACTTATGCGTTTGGGGGTCTACGAGGCGCCACTCATCCTCGACGAGTCCGGTTTCGAAACCGTTGCGAGCGGATTGGCCGACATTTTCCCCTCCTTGGGACGTTGTACCACAGCGCCCCGGATTAGTCACGGTTGGGATGAGATCTCTAAGAGAATTGTCAAACTTCGGGAGAGGTGAATATCCCCGGTGCGCTGTTGGTTAGCCGTACCCTTACACATCCCCTTCACCCAATATATCCCTTGAATGCACGCGAACTGACGGAGGGTCCATTGAATACCATTCACTAGTTCTTACACTTGTTTACCCAAGAGTGGGCCTCGCCATCACAAAATATAATGGCCGGATGGCGTTGTTGTCACCCCCAGCCAGAAGTTATTTGCAAGTGAAGTGGTTTGTCACGAGGTTCAGTGTACATTCACTTTCAACCAACGACGTCTGAAAGGGCCATTTTTGGCTGGGTGTGATGTTTGAATTAAAACCACACCTTCCACACTCGAACTACTACCGACTTGAAACCCAGCTTCCGAAGGCAAGAACATTTACCCCAGATACTCGCCGGTCCTTCCGCACCAAAAACTCCGGAACTGCAGATGTAGATACAAAAATGAGAGACAATTGCGCCATCGGTTGAAAATGGATGTACCCAACCTTAGCTTGAGCACCGACTCCAGGAATTGCAACCCCCGTGTGATCTGACCGACAAGCAAATGGAGCGAGTGCCATTCACGAGGAGATTACTTTGGAGCAAGTCATGATATTGTTTGTCCTAGGATATGCTTCTGTGAGGTTTCGTTTAACCTAACCGTACCCACCTATCTACCCGTATCCACCCCGACTCAAAAAGCGGGGGTACAGTTTCGGGCACAGAAAAAGAAAAGGAACAATGGAAGGGGTAATCCAGACGGTGTACATCTACGAACATTCTGATAAGAAGTGTGGAAGTATTAAGGTAGATATCAAAGCCATAAGCTGAGACACCGAGGAACGAGCGAGTAAATGGGGAACTTGAAGGGGGGAAAGACAGAGGGAGGTGTGGCATCAATGTAACATGGATGTAAGACGTACAACACCGGTCGCGGATATTTATGGCAACAGTGCGGCGACGAGGATGGAGAGGAGAAATTGTGAGGGAGGGTATTTTGAATACCAGCGCGGGGGAAGATGTTGGATGGTGGGGGTGCACCTCCCCGGACGCTGTTGAAGGGAGTAGGCCAATAGGGTGGAGGGAGAACTAGAGGACAAGGGGGGATCGAAGGACCTGCTTCCCTGCAGCGGTTTCCCCGCAACGATGGCCTCCTTCTCAACCCCCTCACTTCCAACACGGGGTCCAAGCTGCTGTCTGGCTGCCTGTACGATCCTCCAACCCTATTTACCCAGGTAAAGTATTGGCGCAGACGGTGCAGAGTATGATGTGCAGGTCCATTGATAACGTTCTCCAGCCAATGACCGGTGATCATATCAGAATCGTGAATGAACACGGTCCAGACGTTCACGCCGACGAAGGGTGCGAGGTGGTGTTTTTGAACGGGGTAGTGGTAGTGGTAGGGGAGAGATTGGGGGTAACCGTCGTCTTGGTGGAAAGCGTAGGCGGTGAAAGGGGTACATACAATCTATCTGTGGCGAGGCCTGTAAGCGTGCCTGTAGGTGTGGTGTTCCAATCGGCGGATCTGGTAGATGTAGCAATCGGTACAGATGAGGAACCTGTCGGTCGGACATTGATTTAGGAGCAAAGGGAAACCTGCGAAAAACTGAAGAAATGTACGCACGCAGGAACCGAGAGGAAGATCTAATTCCAGTCGTATTCGTCGATGTTCTCATACAGCTTCGTATACCCCAGATCCTCCGCCCCGAATCAAGGAAGCGTCAAGAGGATCATCGCGGGAAAACTCTGCAGGTAGTGAGGAATTGTTCGGGGTGAGCCCTGTAGACCTCGTAGGGGAAAGGAGGGTGTAGGAGATGCGAAATGAGCTGTTGTCGCGTAGAGTGCTCCCAAGTGGTACCGTTGACGGTCAGGGATGGAAGAGGTCGTGAACGCAAAGTGAGCCGTGAGGTCGTTCAACGTCAGCTTACTTTTGTTCCAAGCCGACTGATAGCACGGAACCTTCCTGGCTTCCAAGTGTCCCATAACTGGACGCGTGCATACTTCAAGAGGAAGTGGCTTGGTTGATTGTCGGAGCATTTCGCCACGGGGGCTCGCACGGCGCTCGTAGGGATAAGTCCAAAACCTGCTAGGCATATCCTGATGTCAACACATCTTCATTCGAGGGTCAAGATGGAATTTGTGGTCGGTTGACTGCGAAGGTCGAGGGACTTCGGTAGTGTTTATCTGTTGCTACGTGGCATTGAGTAATGTACTCCATCACACTCCTAGTCGTATTCCCGTACAGTCTGGCGTTTCCCGTTCACCCCCAACACCGCTAATCCTACCGCCCCAGTCCTCGGTGGACTTGAGGTTGAGCATAGTGATTAGATGGGCCGAGGCAACCGAGGCGCATAACAGGGCGGAAGAATGGACGCCAACTACACACCTGACAGAAACTTGAAGCTCAAATGGCCATTGCGGCGGCAGATCGACGCGCGAGGAAAACGAGTACAGTCAAGAGCTCTTGGAACGAGTGATAGTATGATTCGCAGTCGACCATCATTGATCCAAGACACAATACTGAGTGGATCCAACAGATGTTCCGAAGCCCGTGTTCTCTGGCCAGGTCGTCGCAGCATGAAGTCCGCATCATTCGGACGCAGTAGATGCGTATATGGGCGGTTGTGGTTTTTTTAACAACAACGTCGGGAGTCGGCATCGAACGATAAAAGACAAAGGAAGTCTTTTCCACAGATATATCTGCGAAGAGATGGACACGCGACGTACTACGGCGAAGGGACCCTTCGGTTTCGTTGCTGTACCCTCCCGACCTCACTCGACCCTCGGCGTCTCCGGATCCCTCTTCGACACGTTCAGAAACACATTCGAATGACCATGAACCAACGGGCGTCGTCACTCAACTGATTCATGAACCAGCACCGCGCCAAATTATCCTCTCCATATTCTGGGCCACCCTGTTTCCTCCTCCGTAGTATCATTATCTTTCCGCCATATATTGTGGACTGGATGGGGGTTGGGTGTCCAGGGTTGATGCCGTGGAGTTCGATGACTCGGTCCCGCACGTCGGTGTGTGCTAAAGCTGCGAATACGCTGGGGTCGGCTCCAAACACAGCGAATGGTCCACTGATGAGAACTAGCCACTGGGAGGGGTAGAATTAATGCTGGGACCAGTGGAGAGTTTGTATCTGGTCCACCATGTGAGCGAGTTGAGCGAATACCACGTCGGTCACCGGTCACCGGTCATGAGATGGTGGAAGTCCCACCCAGGGAGATCAACAAAAGAGACCTGCACTGAGCGAACCACGGGCGCGTAAAAAGAAAATAGGAGGGGGAACTTGGATAGAGGGAGAGTGGCGTGATGCGGAAGGGGGAAACTAGCAGTGGGTGAGGCCACGTTCTTCGCGACGTCTTAAGCGGGGAAGGGGGTGGGTTCATTCTACCAATAAGCGACGGAGAGGCGAGTGGAGCGGGAAGCGGGAAGCGACGGACGGTTTGGCACTGGGATCGAAAAGGACTTGTGGTCGATGGGATCGAAGAGAGAGTGCTACCAGCGTCTGACCATGTCAAGTCGTTCTACAACTAGGCGAATGCCGCGGATCCGACTCTCCCCCAACGCACCTCCGTCTCCACCAACTTCATGACCGCCTAGGGCTGTGTGGTTTCCTCTCCCTCCGTTACAGAAGGATCGTCGAGAGCGAGGCCTACTCCACCGAAGGAAGTTGAGTCTATCTGTTTTGTTTGCCTCCGAACGAATCGGATCCCGGGGTTAGACCATTCATGTGCACCTTTCCAAAAGACACTCCTTCGACTCGCTTGCATATTCTGGTTGGGGCCCGTCATTACAACATTTCAATCCGTGCAACGTTCTGACAATCTCCCTCAATTTCGCAGGCGACCCTATCGTCTCTGATCGCGCCCAACCCTAGGTCATTGAAGCGTTTCAATTGTATCCTCAGTCGCGTCCCAAACCCGAGCCAAGTTTGAAATCTACCACATGCGCTCCGACGTGGTAAAGAATCCTTAGGCGTCTCCCTCCACTCCAGTCAGTTGCGGGAGGTCCTGCCGCTCTCCCTAGACGTTAGTACAATTCACGATCGACCTCCCCACCTCGTAACTGATCGCAATCATCCTACCAAGCGACGGCCGACCGTGGAGTGGTGGAAATACCAACATCTTGGGCTGAAGAACTAGTGGGGTCACTCCGTGCACCCGAGAGTGAGGTCAAGAAGCGAGAGGGGAGGGAGTGCTTCGTGCACGAGAGAATGCCTTGCAGGTGGATTACTCCTGGACAGGAGGGTGGGGTTTGTGGGAGGCTAAATGTATCCTCTGTACTGGAACAATCGGAAGACCGGTCGTGATTTGCGAAGTCCGTCAGTGGGGCAAAAGACATCTTGGCAAAGAAGCGGAATAGCTACAACGTACGTACTGCTGGGGAGGATAATACGTTTGCCCGCCAGTTTTCAACATCAATGCCAGTGTCTGGTTCTGTGAGGTTACGGTGTTGTTCGTTCTCGTCCACGATAACACCGGGATCGGTGGGTTCAGCCTGGGTTCAGCGAAAAATCGGTTGGCATCTTGGGCATCCCGGTAGACAAACAATCGACGGGGTCCGGGGGGGATAAGCACTTGGACAAACGCGATGTCGATACGATACCGGTCAGTCGTAACGGGTGCCGCCCATGTGCAAGAGCGAGTGGCAACTGGAAGGGATGCAATCGTTCTCATACGGGGAAGTGGGAAATGGTTTCTTTTGCGCGCCTCGCCCACTGACCGATAGTGAATCGCAACCACGATCTACACCGATATAACACTCGCATGGATCTACAAAAGTCTTTCTCAAAACCATTGAAAAAGCTAAAGGATAAGCTCTGGGGGGGCAGCCGCAAGCGCGATGGAAGATCTGGGAGCGAAGGTAGCAGAAAAGGGGGCGGGGTTGGTGTTGAAGGAGAAGCCAGCCAGAGGGACTCGCTCCTGCATTCAGAGGTTAGCGTCGAGGGCGCGGTGGAGAGTGGACCCAGTGGAGAGGGGAGCAACGTCGGCGTGAAGAAAGCTGCTTTAGTTGATGTTGATCCCGCCGCATCCACGCCTTCGATCTCGCACATCGGGGGACCTGACGGTATGTGAACAATGTCATGTTCAGCCCTGCCTCTGACAGGTCCTACAGACAATCTAGGCAGCTTGGCTATTCCAAATCAAGCTCAGGATGCTCCCGGTTCCAGCGGGGCTGAGCCAAATGATCCGGATGAGAACAAATTTGAGCAGTGGAAGTCTACTGCATCTGCAACAGCCAAATTGCTCCTCCGCGCAGCAAAGGAATCTGCAGATGCCTTCCCCCCACTCAAATCTACTGTTGGAGGCCTCTGCTTTATTCTGGACAATTATGAGGTACGATACCCCTCCAGTAGCCATCACTTGTGATACTCATAGGTTCCCCTAGCAAACAAGGACAAACAAGCAAGCAATGGAGTCATTAGTACCCAGGATCAAGGTGCTCTCTGCCTCACTCTGTAAATCTGTTCCTGAAGGCAATGGCAAGGAAGCAATGAGGAGGAAGCAACTGGAAAAGTAAGCTTATGGTCCAAATCTGAGATTCACACCTGATAAGCAGTGATTGGTAGAAAACTGCAAAAAATCCTCCAAGGACTTGAGCTCTTGATCAAGCAGGGGAAGGTTGAGGGATTCATTAACAATCCCAAGAATGCAAGGGAGCTCAGTGGTCTGGTTGGGGAGATTTCTGATGCTGTGATGGATTATCAGGTCTGCAGTCAGAATGGATCAGGTATGCTTGTGCCTGACACCTGTTTCAGACTTCACTTCAACAAGACAACTATGAAAAAAGCTGTCAGCTCATTGTGAGGCTTACCCCCCTCTCACCTTTTGCCCATTGATCTAACTGTTGGATAGGAATCTGCAGAACTGGTCCTCCTTGACAGGATGCACCATACTGTGGAGGCTGAGCACCGTTGTGGAGACAGAAAGGGATGCCTAGGGGGAACAAGGGTGGATGTCCTCCAACAACTTGAAGATTGGCTAGAGAATGAGCAGGGCCAACGTGTGTTCTGGCTCAATGGCCTTGCAGGGACTGGGAAGTCAACAATTGCCCAAACCTTTGCCCAAACCACCTTTGCAGAGGGAAAGCTTGGTGCAAGCTTCTTCTGCTCACGAGACTTTAAAGACAGGAGCAACCTTCAGGCAATCCTCCCAACACTTGCATTCCAGCTTGCATACAAGTACCCACTGTTCCGAGAGCAGTTGCTCCCAGTCTTGAGGGCCAATCCTGGAATTGGGAGGGGGTTGCTTTGTTCTCAGATGGAGTCCCTCATTGTTGGCCCATTCCAGGCAACACAGATTCCAACCCTCATCATCATTGATGCCCTTGATGAGTGTCAGGAGAAGGAACCAGCATCTGCACTCCTCTCTGTGCTCTCTCGCTATGTAGATGAGATCCCACTTGTCAAGTTCTTTATCACTGGGAGACCTGAGCCACGGATTCGCTCTGGGTTCCGCCTGAAGTCACTTCAGCCCCAAACAGACATACTCAGACTCCATGATATCAAACCTGATGTGGTGGACAGTGATATCAAACTCTTCTTGACAACTCAGTTAACAGACATTGCCAAAAATCGGAGTGACTGCAACTTGATGGAGGATTGGCCAAGCCTGCAGGATATTGATGCTCTCTGCAAGAAGGCAGCTGGTTTTTTCATCTATGCTTCAACAGTTGTCAAGTTTGTTGCATCTCAGGGTAACCCGCCTGATAAGAGGCTTGCCCTCATTGTCTCACTTCCCCAAGACACTTCCCATGAAGGGAAGGGAGGCATTGATATCCTCTATACCCAAGTCCTAGAGTATGCACTCTATAGTGAGGATCAAGCCTTCTCTCTGCATTTTAAGTTGGTGGTGGGGACAGTGCTACTCATCTCCAACCCACTCTCAATAAAGGCTCTCTCAAACCTCCTCAGGAACCACAGTGAGCAATCCATGGTACACAGCACTCTTCGGACCCTCCATTCTCTCCTACTTGTCCCAGATAACATAGAAGAGCCTGTCAGGATCTTCCACAAATCATTCCCTGACTTCCTTGTGGACCCAGGGAGATGCACAGACACCAGATTCTTTGTGGACCCTCCACATTATCACAGAGTGATTTTGCTTTCATGCCTGGATGTGATGAAGAGGGGGTTGAAGAAGAATATCTGCAATCTGGACAACAATACCCCTTTCAGCAAGGTTGAAGATCTTCCTGCACACAGGGCAGCTAATATTGGAGATACATTGGGATATGCATCCAAATTCTGGACAACTCACTTGACAAGGACTGCTGGTAGTAGCCATGGTGTTGAAGAAGTGCAGAAGGAGATTGATGAATTCTTCACAACCTATTTTCTATTTTGGATTGAGGTTCTCAGCCTTATGGGAGCCCTTGGCACTGGGGTTCATGCCCTGAATGACATACAGCAATGGTACACATTGGTGAGTTGTGGGTAGAGAATCCACTCCATGTACTGAGACTCATGTGTGCTTAGGTGGGAACCCCCTGCAAGTGGATAGCTGATGCCCAGCATTTCATCTTAGAGCACTTTGACACAATCCATGGCTCTCCCCTTCACATCTATTCTTATGCCCTCCCATTTTCCCCTCCCTCATCTTGGGTGCACGGGTACTACAAGGCA
>Ga0307511_10005757_pt1 | contig 12545 bp, 9 predicted proteins | sample 13_EM_MG_FD_200266 | JGI IMG/M metagenome (GOLD analysis project Ga0307511, IMG submission 200266) | Populus trichocarpa ectomycorrhiza microbial communities from riparian zone in the Pacific Northwest, United States - 13_EM | ecosystem: Host-associated > Plants > Roots > Unclassified | place...
GTACATGTACCGACATGTAGATCTTTCAATTGAAGACGGCATTATATCCTATTCAAGTTTGTGTGCGTTGGTTTCTGTGTATCAACCCGTTTCAGACATTTTAAACAATGGGGAATTTCCGGGTACTTAATTAACTTACCGGGGGCGGCTAGAGTTATACATACATACATACAGTACCAACGAAGGTTTCTTTCTTGTTTCTTTTTAAGCCAGTACTCGCACATAACTAAAGTGGTGAGGTGCATACATATGTGTGGGTGGATGCGGTTGATTGTAGCTTTATTACGCTACGATAACTTTGTGGTATGCTACACAGAGTCCTATTTTTACGGTTCATGGATGGTACTGGCTACTGCAATCTAGATCTAACTACTAATTACCGTACCGACTCGAGTTATACTGTGAACAGAGTTCCTGCTATATGTTACAACAAGAAATCACCAGAGAAGTTAGTCTCGAAGGTCATCTAAGACCTTCAAGTTATCCTTCCCTAAGCCTGATCAGGTTGTTACTAGGCGGGCTTTGGTAGAGCTCGGGTGGATATCAACAGATGTCAAGATATCGTACATTGACTAAGTATTTATCATGACCAACCCACTTGTTTCTCAGACAACCCTGGTTTATGCCAGCCAACGCTGCTAATCGAATCAGAATCAGTCAATACCGTATCCGTACCTTGTTCAGAAATTGGGCATTCCTGCAGCTGCATGTGGAAACGGAGGCTTACGGAAATATAACCACGGAACCCCCCGGATGTGTCACGGGGCTTGAACTTTAGTGGCGGCCGTTCAACGCCCTGAAAAGTTTAACGTGGTTAACGGGAGCAGTTACGACGCTGTTCTCTGTTGATGAATTCCCTAAATAAGCGATTTGTTTGGTTTCCACCATGTCCAGCCGTCAGGTTTTGTATATAAAGGTCCCTTCAGCATCATAATTCAGGACAACAACCAACTTGTTCAGTAGTACGCCTGCAACGGGCTCATCAATCGAGTTTCTGTACACACGCTTCAGCGACTCTCCTGCCTTCAACCTCTCCGCAAAAACAACTAGTACTACCTAAGACAAGATGAAGTTCAATCTCGCCGCTGTTTTCACAGTGGTCTTTTCGGTGGCCATAGCTGCTGAGTCGAAGCTCAAACCTCCAGGTACGCAGAAATCGTGCCTTGTTGTGGGAAAGCAACAAGATTTTGGACTTTCAATCGATGGCAGCTTCCGCTAACTATGCAAACCACACATAGGTTTCAAATACAATCGCCTCGACAAAGATAAGGCTGTTCTCTTGATCATCGACCACCAGATTGGCCTCATGCACCTTGTTCGTGATCAGCACCCCGATGTATTCAGACAAAACATCTTGGCCCACAGTGCCATCGCAACCGTATTTGACTTGCCTGTTGTGCTCACCACGTCTGCAGAAACTGGTACGCCCAACTCCGATAGGGTGTGGAAACTGAAGATTGGGAAGAGCTGACTTACAATTTCAGGCCCCAACGGACCAGTCCCTGCTGAGATCGTCGCTCAACACCCCAAGGCCCCCATAATCCGTCGAAATGGTGAAGTCAATGCCTGGGATAACAAAGATTTCAGGGCCGCTGTTGCTGCTACGGGGCGAACCCAAGTCATTATAGGAGGTATTGTGACGGACGTGTGCACTGCATTCCTCGCCCTGTCCCTCATCGAAGATGGCTACGAAGTTTACGCCAACACCGAAGCATCTGGTACCATGGACCAGAAGCTTGCTGATGACGCCAATGACCGCATGCGCGCGGCTGGTGTCCAGACTATGGGCCTCTTTGCCATCACTCTTGAATTGATGAGGGACTGGCGCAACAAGCCAGGTGCTGAGGAGCTTTTCCCATATTTTGACAAGTATATGACACCCTTCAGCAATCTCGTCAGGGGGCACTATGCTGCACACCTCAATGGAACAGCTTTCCCAGGCCAGGATAAGTTGCCTTACTAAGAGGTGATACGGGAAGTGATGGATACTATTGGGAGCTAATAAGTGTGGGTTAGAGCTGTCGAAGTTTATTTCATATGTCAATTCCTTGTATGTGAACTCCAAGTAAATATTTGTGCTCAAGGCTGCAGGATATTCATACTTTATCTGCTTGTTAAAACTCAAAAATACCCCTACTTACCTACGAGGCTAGCTACAAAAACACAATCCGTGAACGTGAGAGTGGTGGAAAAGTTGGGACGAAGCCAGTGATGGCCCCTCTCCTTACCCTGTCTAGGGGTGGTTAATAGGTACGTAATACGTCTTATTGGGACAAATACATCCATATATGTATATTTCTGTATCCGAGACTCACCAGATGACTTGAGTTCGCCAGTAGGGTATTCCATTTAAGCCGTTGTGACTTGAAGCCACCAAGCTTAACGAACGGGGCCGTAGTATTTTCCTCCCAACAAGGCCCAAACCTTTTTCGAAGTGCTAGTGGTTAATCAGTAGTCTCGTGGTTAAACAAACCAGAGGCCCATGCGCAGGGTGTCTAAAGTTGGTAGAGATATAGGGCAGGTTTGAGCGATTACCCTGAACCAGCACGAGCAACTGCCTAGCTAGCATGTATAGTACTGCAATGTATGACGAGAGTTTATCTTCCTTTTTTGCTGTGGTTTTTTGTGGCTCCTATATAAAAAAACGATTAACTCTAAAATTCACCCTCTTCTGTGCCCACAAATTTCCTAGAATATAATACTCTTTCAAGGCATATAAGGCATGTACGGCTTGTGAGCAGGTTTGGTGGGGGTTTACAAGAGGTAGTATAATTAGGCCGGAGGTTGTAATTTATCTGGAAGTGTATTTGCTGAGACCCAACAAAGCGTGCCTACCTTTAGTTTCTACTCAAAAACAACTAAGACTTTTGTGCATTTGGTAATGAATTCTTTCCACGTGCACGTGTATGAATGAATTCTAGGTAAAGTAGTACTATCATATATTGTTAAGAATCTTCGAGTCTCGACTAGCTAGCGTTGGTACTCTCCCCGTAACGGCTATACGCCCAGGGTACATATATAATAGTATAAGTTGGTGGGTAGATCTAGCGTCCGAAAGGCCGAGCTCGAGGGGTCCTATTAGAATAGCACACCGGGCATAGAATTATAAGTTTTACAGAAATCCTGTAAACTACCGGTAGGGAATGAACAATATAGGACCATTATTCTGGTTAGCACGGCCCCTCATAGAGTTAGACCCCACTTTTTCGGTTCCCAGCTGGAATATTTCCACATAGACCTTGTTGTGAACGCATGCTGTTGCATACTTAGTAGTACATGTATACAGTAGGCATACACTTAGGTAGATATCATTCCCCAAAGCCATGAATACATCCAGTTAGTATAAAATTGACCATGGTACGGCATACCTGCAATAGATGGAAGGGGATGTGAATTCCGAGTTTTAATCTTTTGTTCATATAAATCTATGGGGCGACCATCATCATGTGATTGCTCCGTTGGTCTAGTGGTATGATTCTCGCTTAGGGTGACACCCTGAGTACTCAGCTTATCTGCGAGAGGTCCCGTGTTCGAACCACGGATGGAGCCATATCTTTTGCCTCCTTTTTTTGTCTTATCTCCCCACTCGGCGGGTGAATATCCGGCATACTTACAGGTACCTCCCCAAGGAAAGTCGGATCGGGACTACTCTGTAAGTAACACCTACAGTTGACCTTGAGTACTCGGGGCGGACAAAAGTCATATGGTACTGATGCAATGATCTAGAGAAATTGGCAGCCGAGGAACATGAGGATAAAATGTCGAACTGTTAAACATCACAGTCTCTAGACCCTCTGCTATCATTTTATAGATTTGTAAAAATCTGAAGATTCATATTTCGAGGTGAAAAGCATAGGAGAAAAAGAGGAGTTGACGCATTGGTTTGTCTTATATAAAAGCGAGATCGACCATGCCCGCTGTACATACCTACCTAGATGCTTCAATTGATATGTGCTCTCGAACTCCTGCTCGATGCCTACTTTAATATTTGACCTGAGACAGTTGAGGTTTCAACTCTGAGCGCACGTGCACAACACGCCAGTTGCCAAATTGAGTCACAGGCCATCGGGGTTTTAAATCGCGAGATGTCAAACCCAATATCGAGACTACCGGGGTTTAGGGATGTCTTCCGATCGCGGGATCGACGCCGCAGGTACCGACTTGGCCCAAATCAGGCTTGGTGCCGGAACCGTGGAACGATGAAACAGGGTAAACTAGTGCAACCGGAAAATCCCATACGGATTAAAGTTTGATGATCCATTGGGTAAAAGAGAACCAGAGTCGGGGAATATACCACCGTTGAGGTCTCCATTGTCTCGTGGGACTCGGTGCAGTGATTGTCGGCCGTGGCCCCCGTAAACCATCGACGATGTGACGAGATGCAATGCAATACGTCTAGTTGATTGGCATGAACGGGATGGACGTGGGACCTTCGTCTGGAAATTTGGATTTTCAGACGCCACAAATGCCTAGCTATAGGATAAGTAAATAAGTAATGTTCAGTACTGCGACAGAAGTGTTGGTCAGACGTGCGTAAAACAGCGGCCTTCCTGAGTTCATTTTCAAGACGACGTCCATTCTGTAAAGAACTGCAGCTCCCCAGTCAGAGACTCCAGGGCCTCCTACCACGCTGTAAAGGTATGGCTTGGAGACTGTGTACCCTCCTCTTAATTCCAAAACTATTTTGATGTTAAAATCTTGTGAACTCCATTTTTTCTATTTTTCCCACCTTTAGCTATTCTTGTCCTGGCTCTGTCTTTGCTCTTCCACCAAGACTTTATCGTGAAACTACACATAGTTAGTCCAGGTTCCGGTAGAGTACAGAAAATAACAATCACGAGGCCGGCTCAGATCATATCTCATGAATAAATTATAGCTATAACAGATCTAGTATAGATTAGTCTCCATGTAGGTTACTGCATCCAAATATTAGGCCGTTCGGAAGAAATACCACTCTTGTTCCTTGAAACGTTGGGGGCCACCCAAATATTTAGCCATTGTGTAGCGTGGGTGTTTCGTCCTACTTCCTTGAACTATGTAAAAATGTGCTTTACTTTTCTTGACAGTGCTTTAAACCTAATCCGGGGGATGGTGGTCGAGTTCAATCCCCCTTTGGTAATGTCCCGGAGGCTGTCAACTCTCGTGAGTGGAGTAGGCAGGTACCCTTGAAGTTTTAAGCTTCATTCTTAAGGTCATGATTTCTCCCGAGGACCGAGTGTAGCACGAAGAGGCCTTTTATATCTATTATTTATACGGGACATCCATCACGGCTTTGAGAAGCTCAACAGTCTCAACAGTCTCAGCCATCACTCGTTGCAAATTGTTGCCTTTAGTTTCACGTTCACTGTTTTCAAAATGCCCTCCTTCAGCACCACCTTGGTTAGCTTACTTATTGCCGCTGTGTCAGTCAGCGCACAGGTTCCTGCTTATGGACAGTGTATGTATAAGCGTTTTCACTCTTGTCATACGAAAGAGACTATGTTTTAATCCTTTGAATTTGCTAATATTTACGACTTTGTATTACAGGCGGTGGCTCAGGATTCACTGGCTCGAGGACTTGTGTCTCTGGCTATACTTGCACTTACTCCAATGAGTGGTACTCTCAGTGCCTTCCAGGCGCCGCTGCCGGGACCACCGCTGCTACTAGGACAACCCCTGCTACCAAGACAACGAGTGTTCCAGTTGTTGTCGGTGGTGCTACACCCACCGCGTTGACCACCACCTTCCCAGCCTCTGCAGGGTCTACCAGCTTCCCCACTGCCATTGTAGTCAGCGGGTCCTTTGACGCAAAAGATGATGAAATATGACCGCAACCCCAAAGTCTGCTCTGAACAAAGCGAGACGGGAGAGGATGATGCTATCTTCATCTTGAATGATGATGCTACTCTCAGCAATGTGATTATCGGGCCAAATCAAGCAGAGGGTGTTCACTGCAAGGGTAATTGTGTTTTGAACAACGTTTGGTGGCTGGATGTTTGTGAGGGTAAGTCATATCTCTCGACTAAATATCGATATCTGAGGCTAACATAGTGAGTATAGACGCTGCTACTTTCAAAGCCAACTCCGGTACCTCCTACATCAATGGTGGTGGGGCTAAATCCGCTTCCGACAAGGTCTTCCAACACAATGGTTTCGGTACCGTCAGCATCAAGAACTTCTACGTCGACACCTTCGGCAAGCTCTACCGCTCCTGCGGAAACTGCAGCAACAATGGTAAAGCGAGAACTGTTATCATGGATAACATTTACTCCAAGAACGGAGGTGTACTTGCTGGGATCAACACCAACTACGGAGACACTGCGAAGATCAGCAACTCCTGTGTACCAAACAACAAGGTGTGTGACTTGTTCAAGGGAGTTACCGGTGGTGAGCCACCCAAGCTTAGCAGCGGGCCCGATGGAACCTACTGTGTTGCTACCAACATCAAGACTTCTTGCTAAGCAGGGAAGCGGGTTGGGATGAGTATTTGTTGGGAAAATTTCCTGCATGTATTATTCCATGTATTTTAAATATATCGTATCATATACGTTAAGGGGGACGATGGATGGGAGTTGGGTGATCACTTGCACTGTGGCTGTCTTGTATTAGACTAGAATGGAGAATTGTTATCAATTTTAAAGGCCATTATCTTGAAAAGGAAATCGCTAGTAATCGAGCTGGGGCAATGCGCCTGTCTGTATGCTGGCGAGACTGGCTCCCGAACATTTTGCGCAACTAGATAAGTAGGTATGTGTTGTGCTGATAATTCTTAGATCGGTACCCATCCCGGCGAACTTCAGGAAGGAAAGGGAAGGGCGACTACCGGAGTTGGTATGACCGAATATGCAACCCACAGTAGGTATTAATAACTACTGCCTATCACTAGGGTTCACTGAGCCTGGCGCCAGACTAGGATTCACCGTCAAAAGCTCTGTCTATGTGCCGAGGCTAGTCTATGGTATACAGGCAAACTAAATTTCACAGACATCATGATAATTGCATCCCAGGCGTGCGACCCAAAATACTAGTAAGAGCCTGGGATCAGTCAACCCCCTAAGCCCCACCATACCAAGGGGTTTATTCAACGCTTATCACCGGATACTGAACTGAACTACACAGTTAATTTCCATTAGTGTGGATTTCCATTTACATACAGTTGCAATAACACCGATACATGCTGAATGTCAGGTCAATGTCCTAGCAACTAAAATTGATATACTTGAAAAACAATAACTTGAAGTAAAGCGCTAAGATAAGTGTTCAGTAGTGTTTATGTGCAAACACACTCATGTGACAAATAGTCGAGGTTCATTAAAGTACCGACTCCTCAATGATGAGGCACATGACTGACCGTCTGTCAGATTGTTCTAAACTCAATTGCAGTGAGCTAATTAGTGCAGGGATTACCCTGAGCAGCAACCGTGGCATTCACGCACTTTAACATATTTTAGGCAGCTCAGTAGCATTCAAGCTGCTGAACAGTCTCATGTGCTGTAACATTAACATGTTTAAATAATGTTGATACTTGAACGCTGTTTATAAATATGAAGCTTTGTGCTGATAAATAGCTTTCAGGTATATGTTAATGTTACTGAAGCACATGAGCACTGAGCACTGAGCACTGTTCGGGAGCTTAGATGTTTTGAGCTGCCTAAAACGTACGTCTTTGTCCCAGGGTAATCTCTTCATATATCAGTTTGAAGACCTCTTTGATGACCTCTTGGATATTGTTAAATACATCAACACCATTATAGAGTTATCGCTTCTGCTTTATCCAGTAGCTGCAAACTTGTACATTTTAATCGAGTTCAATCAATCTAAAAAGTACTTATACGCTCTTTGCAACTTGCGAATAGGTAGCAGTTCTATATATGGCCAGCTCGGGTGGCATTACTATAAGCTAAATTATGACCGTAGCAACAACGAATGATTATTATACAGATTATATTACTTCCCATTGATATGTCCAAATGAACTATTTAACCAATTGAGATTTATGAACTGTGTTCGAGTCAGATTATCAGAATATTTATACCAACATGTTTCTAGTTATAGATATGGTCCCTCCTGGACACCATATAATTGAGATTCTGGCCTAGTTGGTATAGGTATCAAATTTTCCCTCAGGAATTCTCTTTTGCCTCTAATCTGCATGCAACAAGTCACCTGAAACAGGATTGAGGTATGTCAACGCTATCGAACACAACAAAGGTGCTAAACGTTGTTTAAGCGTATTAACATAATTCCACTCGAATAGGTGGGGATCATCCTAGTATTTCTCTTCTACTGAGATACCCAACCTATGTACCCAAATATCAAATATACAATAGCCCAAGACCTAAATGTCTTTCTTTCAAGCACTAGTGATTTTAAGCAATGCGTTCACGGTGTGTAGGTAGGCCTATGGCGTTTTTAACCAGGCGCTGTCTTGCTAAAGCAGGGGTAATGTGCTCACGTGTGGATAATTATATAAGCACTGAAGTTTCCTTTGGCATGGTGGGATGTTTAGCGCTGAAAGAGGGGCGACCCTATTTGGGTCACCCGCATGATCATATATTGACCACGATACGCAGGAATAAGTGACTTGAAGAAATTAAAAAGCCCATGATAACTCTGATACAGCTAACTACCTAGCAGTCTGATTTCGAAAGAGCCTTCAGTCATGCGCCATATTCTTATTCACACATTATAAATAATATGAATATGATACCCATGTGATGTAGTGCAGATGCCCAAGCTATTCCTGAGATCTAATGATTCAGATTGGACCAGCCATAATCAATATATGCATCGTCCAATGGTGTTAATTATTAGAGCAAGTGGCACTTACTTAATGACTGGTCACAGCGAATCCAACGGAAATGGAGCGGACTTAAAACTAAAATTGGGAGAACTCCCCGGCGTACCGAGGCCCTTCACCGGTCACGAAACCCAAAGAGGAGATCGGGGCCGATGTTTATTTCAGAGCGGCGTTTCAAAACTTAACCCCCCGTTGTTGCATGGGCGATCGCGAACGTTCTAGAGAATGTTTCCTCAACTGGGGCGAGATAGGACCGATCTGAATCCAAGGACACCTCTTGAAACTAAATTGGAAGTGCGCATCATCCAATGCCCCGCAGCCATGGTTTGGGGGATGTATGCAACACAGTACATATCGTAATAGGTACTGCCTCGGTCAACAATAAACCCAAATCATGTGTAATAACAGCCCATATTACAATTAACGCCATTTGAAGGGTTTATAAGAACCAACAAGAGCCTTACTCGTTTGAAAGCCTTTCAAAGGAATATCAGACTTCTCCAGTACCATTGCAAAGAAAGCGCACATTTTCCTCCTAGAACAGCACACACAATGCCCTCCGTACCCAGCATAACCCGACAATTGATCTTAGACCACCATCCCCAAAAGGATGAGAAGCCTTCCCAATTCTTTAAACTTATAGAAACTCCTCTTCCTGGACCCGGAGAGCTCGCCGATAAAAAGGCAGTGATTATCAAACCTCTTCTTCTATCTAACGACCCGTCGCAGCGAACATGGGTTGGTGCCGAGGGCTCGTATATCACCGTTAAACTAGGGCAGGTGATGAAGTCTTGGGGTGTCGGGAAGGTAGTGGAGAGTTACAAGGATGGATTCAAGAGGGGGGATTTGGTTTGGGGAATGCTGGGATGGAACGAGTACATGCTCTTCGAGGACCCAGAGACTCACTACCCACCCGGATTGTCAAAGTTGACGGAGGAACAGGCAAGAGATCCGGGGGGGTTTATTGCTCTGAGATTGACGGTAGGAATAACATTCCAAAGAACTTCCTGGGTCCCTGATGACCGTGATAATCTATCTATAAATTATCTACTAACATATGGATCTATATATTTGTTCTATATATATAGGGTCTGACCGCATACTATGGTCTTCTCAAATGTGGAGAGGCCACCAGTAATGATCAAACGATTGTTGTCTCCACTGCTGCTGGTGCCACTGGCGCCATGGTCGTCCAGATTGCAAAGCATGTACTCAAAATTCCCAACGTCATTGGGATCGCCGGTTCCGAGGAGAAGATGTCCCTTATTAAGTCCCTCGGCTGCGATGTTGCACTCAACTACAAGTCCCCAACATTTGAAGCCAGCCTTGGTGCAGCAACGCCCAAAGGTATCGACCTCTATTTCGACAATGTTGGTGGGGCAATGCTGGATATGATGCTTAAGCGAATGAGAACTCGGGGGCGGATAGTTGCATGCGGGGCAATTGGTAGCTATGATAATGATAATTCAGACGCTAGTGTTTACGTCAAGGAATTGCGGAAAATCATCATGAGTGGGGTCAAGCTTCAGGGGCTGAACGTTATACATCATACGGCAGATTTCCCAAATGGATTACGGGAGTTGGAAGGCTGGTTGCGGGAGGGAAAAGTGAAGACTCTCACAACTATTTTTGAGACGGGATTCGAGGGGGTGCCAGAGGGAATGGAGCGGTTATTGAGTGGGAAGAATACAGGGAAATTGCTCACGAAGATTGTGTAGGGAATTAAATCCGCTGTCTTCCTTGTGTATGTGATGTACTAAGATCATATTTACACTTAGTACTGGCGGAAAGAGCGTTTTATAAATCAGCGACGTTTAATGGCAATCCTGATCGCCGGTAATATGTAACCAGGAATTCCTTGTTGAAATCCCCGGTTAGATAGTATTTAAATCTCTATATGCTTTGAATATAAGAATAAGATCAATACCATTCTTTGTATATGCATGTTCTGAGTCCGGAGGTATTGAATAGATAGCATCGCGGCAGAGGGGTGGGTCGTGGGTTTCGACAACCTCCAACCCCCAGAGTCGAGTCAATATATTGCTATATATAGCTGAATGCCCTTTCTAGAAGCTGTAGATATGGATATCGATCAGCATAAGAGTGAAAAATTTATTGGCACTCCGTGTCACTCTAGAAATCCAACCATGGCCAGGTAACCAAATGGGCTAGAGCAACGGCTAGCCCACCCCAGGTTTTACACACAAAATGCCTGTTTTCGACGACCCCCCTAAAAATATGAGATTAAAAAACCCGGAATTCTCTTAACGAAAGCAATAATATATCCTTTCGGTTTTAGAAAATAGTTCATGATGGAGCAATTCAGAGTAGCATGTGTCACATGCCCTCAAAGACACTCCTTTGTATGGAGATTAGCGTACCTTGGCATATTTTTGAGGTCAGAGTTCAGGAGCTGCTGGGCAACGACTGAATGCTACCTATAGCTAGATTAATACGTATGGTTAGAGCGTGGAGGTATTGCGATCCATGAATCACGCCGCACGGAGCTGACCGGTGCTACTGTACTGAGTCTGGCATGCGCTAGTGTGGCGATAGGCAAGAAGATATCATGTTGACCAGCAAGCAGCACCCTACAGTACGGAATCGATTTTTTCACTATTGGGAGAGAGGCAAAGAGCTAGGTAGAGCGGTCGGAACGGACCCCTTCCAGCTAATATGATTCCTCATAATCGATTGCTATGGTTATGTGTATGTGTTTATGTGGTGGACCAGTAGTTATAGGTTGGCTACCTAGAGAGGATGGCCACACCAGCTATAGCATACAGGACATATATTAGGTAAGAATAGCGGAAATCCTATGTAAGCTTGGCATCTTCATAGGGGCTTTTGAAGACGCAAAATCCGGGCTATGAAAACAATGTAGTGAAGGACGATAGTGGTTTCTAGAAAAAGTAAACATAACAGGTCATATACAGGTGTATGAACTCATATATTCCTGGTTTTGCAGTAGCGTAGGGTTTTCAACACCATACTGCACACGAATATCAGGCTTGCTTGAATAGTCCCAGAAACTGATTACGAGTTCTTTTCACGAGAACAAAGCTACACCTGTATTCCTCACAAACTCCAAAAAAATGTTACCAGTATTATGGTTGTTTCGAAATATACTATACTACTTTATATATGGCGCAACTGTACTATGAAAAGCGTTGACGGTGGTTTAGGTCTCTTGTGCTCATTCATTTAGATGTTCAATATGTACCGAGTACATACTAAGTACTGTACATACTGTAATATCCTTGCGTCCATTTGAGTATGTAGACCGTGCTTCTTAGCCTGTCGTGTGGAACATTACCTCCATAAACATACTTTATATCGATCCTTAATATTTCCAGCCTTATATACATATAGCCTATTGAGAGTGGGTAGTCGGAAGTGCATGGGTTGTGTTGTTGCTCTTGGCATCTATTCAGGGTAACAGGAAATATAACAAACGATATTGTGATCTGTATTGATCATAGAACATGGTAACCATGCTGCCAGCGATGGATAACAGTACGAATAATTCAGGCTTCAGCCACAAACATATATTTTTCCCTTAACTTCAATATCTATAATATCATGTGAAATGAACTGAGCCCATCCTTACTATACATACAACATGCTCAAGTATAATAAAGAAACCCGGATGCAACTTTCGAAAGAAACAAAAAGAAACACACGACTCCTATAACCCAAAATCTAATCGAGAAAATCCACATCCTTATGAACTCTCAATCGCCCCAAACATCACACAAGCTCGCTC
>Ga0307511_10005759_pt1 | contig 12541 bp, 18 predicted proteins | sample 13_EM_MG_FD_200266 | JGI IMG/M metagenome (GOLD analysis project Ga0307511, IMG submission 200266) | Populus trichocarpa ectomycorrhiza microbial communities from riparian zone in the Pacific Northwest, United States - 13_EM | ecosystem: Host-associated > Plants > Roots > Unclassified | place...
TCTGCGCTGCTTCGCTTGTCGATACAGCAGGTATCAACCCACAACCACTCATATCCGTCGGTCTGAGCCTGCTTGCAGCTCTGAAGGATCTTTTGATAGCCATCACGTTGGCGAATCTCGTCTCTCTGCGCCATGGCCATCTTTGCGAGCTTGACCATTTCACTGTAGTCCACTTCCACTTCTCGCTTCATCCACCGATGCGATAGAATCGCATACTTTGTTTCTTCGTCATCGTCGAACTCAAGGACATTCTTGCGATGGTCCACTGGCTGTCCCCCTTCAATCAAATGCTCCCTCTTGAGAAAGGCTTCTACTTTGATCAGGCGCATGCTGGACAAGTGTGCATCAGTCTCAATGAGATCATTAACTTCGGGTAGTGTCCATACCTCTTCAAATCGGATTAGTGATGGCCCAGGATCGGACACGATTGCAGGATCGAAACGGTAGGCTTGTAGTTGTGGTGATACGGTCACGTTAGTTCACTTTCTTTGATCGACGGTACGTGAGGACAGCAGAATGGTAGCACAGGAACAACACTCACAGTGGCGCCTCGACGCAGTGAAGACGATGGGGCACAGGATAACACGGGTTGTTTCTAAGCCACAACACAGCCAGCAATTTAACTGTAACTGAACGCCCATAGACAAATGGGGTCAAGTTAAGTACAACGACTTCTCAATCTCTCTCTCATGCGATTACTGAAACCAGTGACAATAAGTCAAGAAAAAGTGATCTACCTGGGCAGACTAAGCACTACTGATCATTACAATCAGTTTTGGAATGTGATCTAGTCCGGGCTCTGCTGTGAGCATGTCATAAAGACACTTTTTGCCCTTGCAGAACTTGGTATCAGCGCCTCCCTGAACTTCATCTCGCCGACTGGATGGAGACCGCAATCGCCATTAAGGCCAGTGTACGTGTCTTTCCAAGGTGGGTAAAGGGGCGTCGGAACGATGCCAATTTGGCCTGACTCTTTTTGGAGGCGCTCACAACTGTTTCGTGGACTGCCAGGACGTGGCCTCGACCTCACCAATGCGACGGACTGCGGCTCGAAATCCCTTAATCCAACTTAATCTCTTGCTCACCACACAAACCTCCATGTGCGGTCGACGTGGACAGAGACCATCTAGTTTCTTGCCGTACGCATCCTCAACAAACAGGCACGGGTGAGATTGTTTCTTGAGTCAATCGACATGCCGTCTTGCCCTGGGAAGGTGTCTCTCTTTGTTGTTGTGGATGCCAAAGGTCAGTCTGTAGCAGGTACACCTGATGCGAGCAGAGCCCCGTCGTTGCTAAGGGAGTTCTCAAAGTACTCACCACCATATTCCTCCCTGATCGGCATTGTCATTCCTTTCACTTTCTGCTTTGCGATCTGCATTCAAGTCGACCGACCTCATCGCTGGATCTCCCATTACCAGAACGCCTCTTGATGCCGATCGTTGCATGATGGATTCCTAGGACTAGTTCAAATGTTTGAGAGTCTTCTGTCATCGTACCCATGGTTTGTTACGCATTATCAGGATGAGGTCCGCACTGTTTGATCAAAGCTTTCGCCAAGGCCTTCCTTTTTGACGACTACCTTAGTATGCGAGTGTTGTCCCCTGGGAATAGTTTCAGACCCTTGATGAGTCCCGCAAACCAATTTCCCAGTCCGATCGTGCTGATCGTGAACAGCTTTGCGCAATCCCCCAGGCCCCCTACTTCCCCTCTTGTCCTTTATTGTCCGGTATCCCAATCATGCAAACGGGACCTGCACATTTAATGTCATACTTCTCGATATGCTTCGCAAAATAATCGGAAGTTTGCGGCAAGTTCTGCATAGTAGCCAGAATACTAACGATGTTCTGAGCGACCGGTGGATGATCCTCGGCCAAGATATCGATGACAGCCGGTACATTCCATAGTGATCGGATCTTTCGGAGATGGATTCTGTCGCAACTGTTACGTCTCGAGAAAACAATGGTGAGTGATCATCTTGACCAAGAGGGCCTTACGGTGTGCGATGGCGTTATACCAGTATTATTATGAATAGTGGTGGTGAAAAGCTTTCCAAGAAAAAACCCGACTTTGCCAACGCAGGTGAACCAGAAACGTAACCCGAGTGTCCCGGGAGTAAAAGCTTGCACGGCAACTGTGGGTACAATCTCAGACTTCCACTTCCCAGCCCGATGAGGTCGGAATGAGATGCGTCACGGGGTAGCGAGCTGTGCTCGAGCCAGTTGGTGGATAACACGAGGAATTAGAGGTTTAATCGCTCCCTCGGAGCCTGTGAAGGACCATCAGAACACGGTAGAGGCTGGCATAGATACCCCGTGTGTTAGTGCGGCAGGAAGCAGATGAGCGTTTGATACATTGAAGTCTTGCGGTCACCGCCCTTGGTTACGATGGCTTGGGTCTCGTTGCGAGAGCTTCGAAGTCGTCACATTGTAACACAGTCTTCCATAGTTTTCTAATCTGGTGGTTTGCGTTGTTCGGTCTCGGAGGAGTTTGCACAATCAAGATGGTGGTTTCCGTTGAGGCCTCGGCGCTTGAGTTGAACCCATTTGTAGCGCTCTAACGATAATGTCTTTCCACCTCAACTATGCTTCAATAGACCAATCCAGGTTTGCATGGTTCATGATCCAGGAAAACACCTACGCTCACATTTTCCAGATGGAAAACCCTTCCACCTCCGCCTGGGTTCTCTACCCAGGCCACATCCACTGTACGTCCACCCCCACAACTGCATCTCACCAGCGACGTAGCAGGCCATTCTTTCATAGCAGACAAAACCATCTACGAAGCAAACCGCTGAAGCCACAGCGTCCTATGAAGCTTTGAAAGAAAAACGCGCATGGGACCTCGCCATATCCCCCGCCAAGGCCCTTCCCCTACAGGCGTTCATGCTCTACATGTCTGGCGGAGGCGTACAGATATTCAGTATGGGCATCGTCTTCATGCTGCTCTTCACGCCGTTTAAGAACATTACTGGCATGAATACAGGTGCGCTGAGGTGTTTGTCCGACTTCTGCTCCATCCTAATACCAGAATCATCGTCGGGGCAGCATTTGCTCCATTCGCACCAACGTCATCTAGTGCCACGTCATTGAGCACACTTCCATTGCAGAAGTTGGTATACGTGGCATGCAATGTACTCACGCTGTCCGTTGGGTTATGGAAGTGCCAATCGATGGGTCTTCTTCCAACGGGGACTGCAGACTGGCTTGCATTCGAAACTAGAGGCCAGGTAGGGCACAATGCTGTTTTGTTTTCCTTGTTTCGTACTAATGAACAACGTCCATAGCCACCAGAAATACTACTTTAGCCAATAGCTTGTCTCGCCAGAATAGTACTCATCCTCTGTGCCCTGTTCAACGTAGCATCGATGCATTCATTCTGACCAAAGTTCCAAATCAGTGGTAGAACGTCCTAAGGTGCCGGATCTTCCCTGTGCTAATTCTATGTTTTTCTACGTGATCGAGGGGGCACCAACTGAAGTTCCCTGCATTCCCGTGGTATCTGAACTCCCTGCCCCAACCATCGCCAAGAAAAACACGGGTTGACAGAGGAATGATCAGTTCTCGACCTCATGAGCAACGAGCACAAGTAAACCCCCCTAAGTATACTCAGTCCCCGTCATGAAAGATACTGGAGGAGAGGGTAAATTATGGCCTGAGTTGAACAAGTAGCGACATATGAGAAGAGAGAAATGACAAGGATATATGAGGGAGAAGGTGAAGGGAAGAGACGTAAGAGAAGTCGTCAGGAGATGAAAAGATATCAACCGCCATCGTAACAGGGTCGTACATTAGACGATGACGCATTTACTTCTTTTCTTGACCACGGGGGGCTCCAGTGCGGCGACGATAGCCTACAATGCAATCAGCGTCTCCGCCAACGTCGCGGACCCGAGTAAGGCGACCAACTCACCTCATCGAAAACGTTCTTCAGACCTTTCTGCGTCAGGGCCGAGCACTCCACATATTTGACTGCGCCGAGTTCTCTGGCAAGACGTTCGCCCGACTCGGTTGAAACCGGCCTCTGTTTTTGCCTTGCAAGTTTCTCTATAACCGCGTTGTCGTCTCGCAAATCGATTTGCGTCCCGACGATGAGGCATGGTACACCAGGGCAGTGATGGTGCACCTCTGGGAACCATTTCTCCTTTACGTTTTCGAAGGACGCTGGGGAAGTTACACTGAAGCACACAAGAAATACGTCCGTTTGGGGGTATGATAGTGGGCGGAGACGATCATAATCCTCTTGGCCTGTTAAATATCGAAACCGGTGTCAACTTGGTTGGTAGCCTGAAATGCTCATGAGGACAAACCAGCAGTATCAAACAACCCAAGGGTGTAAGGGTCTTCGCCAATCATTACGGTCACGGCGTAGTTATCGAAGACCTAACGAAAAAAAATTCAGGTTCGCGAACTCACATTCATGGGGCCGCTTACAGTCGGAACATATTCGCTGGGAAACTTGTTCGTAGTATATGATATCAAGAGACAGGTCTATGGGAGCACGCTCTTTCAGTACTCAGCACGAGCGAGACGGTGAAAACGCGACGCACTTTTCCAACGGCACCATCCCCGACTACAACACACTTGATGGTCTGCATTTCGTTGATACGGTTCTATTGTGAGTCGTGGCGACGGAGTACTATCCGGTGAAGAAAAGACAAGGGTCAGAACCACGCGCAAACCATACGTACAAACACCCATTATAGAATGTCTCCTAGCTGTTCGCCCCTACCCCCTGCAGCATGACAACCATGCTGCAGCTGAGGCTGTGCGGAACGGACACCCCTCGTTTGGGTGCAGAGCCTTTGCCATGAACTCACCAGGTGAGTCCCGAGAGAGAAAGACAAGCTTGGAAAGAGGTTGTGTTGCAACGAGCTCAATCGCGACGGGGAAGACGGGTTTCTAATTCACGAACAGAACTACAGTGAGTTGGCTGCCCCGGTTCCAGTCAGGACAGCAGTAGCCAACAAGCAGGCAAGCGACGAGAGACGTACGTCGTGTGGCGGGCGGCAACACAGCGAGGACACTGCGAATGACGACGAGCAAAAGGGCGACTTCGACTTTGACCCAGCACGGATCGTAGTCGACTTGGTTCTTGATCGTGCTGCAATGAGGCCGCGCAAACCGGCCCTAAGTAGCCAAACAAACACAAACAAATCCGGTCACACGCTACTACGGGCGCCCGCTGATTACATAAACACTAACATAGGATGTGTGTAGAAGGGTGGTCATAAGTTATCTGCGAAAGACTGGTCTGCAATAGTGTGCATACTGATACAGTGTAGCCTCCGATCCACGTTGTCGCAATATGCAAAAAAACTATCGTGTCCGTCATAACGACGTCAACCTGGACGCATGACAACCTACCAATTAGTCTGCGGGGGGTGGTTTCCACCAACAGAGGAGCCCACTCTTGGTGCCTGTTACTATGTGTGCACTGGACCCCTTGTCGAAGCACTGATCATCCGAGACACCCGTCAGTCAATTCCGGTCTCGTGCGGGCGTTGACAGCCACTCACCGCAATGGCCTGTGCCTGTTCCCCTGAAGACGGATAATATCAGAAACCTGCTGGCAACGCAAATCAACTGCGGACACATACCATCATGGTCAAGACCATATATGATCTCCCCCTTGGCTTTGTCCCATACTAATAGGTTGCTATCCATCATCCCGAACAATACCAACCGGCACGAATTGGCAAAAACAGCTCCAACCACCTGCTTAGGTTCATCGCCATTTGTGGCGTACACTTGCTCTATTTTGCCTTTGTGGTCCATTTGTTGGATACCCACCAAGTGCGCCCGGCCGCCAGATTGTGAAACAAGGGCATGCGTCCCTGCAGCGTTGACATCCAAATGCAATCTGCAAACCAGTAGTCAGTTCTATGAAACACAATTCAAGGCGAGTAAAGGTTTATTGACACTTTCGACTTGAGAAAGGCATACGCCCGAAGCGTACCATTGGGCACCTGGCAATACCACAGGACGCCATCGCTTGTCCCTCCAATCAATGCTTCCCCGTCTTGCACGAATTTAATGGACGTAACATTTTGCCGTAGAATCGAGCGCTGTGGCTGCCAGGTGCCTGCAACACATTGAACCAGCAGACCACAGTAGCAAAAACCTATCACCCCACCTTTGATCCATATCCAGACCTTGACTCCCAGGCGTGGAAATGCGACAGCAATGCGATCACGTTGGTAGGCAAAACAAACAGAGTCCTCTTTACCGGCATCCAACAATTTCGCCCATTGCCAATGATTTTGGTTCTGGCTTACATCAGATCACCCGGGAATTAATCTGTACCATGATCACTTACATTACGTGTCCACTTGCTGATCAACCCATCTTGACCCAGGGAGACAACGCCCACATCATCTATCATCCATGCCACTGCCAACACGGGCGCATTTTGTGCCAAGCGGGCGGTTTCGACTCTATGTGGCGTATTCCATATTCGGATCGATCGGTCAGTGCCTAAATAACATGCCATTAAACATTTCTATTTCCAAAATCGCCAGCGATAAACTCACAAATGACAGCGAACCGGTCCCCGTCTGAACTGAATGTGATTTGCTGAACCCCAGCATCCTCGTCGCTCTTGATCTTCGCGGAGTATATATGATCTTGCGACGGCCACGGGTAGTTGCGCTTCCGTGGACGGGAAGACTCAGCCCCAACGTCACCATCAAGTGCGCGTTTCTTGCCCCTGGAATCCTCTGAAGGTGTCGAGCTACCAGAAGCCGTCGGGTGCCTATACTGAAGGACAGCCGAGGCCGAAGATGGCGGCGCCATAGGTCGGGGTGCTTGGATGCGGATAGACTGCTGAGCAGCACTGGCAGAAGCGCTGCTGGAAGAGAGACCTGGGCTTGTCCAATCCGTGGATTCTGAAACTTATATGAACACGTATACATGGAGTAATGTGCATGATGCTCACCATGCTTGATCTGTGGTGTAGCGGGCTGATACAATTGCTGTTGAAGTGACTGCACAGCTGTTTGATGATACGTTGCTTGTTCTCTGACTGGTGATGCTTTATGACTTGATACACTATGCAAGAAACCGGGCGGAGATGGTGATAAATATTGTACAGGGTTGGATAAACCTGGCGGAGTGGTAGAGGAACGTGCACTCCCCGGCGTACTAGGTCGCGCAAGCGGTGGCGGTGGCGGCGCTTTGTTTTGTGAAAGCGACAAGGCGGACGGAACAGATGCATGTCCGTTCGATTGGATGTGCGGCCACCCGTTCCCAATCGCAGGGGTCCTGCTCGGGGAGGGTTGATAAGGTGACGGTGGTTGAACTGAAGGATTTTGATATATCGGTGGTGGTGGTGGAGGCGGCTGCGGAGGAGGTTGTGTATAGTGTGGAGGATGGTACATATTCAAAGATTTCGATAATGACTCTATTGGATTATATTCAAGGTTGGGGTCGCTGATATGTGGAGGGTAGTTTGACCAGGCTGAGGCCTTCTGGGGATATTGGGGGGTAGACTCCGTTGGTCGTAGTGAAGGAGGAGGCAGGCTCGGCATTTGACGCATTGGTGGCTGAGGCTGGGGTACAACAGGAGACTGGCGGGGGATCAGCGGAGGTTGTGCTTCCAATACTGATCCGCTCGGAGCGTGTGTTGAAATATAATTCAAAGAAGGCTTCGAGATAGGGAGAGGAGGTGCATTAGAGTCGTGCTTGGCCTTGAGGCTTTCAGCCGTAAAGACCTAGTGGGATCCCTCAGTGACATCAAACGAGTACACAAACGGAAGAACGCACAGTTTTTCTCCTAGTACCAGAGCTTTCGGGATCCACTACCTCCTTCGGTGCTGGGGCTTTCTGTGTGGTAAGCGATTCGCGCTTGCCAACGAACTCCGTCATAAATCCGCCCGATACAAACGGATTTTTGAAGACTGGTCTCCGCGGCAAAGCACCAGCCGAGAGCGGAGGAGTTACGGATTTCATTTCGTTCGGCTCGATTGCCGAAGACATGCCGGAAGTCGGGGGAGGTGTGGACAACGAAGGCGGTGCAGTAAGGATGGGATGTGGCCGTGTTTGTGGAGGGGGAAGTACAAGTGGCGATGGCTGGCGTGGGGGCGCTGGCAGGCCTGGCCGACGAGATACAGATCCAGTGACAAGACCAGGAATTTCATCATCATCAACCTCCGAGGATGAAGGTGACGACTGTAGGTCCATATCAACAGTTTCTGAGGAGACCGGGCTGACTTGAGAGGCTATAATGGCATCGTGGACGTGAGCCACCGCTACAAATGGTTTGGCTTCCTGGTCATCCTGCGAGATTGATAAGATGTCACCAACAGGGCCTACGGGTGGCTCTTCCACGGGAGTAGATGGTATTTGGATGAGATTTATAGATCTCCCCAACAGAGGCGATTGTGCAGGAGTGCTTGGGGGCGAACCTATACTCATAGGCGATAGACTGCGGGAGCGTTCACCATCCGGTATCTACTTTTACTGAGAAAAAAAGTTACAAAGTTGCGCAGGAAAACACTTACCGGCTGATCTTCGAATGGAGTACGAGGAGGTTCTGGAGTGAGCGCCTCTGGTTCTACACGTGGCTCCTCTGCTACAGCAGGTTGCTCATTGTGAGACTCACTTGGCAAAAGCACCGCCTTCTCCTGTACTGGAGACGCTGCAGGCGCCGTCTGCACAGAACTTACAGACCAAGTTGGTTCTGCTTGAACGGCAATTGAAGCATATGTGCGTGACGGTGGCATAACTGTATCTAGTGACGATTTACGGAATGTTCGTATATAGACGAGTGTGGTTGCAAAAGTTACTCACCTAATACCGGGCTCACCTGTTCAAGTTGTTTCGTCCATGTCCTCCTCATTTTTGGAGGAACTATGTGAGTTAACGGCGAGTCGGGAAAAGTGTCGTCTTGCATGATCTGCTTTTCTACTTCTTCTTCCTCTTCCGAGGTGGAATCAGGAGGGGACAGGTCACCTTCAAAAATGACCGCCTGGTCTGTGAAAGAGCTATCCTCGGAAGCTACAGCGAGCAAGATCTCCTTTCCAGGTTTTACCTCGATCCTTTTCTGGGCGAAAAGGCTAAAGTACGCGACCGATGGTTTACTACCTGCATAATTTGAGTCGTCCGAAAGGTCGACGCGTCGAAGGACAACGTGAGCTTTCTGGCTTGCACCATGGCGTCGAAAACGTAAGGCACCCTTTACACCAAGTACAGAGGTGACTGTTGGGGATGGCGTGGTTGCAGAAGATTCGCTGCTGGTGTCATCCATGGGTCAAACTCGGTGCTGGAGCCTGGTGCAGCCTGCGTTGACCGTGAGCGGGCGTTTAGTGGAAGCCAAAATGTGCTTGAAGGAACGCTGGGTCGTGGGAATTTCCACTTGGCGCGCACAACATACATCAACAACGTTTTGTTCCTTTGTACTACTCTGACTACGGCTTTTTACACTCTAGCTCTAGTCGTACGCGTAAGGACTGGCACCTGGGTATACGTGTCCATATCCAATGGGGAAGCCCGATTCCATTGAAGCTCTGCAGTGACCGGTACAGTGATGGGATACTGAGATGGCTGCGCATCTGCCAACCATCGATTCTTAAAGTCAGGTAAAGTCTAAACCAGCATGATCAATGTCACAAACAAAAATGGCATTCACAACTCAAGTTTAATCATGATTTTCGGTGATAATCGCATTTTCTTCGGTACGCGTTCGTCCGTACTCTCGGCCTTGCACTGTGCATCTTCTCTCGCCTCCTCGGTGGCCGCTTGAGGAACTTGCGCCGCCTCACCCTGCGAACCGTCCACCGGAGCGCTCGAGGAAGGGTTTTCCGCAGCCGTATTCCCTCGATCAGCCTCTTGTTGCTGTACTTTGAATGCAGCTATCTGCAATGCTTGACACAGCGGCATGCTATACCCCACGCATTGCATGGAATAGCAAGGGACTTTCCATTCGCCAGTATCATACCGCCGCTTTATCTCTTGCTGACTCGTAATCGAAGCCGTCTGGTCGGTTGACTGGCGAACGACAGCGGCAACCTGTGAGGCGTGCACAATTCGAGTCTATGTATGCCCGTAAATATGTGAACCCTCGAGCGTAGTAGTATATGTCCTGGAATGACGAACCCTCTCATCGAGAGACAGCCACTCTGAAAGCCGCATGTCATTGCCGATAAATGGCGCGCTAACGTATTTCCCAAGGTACGTCCACTGTTCACAGACGAGTCAGCGTAACATTGGCGTTATTCGAGAAAAACACACCTCGGCTTGACGACCTTCGACTACGAGCTGAAATGGCCCTTGGGACCCATTGAACCAGTAGCCGTGCTGTCCCAAGACAGGGATGTACATCGGGATAGAACTAGGGGGCCGGGGGATAAATTGTATCCTAAGCTAGATCTTTAAGAATGACGTTAGCCACCTTACGAGAACGCTGTTGCCTACCGTTCACTAGCATATATCTAGGAGTGACGGGTGACATGAGTGAGAGTGGTGTGTGATGAACGAGCAAAGGCATGTACATTTGGCAAATGTTCAAGAACCTTGTTGGAGTCCGTGAAAAACATTATCGGGGCCTGGTGGTATGTCGAGACGAACGAAACAGGCCGGAACATAAGCGCTAGAGCAGAGTGCCGACTATTAGCAACTTCTACAGCAAGGGAGCGTACATGTTCCAGGTGTAATTGGACCTGATACCAGAACGCGTTACGCCAATCAGCAATCAACGGGTCGCCCACGTACCTGTGTGGAGAGTGCATCACGCTCTGCCTCTACTTTTGAAAGACGCGAAACCAACGCATTCTTTTCCTGGGACACAGTCTCTAGCTCCTGACGCAATGTCGCGTCGTCATCGACGACATTCTTGATACTGCGCACCACACTCAAGATCTCTTCATTCTTGGACGCAAGGTCATATGTGGTATTCTCCTGTGGAAAGAAGTGTGCAATTCGCGTGTTATCGCACTACGGAACGATCTACCTTGAGAGTGTCCAGTTCATCCTTCGTCTCCTTGTATTTCTTTGCCCAGAATTCGAGCAGTTCTGGTGCTATAGACGCGTCAACTGGGATGGTCGACATGAAGGGTAAGTGTAAGCGATGGTGGGTGACGGAGTACTAGTAGTACTTACACGCTAATTACATACATACCAGGCATTCCATCCGGGTCCCAGGAGGTGGACGCACTCACGTGATCGGTGGCTGTGCAAAGGAGCCACAACGCCTGACGTGGACGTGACTGACAGCGGAAAGACGTTCTCTGCAAAGATGCGCTTCCTTGTGTCGGCGCTGATATCATTTTTGGCACTTGCGGGCAATGCGCTCGCAAGATCTAGCACAGGAGACTCGGTGTTGGTGGTCCTCGACCCTTCGTTGAAGCGGGAAGATTATTCCAAGTTCTTTGGCGGACTGGAGGGTGAGTCCATCTTGGCTTGACCTTGGGCACCTTTATGGAGTCTGCCTATGTTTCAGAGAGGGGATATAACCTCGTATTCCGTGCACCAAAAGATACACAACCACTCATCGCCGAGTTTGACGTTCCAAACTTCTCCCATGTTATCCTATTCACACCACAGACGAAAAGTAAGTCCACACACCCTCAACACCTCGTACCCGGTATTAGAAGCTGATATCCGTCCACAGCATACGCTCCCGACATTACCCCACAATCATTAGTCGGTCTCCTCTCGGAGAACACCAACCTTCTCGTAACGCTCTCTCCCAAACAAACACCCCTTAGCTCCCTTTCCACCGAGTTCTCACTCATCCCCCCACCCCCGGGCACACCCCTCATATCCCATCACCCCGCCCGCTCTGAACCAGCAACCCTCATCCCCGTGCACGTAACCAAATCACCACTTCTCTCCTCCGATATCCCACCAGTGTGGTTCTCCGGTGTTCCGCACGCTCTTGGGAACAGCCCCTACCTGGTACCCATCCTCCGAGCACCTTCGGAAAGCTTTGCAGCCGACTCCGAAGATGACTCTGGCGCAGACGCTGTTTTTGACGCGTCCCAAAAAGCTGGCGAGGGGCTTTGGGCAGGCAGCCAACTTGGCCTTGTTACGGGATTCCAGACCCTTAAAAACTCGCGCGTTGTGTTCGCGGGAGGTGTCGACCTATTCAGCGACGAGTATGCAGACAAGTTGCTACCCGACGGTAAAGCTTCTGGGAACGAGTTGTTTGCAAAGGAAGTTGCAGCATGGGCATTCCAGGAGACGCTCGCCCTCCGGATAGATGATACTACCCACCATCGTGTCAACGAGTTGGCTCCTCCGGAGATGTATACTATCAATGACGAAATTGTAAGTTTTGTTTCCTTCCTTCGTAGGGTCAATTTCTGAGTACGAGGGGTGGTTTGTAGGTGTATACAGCCTATATATCTGCATATGACCCTGAAACCGCGAGCTGGAAGCCATACTCTGACATCACGGACATGCAACTCGAGTTCACTATGCTCGACCCTCACATCCGTATTACGCTTCCTCCAGTTGCCGGGGAGCCAGGGAAGTACCAAGTCCAGTTCCGCGCACCCGACAGGCACGGCGTATTCAAATTTGTCGTCGACTGGCGACGAAAAGGG
>Ga0307511_10005760_pt1 | contig 12536 bp, 10 predicted proteins | sample 13_EM_MG_FD_200266 | JGI IMG/M metagenome (GOLD analysis project Ga0307511, IMG submission 200266) | Populus trichocarpa ectomycorrhiza microbial communities from riparian zone in the Pacific Northwest, United States - 13_EM | ecosystem: Host-associated > Plants > Roots > Unclassified | place...
AACAACCCGTTCTTCACCGGGGTGCTCAAGGGCGTGCAGAACCAGGCCCGGCTGGCCAGCCACGCCGTGTTCGTCGCCGACAGCGACGAGGACCCGGCGGCCGAGGAGCAGCTGGTGCGGGCCATGGCCAAGCAGGTCGACGGCGTGATCCTGTGCTCGCCCGGCATCGACGAGCAGCAGGTGCGGGAGCTGGCCGACACCACCACCCTGGTGCTGCTGAACCGTCGGATGCGCGGCGTGCCGGCGGCGCTGATGAACTCCGGCTCCGGCCTGCGGCAGATCATCGACCACCTGGTGGCGCTGGGCCATCACCGGATCGCCTACCTGAACGGGCCTCGCACCTCGTGGTCCAACAAGGAGCGTCGCCGGGGGCTGCGCATCGCCGTGCAGAAGCACGACGTCGACCTGGTCGACATGGGGCCGTTCCCGCCGCGCTACGAAGGCGGCCTGCAAGCGGCCGATCTGGCCATGGCCGAGAACGTCACGGCCATCGTGGCGTACAACGACATCATGGCGCTGGGCGTGTTGGCGCGGCTGCGGGACCGCGGCGTGCGGGTGCCGGACGACGTGTCGCTCACCGGCTTCGACGACCTGATGTTCGGGGCGCTGTGCCAGCCGCCGCTGACCACCGTCGCCATGCCGGTCGTGCCGGCCGGGCGGCTCGCGGTCGACCTGCTGCTGGACCGGTTGGCCAACCGGGACGCCGAGGTGCGGCAGGACGAGCTGGACACCCAGCTCATCGTGCGCGCCACCACGGCGCCGCCGGCCTGAGCTCTTTTCGTTGCTACGGCTTGGGGAGCGCGCAGCCGGCCTTGGTCAGGTCCACCGCGCTGCCGGTCATGCAGCCGGCCAGCAGGTAGGTCTCCTCGCCGTAGTTCGTTCCCTCGTGGACGGTGACGTTGCCGTTCTGGTCCACCTCACACGGGTTGTCGAGGGTGCAGCTCTCACCGTTCTCGTTGCCCGTGTTGTTGATGCCGATCAGCTTGCCGCTGGGGTCCTCGATCGGGGAGCCCGACGTGCCGCCGATCGTGTTGCACGTGGACGTGTAGCGGATCGAGTCCTTCCAGGTCCAGTCGCTTTCCTTGAGGCGGTAGACGAAGCCGTCGATGTTGCAGCTGTAGATCTTCTTCCAGTAGCCCGAGACGACCTTGATCGCCGTGCCCTGGGTCGGGTGCACCGTGGAGATCTCCAGCGGGCTGATCCCGTAGCTCGACCTGATCGCGTCGTACGTGGTGTTCAGCTGGTACAGGGTGATGTCGGTGTCGGTCATCGTCGCGTAGGCCACCTTGGTGGCCCGCAGCGTCGCCTTGTTCCCGCCGGTCGGGCTCAGCAGCGTGAACGACCGGGTCGAGGACTTGTTCACCAGGACCTGGCCCGGGTTCAGGAACCCGCCCTCGTAGCAGTGGCCGTTGGTGAGCACGAGGGCCGGGCCCGAGGTGGGCGCGCTGCCCAGCTTCACCAGGGAGCCCGAGCAGTTGTTCAGGGCCACCGTCCCTGAGAAGTCAATGGCTGACGGCGCCGCCGTCGCCGCCGGGGCCGTCAGTGCGGTCGTCGCGAGCAGTGCGCCGAGCAGGGTGCCGAGGACGCTCTTACGCATGGCAGGGAATCCTTCCGTGGCTCCGGGTCAGGTGACACGGTGTAACAGTGTCGGACCAGTTGACCCGCTAGCCACGCGGCCCGCCACCCGCCGAAAGTCGGACGTTTCACCCACCTGAGCTAGGCACGTGAGTGGCTTACGTGGTCGCTGGGACCAAATAAGCCACTCACCTGGATCCAGTGCGACCGCCGGCCTCAACCGCCCTCGACTACCCTTCGTAGTCACATCTTGTAGGATTGTTCAACAAGACTTACCCTTCCAGGCACCCCCATCCCGTGAAGGAGGTCACATGGTCGTCCTCATCGGCGTCGCCCTGGTGGTGATCGGTTTCGCGCTGCGGCTCAATCCGATGCTGGTCGTCACCGTCTCCGGCATCGTCACGGCCCTGCTCGGCGGCCTGAACCCGGTCGCCATCCTGGACACCTTCGGCACCGGCTTCGCCTCGAACCGCTCGGTCACCATCTATGTGATCACGCTGCCGGCGATCGGCCTGCTCGAACGGTACGGCCTGCAACAGCAGGCGGCCCGCCTGATCGGCAAGCTGCGGGCCCTCACCACCGGCCGGCTGCTCGCCGCCTACATGCTCATCCGCCAGGGCACGGCGGCGCTCGGCCTCACCGGCATGTGCGGGCCGGCGCAGACGGTCCGGCCGCTGATCGCCCCGATGGCCCTGGCCGCGGCCATCCGCCGGCACGGGGAGCTGACCGACCGCCAGGTGGAGCGGGTCAAGGCCTACTCGGCCAGCTCGGACACGGTCGGCCTGTTCTTCGGCGAGGACATCTTCCTGGCGGTGGGCTCGATCCTGCTGATCACGAGCCTGGTCGACAGCACCTACCACCTCAAGCTCGACGCCCTCCAGATCGCGGTCTGGGCGATCCCGACGGCGATCTGCGCGTACATCATCCACGGGGCCCGGCTGCTGTGGCTGGACCGCACCCTGGCCCGCACGACCGTGAAGCCGGAGGTGGCGGCGCGATGATCGACGCGGAGTGGCTCTACTGGCTGTGCGGCCTGTTCTTCCTTGCCGGCGCGGGTTTCAGCTACCGCCGGGCCCAGTACGGCGGTGCGGCGTTCTGGGCGCTGCTGGGCATTTCCTTCTGTTACTCCACGTTTGTCGTGAACAAGACGGCCCCGCCGTGGCCGCTGGGCATCGTGGTGATCGCGGTGGCCGCGCTGGCCGGCTTCGGCGCGCTGGGCAAGACCGAGATCGCCACCACCAGCCAGGCCGACCGCATCACCGCGGCGAACACGTTGCGGAGCAAGCTTTTTGTCCCGGCGCTGATGATCCCCCTGGTGGCCCTGATCTTCGGCACGATGATCGCCTCGATCACCGTGGGCGGGAAACCCCTGCTGGCCACGGGAACCGCCACCCTGACCGGCCTCGGCATGGGCGCGATCGTCGCCACGGCGGTCGGCCTGGTGCTGCTGCGCCCGGCCGGCGGGCTGAAGCTCACCCTGCCCCTGACCGAGGGAACCCGCCTGCTCCAGGCGATCGGCTGGGCAGTGGTGCTGCCGCAGATGCTGGCCGTGCTGGGCCTGGTGTTCGCCAACTCCGGCGTCGGCACCGCCGTCGGCACCATAGTCTCGGCGGTGCTGCCCAAGGGCTCACTGCTGCTGGCCGTGATCGTCTACTGCCTGGGCATGGCGTTGTTCACGATCATCATGGGCAACGCCTTCGCCGCCTTCCCGGTGATGACCGCGGCGGTCGGCTGGCCGGTGCTGGTCCAGCAGTTCCACGGCAACCCCGCGATCGTGTTCGCGGTGGGCATGCTGGCCGGCTTCTGTGGCACGCTGTGCACGCCGATGGCGGCGAACTTCAACATCGTGCCGGCGGTGCTGCTGGAGATGAAGGACCGCTACGGCCCGATCAAGGCCCAGCTGCCCACGGCCGCGCCGCTGCTGGTGTGCAACATAGCGATCATGTACCTGATGGGATTCTGAAGCCATGACCACAGTGCTGCTGACCGGGTTCGAGCCGTTCGCCGGGGACGCCGTGAACCCGTCCTGGGACGCGGTCCAGCTGGTGGACGTGCCCGGCGTGAACCTGGTCAAGCAGCTGCTGCCCTGCGGGTTCGACGCCTCGCTCGCGGTGTTGCGGCAGGCGGTCGAGGCCCACGACCCGGACCTGGTGATCGCCGTCGGCCTGGCCGGCGGGCGGGACGCGATCACACCGGAGCGGGTGGCGATCAACCTGGACGACGCGCGGATCCCGGACAACAGCGGCCGGTCGCCGGTCGACGAGCCGATCGTCGACGGCGGCCCGGCCGCCTACTTCACCGGCCTGCCGGTCAAGGCCGGGGTGGCGGCGCTGCTGGCCGCCGACCTGCCGGCGGCGGTGTCGTTCTCGGCCGGCACGTTCGTCTGCAATCACGTGTTCTACGGCCTGATGCACCTGATCGCCACCGAGCGGCCGGGGCTGCGCGGCGGGTTTGTGCACGTGCCGTACAGCAGCGAGATGGCCGTCGCCGACAAGCCGTCGCTGCCGCTGCGGGCGATCGCCGACGGGCTGGCGGTGTTCACCCAGACCTGCGTCCAGACCTCCGATGACCTCCGGGTCACCGGCGGCGCGCTGCACTGATCTCATCCTCCGGTCGGCTGGGGATACTCCGCGGGACCGGTGTTGTCGTAGCGGAGCATCGCGGCGTCGGTGGCCGCCACGTATCCCCAGGTGAACAGCACGATCAGGACCGCGGCGATGCCGAGGGTGATCCATACCGCCGGTCGCCCCCGGTCCACGCCGAACGCGATGAGCACCACGACGCCGCCACTGGCGATCACAAAGGCGAACAACGACAGCAACCCCCAGAGCAACGCGACCGGCCAGGCCGCGCCGAAGCCGGAGGGATGGCCGCCGAGGGCCAACTGGAACGACCCCAGCCCCCACAGGCAACACAGGACGAGCGTGCCGACCGTCAATCCGGCCCCGACCATGATGCTTGTCAACATTCGCCGCCCCGACACAGTTGTCTGTCTAGCTGGGGGCACCGCGCGATCCTGGCCGGATTCCGCGTTCGTGATCGATCCGTGACGGGCTCCGCCCCCATGCCCTGGCGGAAAGTGGCCTTTCGTCTTCTTGTGCCGGTTCGGCCTTCCTTGTGAGATGAGCGATGCCGCCCATCCTCACGAGGAGGTCCGATGTCTGTCCGGTTACGGCTGGCGGCGATCGGGGTCGCGGCGGCCACCGCGGCCGCCGGCCTGGCCCTGGTCACCGCCCCGGCCGCCGTCGCGTTGGACAACGGTCTGGCGCGCACCCCGCAGATGGGGTTCAACAATTGGAACGCCACCCACTGCGGCGGCGACTTCAACGAGACGATGGTCAAGGGCATCGCCGACCTGTTCGTATCCTCCGGTCTGAAGGCCGCCGGCTACCAGTACGTCAACCTGGACGACTGCTGGGCGCTGCCGGCCCGTGACCCCGACGGCGACCTGGTGGCCGACCCGGTGCGGTTCCCCGACGGCATCAAGGCCGTCGCCGACTACGTGCACTCGAAGGGCCTGAAGTTCGGGCTGTATTCCAGTGCTGGCACCAAAACCTGCAACACCGCGGGCTTCCCCGGCGGGCTCGGGCACGAGAAGCAGGACGCCGCGCTGTGGGCGTCATGGGGCGTGGACTACCTGAAGTACGACAACTGCAACAACCAGGGCGTCGACGCCGTGCAGCGCTACACCGCGATGCGGGACGCGCTGGCCGCGACCGGCCGTCCGATCCTGTACAGCCTGTGCGAGTGGGGCCAGAACCAGCCGTGGAACTGGGCCACCAGCGTCGGCAACTCCTGGCGCACCACGGGCGACATCAGCGACTCGTACTCGAAGATGCTGTCCATCTTCAAGGCCAACATCAAGCTCGGCCAGTACGCCGGGCCCGGGCACTGGAACGACCCGGACATGTTGGAGGTCGGCAACGGCGGCATGACCGACACCGAGTACCGCAGCCACTTCAGCCTCTGGTCGATCATGGCCTCGCCGCTGCTGATCGGCAGCGACATCCGCAAGGCCACGCCCGCGACGATGGCTATCCTGACCAACTCCGATGTCATCGCCGTGGACCAGGATCCCTTGGGAGTCCAGGGAACCGAACTGTCCAATGCGAACGGTTTGCACGTGATCAGCAAGCCGCTGGCCAACGGCGACCGGGCCGTCGCGCTGTTCAACGAGAACGGCACGCCGGCCACGATCAGCACCACCGCCGCGGCCGTCGGCCTGCCGAGGGCGCTTGGCTACCAGCTGGACGACCTGTGGTCGCACCGGACCACCGAGACCGCCGGCAAGATCAGCGCCGCCGTTCCCGCGCACGGCACCGTGATGTTCCGCGTGCACGCCGGCGACGACTGGTGGTCGAAGCCTCCGGCCGTGCACACCAGCGCCGACATGCCGCTCCCCTACCCCGGCGCGCCGGCGCTCGTCCAACCCGGCGCCACTACCACTCTCACCACCACGACCACCAATGACGGTGTCCTGCCAGGACTTCTCGGCGAGGTCAAGCTGACCGGCCCCGCCGGCTGGACGGTGCGCGCCAAGTCGCCCACGTTCCATCCCGTGCTGCCACCGGGCCGTGACGTGTCGACCAAGTGGTCCGTCACCACTCCCGCCGGTACGCCGCCAGGAAGCTATCCCTTGCACGTCAGCACGTCCTACTACCCCGGAAAGTCCACTTCGGACTACGACCTGACCGTCTCCGTCGCCGTCCCCCTCGCCGCCGGCACCACCAGCCTCGGCGACGACCCGTGGCTGTCGGCCGACAACGGCTACGGGCCGGTGGAACGCAACACCAGCAACGGTGAGTCCAAGGCCGGCGACGGCCACCCGATCAAGCTCGGCGGCGTCACCTACGCCAAGGGCCTGGGTACCAACTCCCCCAGCACCATCACCTACTACCCGGCCGGCCGCTGCTCCACCGTCACCACCACCGTCGGCCTCGACGACGAGAAGACCGGCGCCGGCTCCGTCACCTTCGAGCTCTGGGCCGACGGCACCAAGATCGCCGACACCGGCCTCATCAAGCGCGGCGACCCCGCGCAGACCCTGCACGCCGACCTCACCGGCGCCACCCTGCTCCGCCTCATCGTCACCGACGGCGGCGACGGCGCCACCAACGACCACGCCGACTGGGCCAACCCCCAGATCACCTGCGCCTAAACCCCGGCGAGTCCCGCTTACCGTCACACCGAACTGATGAATCGGTTTCATCAGTTCGGTGTGACGCTGGGCGTGACTCGCGGGGGTGAAGTGAGCGCTCTTACCGACCGGCTGCACAAGGCTCCAAGAGTCGCCAACACCGTGATCGCCGCCCCAGCCAACAGCGCCGCCTGAGCACCAACGGCCGCAGCCACCGGCCCTGCCACCACCTGACCGAGCGGGATGGCGACAAACGAACCGATGGCGTCGTAGGCGTAGACGCGGGCCAGCCGGTCGGCGGGAATATGTTGCGGCAACGAGATGTCCCAGGCGATGCCGGCCTGTTCCATGGTGAAGCCGGTCAAGGCCAACGTCACCACCATCACCGCCACGGTCGGCGCGACCGCCAGCCCGACCAAGGGTGCGGCCTCCACGACGACCAGTGCGACACCGACAGCCAGCGCATGCCGCGGCTGCCATCGGGCGGCGACGAGCCCGCCGACCAGCGCCCCCACGGTCTGGGCCGCGAGCGCCACGCCCCAGGCGGTACGGCCGAACGTCTGATCGGCGATCGCCGGCCCGAGCACTTGCAGCCCGCCGGCGTTCATGGCGTTGACAAACAGGAACTGCACGACGACCACCCAGAGCCAGGTCCGGCTGGTGAACTCGGTCCAGCCCTCACGCAGATCCGTCAGCGCATGCGACGGCTCACGGGCCGGCTCGGCGACTCGCACCCGGGTGAAACACAGGGCCGCCAGCAGGAAGCCGAGCGCGTCGGCGGCGATACCCCACCCGGGCCCGACCGCGGCGACGAGAACACCGGCCACCGAGCCGCCGGCGATCATCGCCAGGCTCCGCGTCATCCGGGACGCGGCGTTGGCCGTGCGCAACAAATCAGCCGGCACCGTCTGCGGTGTCAGCGCGCTGGACGCGGGTAGGAAGGCGGCCGACAACGCGCCGTTGACCACGCCCAGCACGGCCAGCAGCGGTACGGAAGCCGTTCCCGTCAGCACCAGGGACGCCACCAGCGCCTGGGATATTCCCGCGCCCAGGCTGGAACCCCCCAACACCACGGCGCGCGGCAGCCGGTCGGCCAGCACGCCGCCGGCCAGCAGCAGTGCCACGTTGGCCACGGAGCGGGCGGCCACCACCAGGCCGAGGTCGGCGACCGACCCGGTCAGGTCCAGCACGGCGAAGGCCAGCGCGATCGGCGCCATGGCGTTGCCGACGAAGCTGATGCCCCGTCCGAGCGTCAGCCAGCAGAAGTCGCGGTGGCGCAACAGATCGGCGAACACTCCGTGAGCATGTCAGCGCGGTCCAGTGATTTTCAGAGGCAGGAGTAGACCGCCTCGATGAGCTCCATCTTGCGCGGGTCGTCGGCGATGACGTTGCCCATCAGGTTCATCACGTGCCCGATGGACAGGCCGGCCTCGGGATCGGCCAGGCCGAACGAGCCGCCGAAGCCGTCGTGGCCGACGGCCCGCGGATTGGGCCCGTAGTGGCCGTCCGCGCCGGACAGCCACAGGCCCAGCCCCAGCTCGGATTCCCGGCCGCCCAGGCCGGCCTCGCCGACGACCAGGTCGACGCCGGGCCCCTGCCCGTCCCGGGCGCGTTCCGCCTGCGCCGCGCCGAGCAGCCGTTGTCCGCCGGTGACACCGCCGAACGCGAAAGCCCCGTAGAGCGTGGCGACCGCGCGGGCTGTGGCGTGCCCGTTGGCCGCGGGGATCTGCGCGGCCCGCCAGAAGGCGGCGTTGCCCTGATCGGGCCCCACTACCGGATTTGTCAGCACGGCCAGCGCGACCGGATTGAGCTGCGCGAACATCGCCTGGAAGGCCGCGGGGTCCGCCGGCGGCGGCTGCACCAGGGTGGCGACGCGGTGGTTGTCCGCCGGGGACAGTCCGATCCGGAAATCGGCCACTGCCTGGCCAGCCACCTCGCGGTGGAGGAAATCCCGCACCGAGGATCCGGTCACCCGATGGATCAGTTCGCCGACAAGGAAACCGTAGGTGAGCGCGTGGTAGCCGGACGCGGTGCCGGGCTCCCACCACGGCCGGGTGTCCGCCAGCCGAGTGATCATCAAGTTCCAGTCGGCCAGGTCCTCGGCCGTGGTCGGCTCACGGAACGCGGCCAGGCCGGCACGGTGCGAGAGCAGGTGCCGGACCAGCACGGTGTCGTTCGTGAATTCCGGCCAGTACTTCCGGACGGGCGCGTCCGGGTCGAGCAGGCCGCGGTCGACCAGCATGTGGAACGCCAGCGCGACCACGCCCTTGGTGGTGGACCAGATGTTGACGACGGTGTCGCCTAACCATGGTCTGGCGCGATCGGGGTCGGCGTGCCCACCCCACACGTCGACGACTTCTCGATCACCGACCCGGACCGCGACGGCCGCGCCGAGCTGCCGGCCGTCGGCCAGCTGAGCTGCCAGAACGTCTCGCACCGGGGCAAATGCCGGGTCACAGGTGCCGTCGACGCCGAGGGCCGCCATGTCAACCACATCCTCGTTCGATCGGATACGGCTATTGCTGGCGCAAGAACATACCGACTGGTCGGTCGGAACTCAACCGGCGGCCGGCCGGCGATCCCGGCGCGTCCGCCGATGGCCCGAAAAGGTCTCATGGTGTTGATTCAGGTTGCGAAGATCCCCGCAGTGGATCACCGTATGGGGACACCGGCCGTCGGCGGGCCCACCGGGGCACCGGGATCGGCGCACCACGACCGGCGCTCGACACTGCTACTCCGCAAGCACCACCGGAGGACCCCGTGGTCGACACGCCTGCCCGGCCGAGTTGGACTACACCCCTGCCCCCGCTGCCCACCCCTGCCGGCCCCGATGTCGCGGCGCTGCACCGGCGGGCCGGAAGCGAGAACTTCACCGTCGCCAGCCTGCTGCTGCCGCCCCGGATCCGGCGCCGGCTGCTGTCCGTCTACGCCTTCGCCCGCCTCGTCGACGACATCGGCGACGAGGCCCCCGGCGACCGAAACGCCCTGCTGGACAAGGTCGAACGCGATATCGACCGGATCTACGCCGGCTATGTGGCGACCGACCGACTATGGGCCGAGCTGACCGTCACCGTGCACGAGTGCGGCATCCCGCGCACCCCGTTCGACCGTTTGGTGCAGGCCAACCGCCGCGACCAACAAGTCAAGCGGTACCGCAGCTTCGAGGATCTGCTCGGCTACTGCGAGCTGTCCGCCAATCCGGTCGGGCACCTGGTGTTGCACGTGTTCGACGCGATGTCACCGGAACGCGCGGCCCTCTCGGACAAGGTGTGCTCGGCCCTGCAGGTGCTGGAGCACCTCCAGGATGTGGCCGAGGATCTGCGCAACGGCCGGATCTACCTGCCGGCCGAGGACCTTGAGCGGTTCGGCGTCAAGGAACAGGATCTGGCCGCCAGCAAGGCGAATCGGGAGATGCGGGCGCTGATCGCGTTCGAGACCCAGCGCACGCTGCGGCTGCTGGACGAGGGCGCCGCGATCGTCGGCACGTTGCGCGGACTGGCCCGGCTGGCCGTCGCCGGCTACGTGGCCGGCGGCCGGGCCACCGCGGCGGCGATCGTCAACTCGCGTTTCGACGTTTTGACAACCACGCCACGACCACGTAAATCCCGCACGATCGCCGAACTCGCGCGGTCGCTCGGCGGTGGCCGGTGACCGCGCCGTCCATGACCGTCGAGGCCGCCTACGACCACTGCGAGCGCGTCACCGGCGAGCAGGCCAAGAACTTTTCCTATGGCATCAGGCTGTTGCCGCCGCTCAAGCGGCGCGCGCTGTCCGCCGTCTACGCCTTCGCCCGCATCGTCGACGACATCGGCGACGGCGACGCCCCCACCGAGCAGCGTCTGGCCGGCCTGAACGAGGTTCGTGAAAGGTTGCACAATCTCGCGGACCGCAAGGACGATCCGGTCGCCGTCGCCCTGAACGACGCGACGCTGCGGTTCGGCCTGCCGCTGGGCGCCTTCGACGAGCTGATCGACGGCTGCCAGGCCGACGTGCTCGGCGCCACCTACGAGAACTTCGAGGACCTACGGCACTACTGCCGCTGCGTGGCCGGCTCGATCGGACGGTTGTCGCTGGCCGTGTTCGGCAGCCCCGACCAGGCCCGCGACGCCCAGCTGGCCGACGCTCTGGGCGTCGCCCTACAGCTGACCAACATCCTGCGCGACGTGCTGGAGGATCGCCGCAACGGCCGGATCTACCTGCCGGCCGAGGATCTGCGCCGCTTCGGCTGCACGCTCGACCTTGACGCGCACGGCAACCTGGCCGACGACGAGGACGCGTTGACCGCGTTGCTGGAGTACCAGGGCGCGCGGGCCGAGGAGTGGTACGCCGTCGGCCTGCGGCTGCTGCCCCGGCTGGACGGTCGCAGCCGGGCCTGCTGCGCCGCCATGGCCGGCATCTACCACCGGCTGCTGGCCCGCATGATGACCCGGCCGTGGCTGGTGCGAAGTTCCCGAACCTCGTTGCCCGACTGGGAGAAAGTCCTGGTGGCCGCGCGATCGCTGGCCGGGTCGCGGCCATGAGCGCGCGGGTGGTTGTCGTGGGCGGCGGCTTGGCCGGCCTCACCGCCGCCTGCGAACTGGCCGACCGCGGCCTGGACGTCACCCTGGTGGAGGCGCGGGCCCGGCTCGGCGGCGTCACGTTTTCCTTCACCCGCGGCGATCTCGTCGTCGACAACGGGCAGCACGTGCTGCTGCGCTGCTACACCGCTTACCTGGATTTCCTGCGCAGACTGGGCGTTGCTCACCACATCGAGATGCAGCCGCGGATGCGCATCCCGGTGCAGGGGGCCGACGGCACGCTGGGTTCGCTGTCCCGCACGGCTTTGCCGGCGCCGCTGCACCTGCTCGGCTCGCTGGCCACGTACAAGCTGCTCTCGCCCGCGGACCGGGTGCGGGCCGCGCGGGCGGTGCCGGCCCTGCGCAAGCTCGACCCGGACGATCCCCGGCTGGACGAGCAGAGCCTCGGCGACTGGTTGCGGGCGCACGGACAGAACGACGCCACCATCGCCGCGCTGTGGAACCTGATCACCGTGGCCGCGCTGAACTGCGACGCCGACGAGGCCTCGCTGGCGTTGGCGGCCAAGGTGTTCCGCACCGGCCTGCTCGACCGCAGCGAGAACTGCGACATCGGCGTGCCGGCCGTGCCGCTGTCCGAGCTGCACGGCGACCCGGCTCTGGCCTACCTGCGGGCCCGCGGCGCCCAGGTCCGGCTGCACGCCGCGGTGAAGGAGATTCGCCGTGGCGACAACGGTTTCGAGGTCGTCACGGGCGAGGACACCCTGACCGCGGACGCGGTGGTGGTGGCCACGCCGGCCGACGCCGCCGCGAAGCTGCTGCCCGACACCGTGACGGACGACCTCGGCCACTCCCCCATCTTCAACGTGCACGTGATATTCCCGCGGCGCGTCACCGACCTCCCGTTCTTCGCGGTGGTCGGCTCGCCGGTGCAGTGGGCGTTCGACCGGACCTCGGTGTCGGGGCTGCCCCAGGGCCAGTACCTGGCCGTGTCGGTGTCGGCCGCGAGCGAGTGGATCGACCTGCCCGTGCCGCGACTGCGGGAGCTGTTCCTGCCGGAGATCGCCCGGGTGCTGCCCGGGGCCGCCGGGCAGGTACCCACCGATTTTTTCGTCACCAAGGAGCGGACGGCCACTTTCCGGCAGCAGCCGGGCAGTGGTCGACGCCGCGCGGCGCAACGGACCGGCACGCCCGGTCTGGTGCTGGCGGGCGCGTGGACCGCGACGGGGTGGCCAGACACTATGGAGGGCGCCGTGCGCAGCGGACAGAACGCGGCAAGGTTGTTGTCAGAGCAGCTTCCCGCCACCGTG
>Ga0307511_10005761_pt1 | contig 12536 bp, 10 predicted proteins | sample 13_EM_MG_FD_200266 | JGI IMG/M metagenome (GOLD analysis project Ga0307511, IMG submission 200266) | Populus trichocarpa ectomycorrhiza microbial communities from riparian zone in the Pacific Northwest, United States - 13_EM | ecosystem: Host-associated > Plants > Roots > Unclassified | place...
TAAGAGACTCGCGTAGTAGGCGGCGTTGTACGGGATATTCGTACTGGTCGGCTGAGGATGAGCGACGCCGGTCGCGCCTTATAGTACTCCTCATTTCTTACTGTGGTGGAGGCGGGGGCGGCGATTGGGTTGCTCCGCCATATTTCCCCATCTCAGACAGTAGAAAACCCGACCGCAAGTATGATAAGCGGCACAACACCTCCACAGCACCTACGCGAGTTTGATACCAAAAAGGGCCCGTTCCAACGGGGTCAGGACTGCTACGAAAACGAAGCTATGTTTCACAACTGGCCCTCCGGTACAGACTGAAGACCGTGTTGCGAACCTCCTCATAGAGGGTAATTGGGTTCCAGTTGCTTGGGTAGAAGGTTGGATGCCGACGGAATTCGTCAGGTCGGGTGACGTCCTCTCGACCAAACGGATGACCGAATTCCGATGCGAGAGAGCCGTGATTAGATTTGCAAACCATCCGGGCTGTCGGTGACGAGGATTGGTAGAGCGCGGGCAGAGTGACACACAGCAAGCGACCATGACGGTAAATTCAAAAGGGGAGAGGCAGACGTGCACCACCGCCACTTCATCATGATCCGATCCTCCTTACCCTCTCCCCAACCGCGTCTTCGAAAAGTCGGCCACGGCGAGCGTTGGCTCCGTGCATCTAACCGCGTCGTACCCATGTCTCCTCGACCTTCTGCGCAGTCCCGGCCAACCAATTACCACCGCTGAAAGCACGGTTCTAGTTGTGGCGGATGCTTCCCTCCCTGTTGGAACACCCGCAAGCCCGGTCCATCTTTCCGGCGCGTGGTATGTTTCAAATTCATTCTAGGCATGTACTCAATTAACCCATCGTCGGTTTCTACACAGCACTACAAATAACAACACAAACACCTCGGAATAAGTGGTTCCTCCAGCGCTCAGCTCCAAGGCCGTGGATTCGTGGTTGTGATTTGACATGCACAATCTCTGGTGGTCCGACTTTGTCTTCTACCGGCAGAGCCTCACCTCTACTGATCTTCCTGACCCCTGGAACGGGAACCGCTATCAAACAACACGTCCGATGTGAACCTGGTAGCTGCTATGGCCATGGTTTTTTTGGTCGTCTCATCCCTGTGCAAATTCATGACCATGTCCAACGAGGAGGAGGATATAAATCGTTTGGATGAGTGGTATGTTTTTCCTCACCAACCGTCCTCCCATCCAACGCAATCCTCTAACCCACAACCCTATATCCTCCACATCTACCTTCACCCCATCCTCCGAAATGCATAATCAGCAAAACGTCGAGTTCAAGCAGGGGTCATCAAAAGCCGTCAAGTTTCAGAACACCAGGTAATCAAACCCCGCATACATCCATGGGACCTCTCTCTTACCTTCACAAATGACAGCTCCCAGCAGGGACAAGGTTCCAGCTCTAGTTCGAGTGCGTCCCGTTCTCCATTCCGTCTTGTGCGAGTCGATTGATCGAGGAGTACAACTGATCCGTGCGTTTTCGTTCTAACTAGATCCACCGTAAGGACAATGCTTGTTCACGATCGGTGCCGTAAAGCTGAATAACCCCACCCCCACCAACAGGAACCCGCCGGCTCAGTCAAATAAGACAACCTCCACTAACAAGACTCCTGCTCCATCAAACAAGAATACTCCTCAGCCGACCCCTCAGCAGGGCGGCGCTGGGCCATCTACGCCTTCGAACCTCCCAAAGCTGACCCCCCGGCCTAGCCAGCCTCCCCCCAAGTGCGTAACATCCTTCGTTCCAAATCTCCACCGAGCGTTTTATCTGATGGGTGTGATCCACCACAGTCCGGCAAAGGATACTAAATTCACCGGGTACGTGTTTATTTATTCGCTGGCGACTTTGGTATTGACATTTCGGTCATTTCAAGGTACAAGCCCGTGCAGAAGAGGAACAAAAACCTCACTCCCGACACCTACCCCAAGTAGTGCCGTTGTATTCACTTCCCGGGCTGGACTCTAGTTTCTTGTATGAGCTGTTTTGTCTTTCCGCTTTCGCATTACTCTGTCGTCGCTCTCCTGGTCCACCATTGCATTCCTGATCTCTCTCTCGCTCTCGTCACCACTTTCCAACAATTCTCGGACTCTTTCTTCTCGCACGGCCCACTAACCTAGAGGAATACGTTCTCTCTCCAGTCCTGTATTAACCCCCACTGGCCCCCACACCTCACTGCAGAGACATTGTATCCACTTGATTCGTCCCCTTCGCCACCCTTGTAGCTCTACCCTTCCTGTTCGTACCCTGATTTCCTTCGGGCTTCTCTGTCCGATCTTGCCTTAATCCAGTGTAGCACTAGTGATTGTTTCTTGTTTCGTACCCTTGAAATACATCTCCGTTAACCGTTCTGATGGCCAGCGTCTCTGGAAGGGATGCGGTCAACACATCACTGTTGAGCAAATAGGCAGTCACGCCATCTTTCGTGTGGAACGGCGCTCACATGGCGAAGGGAAGCCATTCCAGTGTGTAGGCTACGCGCTCGATCGGCATTGAAGTGTTCTGTCCGCTCCGTACAATGTTTCCTCGACTAAATACCCTTCGAGGTCAGGACTGTCGACAGGAGATGAAGCCTGAGACAACGGCATGATCAATTCTACCTGGCCTTGCTCAGCAGACCTAATCCGACCTGATATTTCACGTATCTTGCCTGAACCGGAATTCTTGTAGCAGCCATACTCTACAAAACAGGAGTATTCCCGAGAGTTCATGACGATAATATTACAGCGCACTGCCACAAATTGCATGCCTCCTTGCCGTTCCTGTCTGCTGATCATAGAGGCGAGTACGAGGTGACCGTACCTCGGAAACAATCAGCGGCTCGTGAAGGTAATCAAATCCCCCCTTCGCCTTTTCCGTGTTCACAACACGCTCCAGCCCTCGGGTCGTATACTCCGTAACGCGATTAAGGATGTCCGCGCAAAGTACCAGCCGAAACCTCCGCACCATATGCATTTCATGTAACTCCCTGAATCGCCAGCGGTGGTGCAATGCGACCGTAGCCTGTTCCTCTGGGTTAGGACCCACCAAAGGATCTGATCGATCAGGCCTTTCAGGCCACAATAGCATATAACCAAAATCGCGGTGCTGATAGACGATGACGATGTTGAGGGGCAGAGGAGATGTGACGGTGGAGAGCACAGTTCTGAGGAAACTCAGATCGGCATCGACAGAGGTCATCGACTCTGCTGTGGTCTCGAGCGTTCGGAGGGACTGGTTCCGCGACAGATCGAAACGAATATGCACGGGATCGTCGCTCCCTACGGATCATGAGCTTGAGCTTGTTCTCTTCCCCTTTCCCTCTAGAAGAAATTCCTCACCAGAGCAGTCTGTCGGGTACAATCGCAACGTCTCCAAGGTTTTCGTGCATGCATCTAGGAGGAGCCGTACACACTTCACCCTGAAGAGGTCTATATGACGAAAACGAAGTCCGCCAAACAGCACGATCATGTCCTCCATAAGTTTCTCCCTTGTGAAATATGCGAGCGTTAATCGCCCATGCAATGGAGGTACAGAGAGGGGAACAAGTTCTGCATCGGTCATGTTCTCCTGTTCCTCCGTGAGCATTAAAAGTTTGAGGTCTTGGAGGTTTGGGAAGAGTCCAACGAAGTACAAGATCTGGCGGCAAGAACCTGCAGGTGCCTTTAGAGCGAGTAAGCGGAGTGTCGGTGCGAACTGTCCGAAAGATCGTTGGATGTTTGGCATAAAGTCGGGTATTTGGAGGTGATCTATTCCGAGCTCCTGGAGATTTGTAAGAGCGGAAAAGTAACGCAGGGTGCAATCGTTGAGAGTCAAATTTGTGTAGGAAGGATATTTGAGGCGGATACGGAACCCCTTGACGAGCGGAAGCAAACCGAGCTCAAATGAGTTTTGGAGCGACCTGGGCCACTCGTATCTCCCGTTTTCCCAATAACAGGGGTAGTCGTCAGTCGTGAGGGAATGGTGAAGATGGACTACTGCAGCGATATACCACGAACGGCATGTCGTGGAACATACAAGGAGTGTGCGGGTGTCGTAAATGAAGTAGGAGATGATCATCTCCACGAGTTCTTGTGGGAGCGTGGTAGTTTGAGGCGGAGGTGGAGTGGGTGGCCCCAGTACAGTGGCTCGGGGTGGGCATGTCGTGGGCGTCCCCGAGACTGTGGGCATTTGCTTGATTTTGACCCTGTTTCTGTACCAAAGCTTGTTTCTGCACCAGAGCAGGATAGCGATGAGTAGAATCGCTAAGGCAGCATTGCCGCGACGCAATCGTTAATCAGCGTGGCGATAAACTATCGGCTCGTAGATTCACCTGTTATCATAGCGAGGGCGCGGGTGCCTTCATCGTGGATGGGGTCAGGAGTCATACGACGATCGGACCCTGAGTAGAACTGCGCCGAGTGCCTTAAGTAACCATCCAGCCTGTGGTGATTAAATGTAACGATAGCGCCGATAAGTGGCAGGGCCCACGACCGTCCGAACTCCAGACGTCCACCCTGCATTCATTGACCAGAAACCACACTGTTACAGTGTACTGACTCTCGATCTACTCGTCTGCACGGCACCACCTCCTGCCAAGCCCGAGAACTCCTTCCGCGGCCCGGAACACTGTTTTGTTATTGTTTGGCAGAATTGAAATTACGCCTATCCGAGGGAGAAGATGAAGGCCGTGGCGGCGTGACCCCGGATTGTGTCGAACCGAGTGGGTCATATTGCGGCAGCCGAGCCGCCTTGTTCTCACGCCACCAACTCACTGCCTTGATTACCAGGTGGCCACTGCATGGAATCCCGACCACGATGTCAGCACGAAATCATGAAGAAAGACCCCCAAGGAACCTTAGGACCTCGCTATCAGGTAGCTAGATTACTTTTCTTCGCCTCGGTTGCTGCACTACGTTTCGTTGTTGATACATCACAGGAATCCCGCTCCAAGTCTTTGCCACCATCGCTCGGCGCTGGACCAAACCCACAACCGGAGGTACACCCACACCCAACACTCCAGAGCCGCGTACGGTGGTTCGACAGGCCCAGCGACTCCCTGGAGAGATTCTGGAAATGATCATCACCCACCTCATATACGACACGTCAAGCCTCAAAGCGTGTGCCGCGACCTGCTTCGCCTGGTACAACGTGGCCACTCCCCACCTCCACCACACCCTAACCCTCCGGCAATGGCACTCAGAGACGGAATGCAGGAATCTCAACCCGCTCGCGGTGTTGCACGAACGCGGTTTATTGTCGCACGTCAAGAAACTTCGATTCCGAAGTGGCTTCTCAAGAAACCCTTGGGTGGTGCCTGAATATTTCGATTCCTGGGGTTTACATTATTTCTCCGCACTCGTGAACCTACAGGACCTCGCAATTGCGGGCATGGATTTCTCCAAGTTTACCTCGGGGACGAAAAAATACTTCGGTCACTCCTCACCCACCCTGCGGTCGATCGCCTTGATTCGCCCGACAGGTTCTCCCCGACAACTCGTGGACTTCCTCGCGCTTTTCCAAGAACTGGACGATATCAAGATCGTATGTTATCGTGCCACGCCTGAAACGCACGACACCCCAGACACCCCACGCGCTCCAATCCAGGGGTCGTTGCGAGGGAAGTTGGCACTCAGTGGCTTCGCTGTGGGGGAGATGTTTGAGAGGATGATATCCACGTTTGGGGGGATACGATTTATTTCCCTGGACCTGGATGATGTACTAGGGGCACAGCCTCTCCTGGACGCTTGCGCCGAGACATTGCAGACATTGCGTCTCGATCCAGACGGTATGCTCCATCTTTGTAAGAGATTCTCGAAGAGGGTTGTACGACACCTGAGCTGATGGAATCAATAGTCTCCGGATCATCCCAGGGTTTCGACCTGTCACGCAACACTGCCCTCCGATCTTTGGAGGTTCGGGCTTCGCCCCGCCTACGGGAATACGGCACCACTCTCAAAAAACTACTTCCCACCATCACATCTCCAGTATTCTCCGAGATCGTTGTTATATTTTCAGAGAACGAAGTTCGCCGGCTACCTCCGGGATTAGCCAAGGCCTTGCACGAGATGTACAAAATCAGGAAGTTTCGTGTGGCATTTTGTCTGGAGACGATAGAGAGATTTGAGGCCCATAATTTGCGCCTGCTGACGTCAGAGATTGAGGTGGGTGCACTCAAGGGTTCTTTGGATTTCCTCCCCTGCCCACCTTCGGTGTTTTCCCGCACTCTGGCGAAGTACGATCGCCTCAGGAACCCGTGACCCACTGCCAACCACACTATAGGTTTGGTCAGGTTTCAACTCGCGAGTGTATTCCCCGTTCGTTAATGTAGAATGGGCAGCAATGTATACCAGTACCCAATTTTAATGGTTATGAGCAGAAGAATGAGAAAGACCGCCTCCAATCGTCACAAGTCACGGCCCAACGTCCCTAGGGCGTGACGGTACCCCGTCCCGCCGCGCAAGCCAACTAACCCACGAGACTGTTTGTCGGCCTGGATAAAACCCTACCAATCGTATATTCACCTCGCCGAGAAATGGTCCTCCAGAGTTTGACAGAAGGTGTTTGGGAGGAGGATTTGGCGGGGGGAGTTCCGAATTCGTTACAATTGGCCCCAACCCCCGGAGTCATCGAAAGTCGTAGATCGACGCTGCGGCTCCCGCTCACCATTGAGGCGTTGGGTAGGGACGCAGCTTTGATGATGCAATGTGGGCAAAGGGTTGCCCTCGGTGGAGGGCGGTGTTTGTGCGCATTCGAAGGACGCTCTCCAGAAACCCTATCTCCACGATGAAGAACTGAGCACATTTCGTGGCCTGGAAGACAAGTTGGGAGGAAAAAACTGGCGATAGTACCCAGGGCTTTGTCTACAAATTCGACGAAACATCGCCCGACTCAATGAGCGGGATCGGGAGGGACCAAGCAACGCACGGGTTGTAACCGCCCGACCTCCAGAGCGAGCGAAGACTGGCTTGGGAAGCCACCTAGGGCACATCGTCCACATGCAACGCTGCTATGGGTATCCAAGACCGGGCAGTGTGAAAGTAGACCTATGGTAGCTCCAAAGGACGGATTGTTCGCCAGATCGGGGAAGGTTGGGCGCAGTGAGGGCGTCCTCGAAGGTTGCGGTTAGCCCACACTAAAATACAACAATGAGCTTGCCCTTGCCGGACGAGCAAATTGAGAGTATTGTGGCTTCCTGGTCGGCAACCGGGACAAAGCAAGCTCCGGTGCCGTTGTTGGTCGGCATTGCACAGGAGTCCGCTATCCGAACGCCCGCTCAGGTCGGAGAAGACGCTCGACTTTGTGGATGCTGTGACAATGGCCAAGCTCAATTCGGTCGTCGTCGAGCGTTGGACTTCGGGGCCGAGGGCCCCACAGTCGTCATCAGTTCGTAATTTCCCACACCCCGTGGAACGATTCCTGCACGTCCACGGTCCCAACAATGAATCGTCCTCGTCTCCGATGGTGGTTTCCCTCGACCCTCGCCGCTCGAGTGTGCTATTGTCTAGTGGTCGGTGTCGGTTGAACATGTCCCCGCGCTGGAGACTGTTTGTCCATTGTCAAGGCTTCGTTCGGCTGTGTGCAATCAGTTCGTTTGCACATGTGAACGGGTGGACTTCCATCTCGTTCAGACGTACCACCTCTTACCCTGACTCCCTGGGATAACAAATAACCCTCTCATTCAGCCCCGCTTATGACCCGTCTGGGACGTCGGGGGTTCTAGATGGTATAAGGTCGGCTGAAATCCCTTGGTAGGTTTCCTCGCCTCTACACCATCCCATTAACCCCCACCCCTCCGCACGACACTGGCTTCCTGGAACCAATCTGCTGCCTTCCGCCACTACATCCCGAGTGGCCAGAAGTACCATGTCCAACACACACTTCCCACCACCACCTCGCCACAGATTCCCAGGAACAATCCCCCAAGCAATGCCCACGATAAGTCATTGCGCTACATCAAACCCGCCCCAACCACCTCGTCGTCGAAGGGCTTTGTGCCTCCACCGCCGTTGGCGACAGCAAGCTCACGTGGGGGCTCTTCGGGCGGAACGCAATACCAATTCGTCCCGTATTCACACAAATAACCCGGTCGCATCCTCAACCATACCCCCGCACTTTCATCGCCACAATATTCATCCCCTGCGACTCTCTCTATCACCTTCGGCTTTTCTCCCTTCGGGCACGTCCTTCCCTCCATTCTGCCCCGGGAGCCGATTGATCGAGGAGCGAAACTGATCCGCACATTTCATTGTAACTCAGATCACGGAAGCACATCGCCGTGAGGACAATACCCATATATGATCGGCACCACAGCTCCGTTCTTGATCAGCAATGCCACCCCACCTACGAGACTGCCTACTCAGTCATACAATCCATCTACCAACCCCCCTCCCCCCCCGCAGGGTGGCGAGCCACCTTCCCCTTCGAATTCCAACCCATCCGAGACTGTAACATTCCCCGCTCCCGACGATTACCGCGGACGTTGGTAGACCCCAGGGGTCACATTCTTCTACAGAACCGGACCTTAGTATCCTCTCGTGTGATCCGATCCGTTTCGTTTTCACATTGATCCGCCACCAATTCCTATTCTAGGTCTTACTTCCGTTACTCCCTTTTAACACTTTTTGGACTCTATTTACTACGTTGCCGCCCTAATATCCTATTATCTTCTCTCCAGCTAAGAATTTACTCGCACCCATGGCCGGGCAGACCTTGTATCCTCTTCGTTCGGACTCTTTGCCCTTATATCCTCTATCCCCCCTGCTCGTACCTTGTATCCCTCTCATTCGCACCCTGTATCCCTCTCATTCGTACCTTGTATCCCTCTAGTCCGTACCTTGTATCCCTTTGATCTCAGTCTACCTCCGTTCTTCGGTTTGGCGTGGTACTAATAATATTACCTTGCTTATCCTTCAACGTTAGGCAAATCCGACGCTCGTGGCCGAACCACTCTTGCGTAGTCACCGATTTTGGCATCTTCGGGATCCATCTCGTCATTTGGGAACATTTTTTCTCGATACTGTGCATTCCCGTCCACATGTTTAGTATGCTTGCGGTCCTTCACCCTTCGTAATGATTCTTTAGTTGTATTGGTGGGATTACATTTTCGTGGCTACCTTCTATCATACAACTTCGTAGCATTAAGTACTAGAGCATCGCGTAGGCCTAGATTGGAATGGAGAGAGCGTCGCAGGACCATGGTGTTCAAGCGGAAGTGGCGTGATCGATTTGCGACGAGCCGCCGGAAAATTCCGATTTCTTCCGCCAATAAGAACAAGGTCAACATTCCACGTTCGCGGAGTTCAAACCGCCCCCGGCAACGCAGCGAGCTTGAACAATTCTCAGGGGTCCTCTGCGCAAAGAATTAATTAATCGCGCATCATTGCAAATGACGATACTTCGATGAAGCGACTCACGATCTTCTCGATGCTGGCAGAGAATTTGGAACCCTGACAGGTTCAGAATTCGCGTCGCACACTTGCTGTCGGATTGAACTCGAGTGCCGCCACGAGAACATCTTGTACCCGATGGATATACACTGGTCTGGGACCTACAGGGCGTTGGCCGTCAATGCCCGATGAAGTCGGAAGAACCTTAGCCCGCCACAGGTGCCTGAAACCCAAAGAAAAATGAATGAAATTAGTTGAACTGCACTATGTCGCCCGATGGTTCCCGGTTGAAGACAAGTATCACTGCTTGAGCATGTTGGAGCATGTCCATCGACGTAAACCCCGGGTACTGATGGGCATTCGATAACCGGCGCTCTGTTGTTGCACGCGGGAGCGCCGTCAGGGTATGGTCGATGTATTTGCTTTCCACCTCGCGTGCCAGGATTGAACTACAGACAAGTGGGAGATCAGAAGCCACGTTCGGCCATGAATACAGAACCGAAAGTCGGACGATGGAACGAGCGTGATGGTAAGCGGCGGTTGTCGGTGCTGGCTGGCCATGATTTTTGACTATTGAATATCAAGGGCTTGGTGTTACCTGGGAGCTGACGACATGGATCCGGCGCGTATTATCTTGATACCAAAAAGGGTCCCAGGGCGCGTTCGAACAGGCATCACGGATCCTAGGACTGCCACAGAGGCGAGGCTACGTTTCAAAGGTCGACCGACCCTCCGGTACGAAATGAAGACCGTGTTGCGAACTTCCTTGCAGAGGGTAATTGGGTTCCAGTTGCATGGGTGGAGGGTTGGATGCCGACGGAATTCGTCAGGTCGGGTGACGTCCTCTCGACCAAACGGATGAGCGAATTCCGATGCGAGAGAGCCGTGATTAGATTTGCAAACCACCTGGGCTGTCGGTGACGAGGAATGGTAGAGCGCAGGCAGAGTGACACACAGCAAGCGACCACGACGGTAAATTCGAAAGGGGAGAGGCAGACGTGCATCACCGCCACTTCATCATGATCCGATCTCCTTACCCTCTCCTCAACCGCGTCTTCGAAAAGTCGGCCACGGCGAGCGTTGGCTCCGTGCATCTAACCGCGCCGTACCCATGTCTTCCCGACCTTCTGCGCAGTCCCGACTAACCAATTGCCACTGCCGAAAGTACGGCTCTAGTTGTGGCGGATGTTTACCTCCCTGTTGGAACACCCGCAAGCTCGGACCATCTTTCCAGCGCGTGGTATGTTTCAAATTCCTTCGAGGCGTGTCCTCAATTACCCCAATCGTCGGTTTCTACACAGCACTACAAATAACAACACAAAACACCTCGGAATAAGTGGTTCCTCCAGCGCTCAGCTCCAAGACCGTGGATTCGTGGTCGTGATTTGACATGCGCGATCTCTGGTGGTCCAACTCCGCCTCCTACCGACGGAGCCTCACTTCTACCGATCTTCCTGACCCCTGGAACGGGAACCGCTACCAAATAACACGTCCGATGTGAACCTGGTAGCTGCTATGGCCATGGTTTTTTTGGTCGTCTCTCCCTGTGCAAATTCATGGCCATGTCCCGCGAGGAGGAGGATATAAATCGTTTGGATGAGTGGTATGTTTTTCCTCACCAACCCTCCTCCCATCCAACGCAATCCTCTAACCTACAACCCTATATCCTCTACATCTACCTTCACCCCATCCTCCGTAATGCACAATCAACAGAACGTCGAGTTCAAGCAGGGGTCATCAAAAGCCGTCAAGTTTCAGAACACCAGGTAATCAAACCCCGCATACATCCATGCGACCTCTCGCTTACTTTCACAAATGACAGTTCCCAGCAGGGACAAGGTTCCAGCTCTAGTTCGAGTACGTCCCGTTCTCCATTCCGTTTTGTGCGAGTCGATTGATCGAGGAGTACAACTGATCCGCGCGGTTTCGTTCTAACTAGATCCACCGTAAGGCCAACGCTCGTTCATGACCTGCGCCATGAAACTGAACAATCTCACCCACAGGAACCCGCCCGCTCAGTCAAACAAGAACCCAACACCCACTAGCAAGACACCCGCCCCATCGAACAAGAATACTCCTCAGCCGACCCCTCAGCAGGGCGGCGCTGGGCCATCTACCCCTTCGAACCTGCCAAAGTTGACCCCCCGGCCTAGCCAGCCTCCCCCCAAGTGCGTAACATCCTTCGTTCCAGACCTCCACCGAGCGTTTTATCTGATGGGTATGATCCACCACAGTCCGGCAAAGGATACCAAGTTCACCGGGTACGTGTTTATTTTTTCGCCGGCGACTTTGGTGTTGACATTTCGGTCATTTCAAGGTACAAACCCGTGCAGAAGAGGAACAAGAACCTCACTCCCGACACCTATCCCAAGTAGTGCCGTTGTGTTCATTTCACGGGCTGGGCTCTAGTCTCTTGTATGAGCTGTTTTGTCTTTCCGCTTTCGCATTGATCTGTTGTCGCTTTCCTGATCCACCATTGCGTTCCTGATCCCGCTCTCTCTCTCTCTCTCTCTCATCACACCTTCCAACACTTCTCGAACTTATCTTCTCGCACGGACCACTATTCTAGAACGATCTGTTCTCCAGTCCTACATTGACCCCCACAGGTCACTATACGGACATTGTATCCACTTAATTCGTTCCCATCGCCCCCCCCTTGTATCTCTACTCGTCCTGCTCGTATCTTAATTTCCTTCGGGTTTCTCTGTTCGATCTTTCCCTCAACCCACTGTAGCACTAGTGATCTTTTCTTGTTCTGTACCCTTGAAATGCACCTCCATTGACCCTTCCGATGGCCAGCGTCTCTGTGTGGGACGTGGTCGACACACCACTGTTGAGCTATTTGACGCCCGCGGCTCAGCCGCTCCAGCCTAGTGACAACTATCGATTTTGGCGTTCTCAGGATCACGGTTTGTCATTCGGGAATTATTTCTCCCGATAGGCATGGGGAGGGGGGAAAGGGCTTGAATGATTATCGCCCAGGTTTTTTATTTCTCTGTCGTCAGTACTCGAGGAACGGCGCTGCCCAGCGCGATTCGTAGATCGATATTCGGATTCAAACAACCAGGGAGAGCGGTGCCTGGGAACCCAACCGAACATGTTTACGCCCTGAGATCCGAATTCATATTCCAGACCCCAGCCGAATGCATTAGGTACTAGACCTCCCGCAAAGGTACTGACTT
>Ga0307511_10005762_pt1 | contig 12535 bp, 8 predicted proteins | sample 13_EM_MG_FD_200266 | JGI IMG/M metagenome (GOLD analysis project Ga0307511, IMG submission 200266) | Populus trichocarpa ectomycorrhiza microbial communities from riparian zone in the Pacific Northwest, United States - 13_EM | ecosystem: Host-associated > Plants > Roots > Unclassified | place...
CGCCCCTCGTATCCCCCCCTCCGCCAATCAAATCTGACCCACTAAACCAAATCCATTAAACCCCAGAACTTAACTCCGGTTCCTCGTCAAGAATTCCCTAAAACTCGCTAGCCACCGCCTAGCCTCAGCTCCAATAGCCCCAATCTGCCTATGGATGGTGGTTCCGAGAGTCGACCAGCCCAGAAGCCTGTAGTGGGGAATAGACTGAGGAATCAGGGCTCGAAGCGATTTTGAGCCGGGAGCCGGAAGCCGGGGTCTAAGACACGAACTGGGATGGCTCCAATTCTTTTGCAGGGGTAAATCACAGGGGGTATGAAGTAGGGGCAAACATGTGCGAACCAGGATCCGGGTTGGGGCAAGCCGGAGGGCGCCGGCGTTTCAGGCTTATTAGCTGACGCCTATGACGTGCTTGAGCAAAGGGCATTTTTTGTTTTTTTGCTTTTTGACCGGGCGCATGGGGCAGGCTTCATGGGGCCATGCCATGTTTTTTTCGTGCCAATAACCCTGTTCATGCATTGAGGATGCAGTCTTTGACTCGAGTATAGTATGACTTTCAGGATTTGCATGGGAGGTTAATGTGGGGCTCGCGTGGGCAACTGGGGTAGGTACAACTCGGTGAGACCACGTGCGCAGGAGTTGATGTCTAAGCGGGGAAGGCGTGTTTGTCTACTCGCTCTGTCTACTACCATCGTTTGATGCAACTGGTGCCGATTGAAGAATTGTTGAGTGTCGATCAGGAGGGTGGGGGTAACCCGCGAAGCCGAAGTAGAAATTTTTCGGGTATGGAGGAAACTAGCAAACATTGGTAACTACTCTCCGGAGCTATTATGGATTATTTCTGTGCTAGTTAGCCCAGATAGGGTATATCGCGAGACGTATAAAAGACGAGCGTGAGGTTTCGAAAATATAAATACACACGCGACATGGGACTAAATAAAAAAACAGCATCGGGGCACATATAAGCAATGCGATCATTAATATTGGATCAACACAAATGAGATGAACACCACCATCTCAATACTAGTAATACTGAAGGTGAATATACAAGAAATTATATTGCATACATGTATTGTACATACCTGCAAACTGGGGAAATTATAACCGATGCCATATACATGCACAGCGCACATGGCAAGGCGACACCCCCGTGACTCCGCGACGCCTAAAGTCCCTTTCCGTAAATTCAGCTACAGCACGATTGCCTCAATATTGCGAGCTGTCAAAATGGCCACATCTTGTATTAAAACGTATAGATATCGAACATTCCAACCAATATTGGGTAAGAAGCAGACCTAGACCTGATCTATGACTAAGACTTAGTACCTACTTCTAAGAGCGTTGACATAACCTACAGGAGGAGACAACATGCACCAGGTTCATAAAGTCGAATAGGTGCAGGCTTTCCTGGAGAACAAGGTCCCCGGCCATTCCTTAGTGATAGGTGTTTTTTGTGTAGGAAAATTCCGGGAATGTTCGCCGTTCTCAAAATCCTGTTGCAATGTCATTGAGCCAGTGCACTATGCAGATATATGTTGATGGATAGGCCCTAGAATCGATTCCTGGTCGAGTATTGCATGGGAGGGGTCTGGACAAGTTAAAACTTGTTAAGATTGTCAGGTGAAAGCACTCGTCCAGGCTGTGACAATGAGCGACATTTCGGTGCTCCCGAGAAAGGTTTGAAGATATGCTTGTATACTAGACTGGGATCTTGGGGGCTCAGTGCCCCAATGTCTGTCAGTGATCAATTCATAGAGCCTTCTTAGGGTTGACATGTGTGCCTGCTCTCCATGAATATGCCAAAAGGGGTGGTGCATCCCAACGGAGGATGCACCAGGGTAAAAATTGATATACCCGTATGCCACCCGTAAATCGCAGCTCGCCCCCATCCTTTGAGGGGGCAACTAAGCCTAAGTCAGGTGTAGTCAAATGAAATACACCTCATGTCAAGGCGCACACTGGATGTCCCACCGAACCGCTTCCCTGTTGGCTGAGTCAATGAAGGTATCCCTGAGACTTAGCCCCGAATGGCCTTGGATGAATCCACGCTAGGTTTCTGGGTGGCCCCCTATTGGGGCCGAATATGAGTAATGAATATGTAAATTAAAAAAAAAACCCGAACGGAACCGCTTGCCCCACTCACCGTCAAAGGCAGGTTGAACCAGGTGATATTAGTTCGGAGCATTGATATTGGTAGCACTAACTGAGGCGAACCATCGATCCAGGCGGTCAGTCAGGGGATGAAACCCTAGGCTCGTATGTAACCTTGCACAAAATCTTCAGGACCCTCACCCCAAAACTAATTGACAAATTCCCTTACCCAATAGCCCCCAAAACGGCAACAATAGTAGAAGAAAAGCAGAATTAGGGGTACAGTGACAATTATGGGTATCAAGGAGGTGGGCGACACAGTGCGGGTGCAACAGAACGTGGATTTCACGTGCCGCATCTTTCGACAAAATTACAGGATCGAGAGCCCGTGCACCCACGCGATCACCTGCCATCGTTGGAATTCTCGGACCTCCTCCCGCAGGAAAATCCGGGGGATGAGCGTCGCCGATACGATTCACCGTTGCCCAGAGAATGCGGGTTTTCCTCGGAGAAGCCGTAGGTCCATTCTGCCCACACCTGAGACCTCGTAAATCTCATCCCTATACTGTTTCGACTCATCTCATACCGTTGCGTGTGTGTGTTCGGCGACTCTAGGAGCCAGGAACGAAGGGAAAGAACGCGGAATCGAACGGATACGGTAGGCTACTGGACTACCTATCCTTATATGTGGCTTCTTGCCAAAAGTCACCGATCAGCGGCCAAATCTCGCTTACGGAGTTTACCGGCGCCCGATACCGCTCGTGTATGGGGTTGTGGCTTCGCTTACACCTAGTGTAGTTCCAGGGAAGGGTCCATTGGGGGTCGTTGGACGGCGTTTTGTGGTCCCAGTGCATTTGGAGGCTAAATTTCACCGGTGGGAGTCATGAGTATCCAGACTCTCATTGCTCTTGTCAATCCAACCCTCGTTGGGACTAGAAACCTCGAGTACCTAGAAAGGAAGTATTTTCGAAGCTAAGCAGTTACCCTCAACTTAAAAGCATGACAAATACTTAGGCTGGCCCACATACCTCTGAAAATTTGACTGGCAAAACTTTCCATAGCTCGTAGGGTTGTTGCCATATCTTGACATCAATTATTCGCCCAATTCATATTAGTGTTATGTACGTTTCACGCTATTAGAAATTCCAACTCACCCAGGTAAGAGTGGGCATCCGTAGGGGACAGGTATATCCACATCAGAAGGCCGGTAGTGCGAACGTGAGGGGGCTAAGGTCTAGTCAATTGTGTATGAAGCCTGCGGTAGGGCCGGGGAATTCTCCTTTTTGAGCTAAACGTTACGGTTTGCAATCCACTATTGCTCTATGGCGGAGGGCAAATCCTTGATTTTGCACTCGGCAATCTACTTCAACATGCCAGAAACGTCTATAAATAGCCAGCATTGATTGGGGTGGGTGTGCCGTCGATCCCTTCGCATCTTGTTAGCATTAGGCCTCTCCCCCCTTATACTGCAATCTTTGGATACCGGATATAACGTAACTGACACTCTGGGGTAAGCTTAAATGGGAGGTCTCACTCTAGAATTAGAATCCGAAGGGAGGGCAATACGGGTTGGGTTACCAACCCCAAGGGGTCAGAAGTAGCTTCTGGGAAAACTGTGTCACCGTTTATTCATTTCTAGCTTGCCGTCGGTCGAGATGAGCCCGGACTTGTCTCGGCTGCAATATGTTTTCTCAGTAACGTTACATCCTTGCGCCTAGGGTATAAGATGACATGCGCTTCGGGAGAGGAGCCCGGTGTTGCTTACGTCCGTCTTAGAAGCAATCTACAAAGTAGAGCTTGAATATTACTTACCACAATGGCCCACCTTTTGGGGTATCATTCCCTTGTTCGCATTTGCCCCCGCCAGCGAACTCCGAGGCTAAAGAATGCCAAATGTCTGTAGATTTTTCATCAATTTCTGCATAGCCTCCACACGTGGGATCAGTTCAAGTTGCTCTATGCCCTAGCTTGCGTACTATTGGAAGGTCTATCTCCACAATATGTTATTACTCTTACTAAAATATACCTCTATGTTCACAGAGGAGAAGAAAGAAGCTTGAGGGTTTCAGGTTACGTTATTATCCGCACTGCTGGGCAAGAGCTCGGCAGCGCACGTTCACTTAGGCAGAGCACGAGAACACCAAACCAGGTGGTGTATACTCGTACGACAGAAGCATCTGTGGAATGTTCTAGCGTGGAGGGCCCTGATTATGGAATATGTTCAACTCGCTGGGAAGGAGCGTACATTTGCTGTCGACTTTCCTAGTTCGGCCTTTATTCTCCCAGCGGTTCGTTCTTTTGCTCTTGCTTGTCATCCCGAAACATTTTTTCTTATAAAAGATGCTTGAAAGATGCGCTCAATTAGTAATTGTAACTGGTATGGGATTCATGTAGGTATGTAATAAGTTGGTGACAGTCATGTTTGGTAATGGCAAAGTACAGGGTGCAATAGTGGCTCATGCAAGTATGACTCGAGCGTAGTGCAGACACAGGGTGACACCTGAATTCAAATCATCTCGGAACCTTTATTATGGACAGGAGAAGGCTCGGCGTCGAGAAATTGATGGAGGGCCACATTTTCTTATATAACGAGCCGCCGCTTAGGGCGTGACAGCGAACCGTTCCGCAGTAAAGAAGGACCCAGATGTACGAACAAGGAAGGGATCAGATCTTCTTCAAAGTTTGACCTACTCGCACAGCCTAGGTTGCTGCAAGTAGAAGAATACTCCCAAGTACGTACCTAGAGTACATTCTCTAGGCCCTTCCCCTTCCCTCAGCACACAATGGCTAATTACTAGTAGGTACGGTAGCCAACCCTTTCATGGGAACAGGGCAATTGTTGAAGGGTGCACACCAACCTGAATAGGCAAGCTTCTAGAAAAAGGAGTTGGATGTGGGACTGGCGTATGCAGCAGAAAATTTTTTTAGATACAGTATTGCATCAACCCCTCATAATTTACTCTTTATCCCGAACCCTGGAACCGGAGAAAGGAACCCTTGCACTAATGTTGGGAATGGATGGGCCTAGGAAATCAAAATTCCGCGTGGTGGACATGCAAAACTAGGCCCTGGTAAACTACCTAGCTGTTTAGAGATATCCTCTAGACCTCTGAGAGGTTTGTGAGTACAAAACTAACGCTCGAGGGTGTGGGGGTAGCTAGAGGCTCGCTTATTTTTGTGAGCAGTAAACAATAGATGATATCCACCAGAAAAAAGTCATGATATCTTGGTCATGTCTCTGTGGACATCACATCCTTTGTCCCATACATAACCCCAGTAAATCACCTGATCTAGTCGGGCTGCACTGTCCGCCATGCCAGGGTACGAAACTCTTTAATGCACACTTGAGTGGAATGACCTCAGGCGAGTTTTGAATATTGCAGCCGAGGCCGAGAGAGCTCCGCCGTGAGTGGTAATTTTAACTAGGCGGAAGGGTTTCTCTGGAGGTGATGTTGCGATCACCATAACCTGGGACCTTCGACAACAGAAGTGCCTTACACTTTCTATCAGTTTGAGTTTGTGGTGTTTTTAACTCTAGGCCGAAAAGAAATGTGGTCTTGCGGCGTGTCAACCACGTGGCAGTAATTGAACGAAAAAGTAAATTTTGTTGTTTGCGTCGCAGGGTCCTGCATTATACCCACCATTTTAGACCTGTAAAAACCTTCTTTTACTCCACCATTTCCGATCAGACTTCCCGCTCCACTGCATCTCGAAAGATGCCTGCAACTATGAGGACATCATTCGATGGCGATTGGACAATGTACAAGTGCAGACCCCTCGTTTGGCGCGGGCTCAGTCTCGTGCGGACCGGTTGCCGGCAAAAACTAAAACGGTCATATATTGCGAAACGCCTTCAGCGTAGATGAGCGGTACTTACCGGTAGGCATAAACTCGCATTTAAGTGTCTGTGTTGGATTGTTCAAAACGTGGCCGACTGCTCAAACACAATGCTAGTAATACGGTATCTGAGCCCTATACCATGTGTTAGCATCTGGTCATGGTCTCATACTGGCCCCCAATTGGGAATTAACCAACAGGGTATGTAGCCTGCTTTGGTAGGAAATTTAACAGAGGTAGAGCATACATAGCATTTCTCTTTATGTATTGTAGCCTGGTTGGCACAACACCTCCGTGGACTAGGCTACTCTGCAGGACTCCTATTCTCAAATTGGCCTCAAGGTCGTCGGGAGAAACATAGCGACGTTGGCATAGCGCATCCACCTTCCTCACACATCATGCCTGAAGAGGAGTAGCCCTACCTAACCACGTTTTTCTCGAGCTGCCCCATCATTGGCTCACCCCGCCCTGGAGATAAGCAAATTGCAGGGACCAGAGCCAAGAACGCTGGGTCAATTTAAACAAGCACCATCGAAGAAGGCACTCGCGTGGCCAGCCAGGATTATCTGGCGGAGTCCGGCAAGCTAGCCCTAACTCGCAAGATGTAGGTATCACTTTTTGGTGGAGAAGGCAGTACTAATTCTAACCAGACTGCTGCCTATCTATCGACTTTGCTTGTAGCGCAACAGCATATTCGACAAAGTGGGTAGGTAGCGAGCAAAGAATTCTGTGAACAGGGCTCGGCCCACCCTGATTAGCAACCATCGGGATAATAGCTCATTTCTGCATGCTGAGGGGAAGGAAGTAGCACATGCAGACCACATTGTACCGATACTGTAATAATTCTCCCCGTTCTTGCGTTGTTTCACCAAAGTGTTGGTTGCCATTTCCTGGTGATCAGCTCTGAATTCGGGGTGCAGACTCCGAAACTATAATCTCAGCACACATTAGCGAGTACAGGTACATACTTAGGGGATGGTACTCTACTTGTTTGTTCTACGATTGTTGAGTAGGAATCCCACGGTAGGCATTTCTCCGCAGCTTGGCGGAGTAGCATGTGCTTCGGGTTGCCGACCTCGGACCGCCATTTCGGGACTATGATCAAGAGTCCACTAAGCAGAAGTTTTGGAACATTGTTTTACCTGGGGCGAAAAGCCGGTTTCGATCCCTGTAACCAAAATTAAACGTGTGCATGAAGCGCGCAGGGCTCGGGGTTCCAGGCCAACGTTGATTCGGCAACAACGATCGGAAGAGATCTGAAGGGGGGGTCGGTTTGCTTCTGAATATGTAAGTCCAAACTGGAGCAAACCCTAGACATGAGATTATTTCTTGTTCAGTTTCCTGACCTGAGTGAGGGGCAGTTGCATTGATACGTATCACTTGAGTAGATGTAGTGGCATAATGCTTACCCGCGGCGAGTCTCAACCCGCTGCTGGGGCTGATCCAAATCAGCTTTTGAGATGCATGCATATGAATCCCTATTTCTCCATCTTCTTCCTGATTGTGGAAGGTGATACGGCTGTCTGAAGCCTTGTAGAGCACTTTGTCTCCAGATCCTGATCAGCTGTTGCCTCTGTTGCCTGGGCGGAAACAGCTTAGTACTAGCCCTCGCAGTGTTGCTTTGCGGGTACCTGCCTTGACCAATGGCCCTTTTTTTGTATTTTATTTTCTTCTAAGTTGTCCATGGCATTCCCTGCCCGCTTGCCCTATGCTGCCCAGGCTGCTAGTCTGGTTCAGACTGCCAGCTTGCCCGTTCGCACGATCGGCTTTTCGTGGCTCATTCGCTGCCTGTAGCCGTCTGCTCCGGATACACCTCAGCAAAATCTAGTCACGACTCTTTGCGGCATCGGATCCTAATTTATTCCATAAGCTGATTGGGCTTGATCACACATTATATACCGTACTTATACAATTTTGCTGTAATTTCACCCCTTATGTATGGTCCAATCCGTGCTGACGGTTGCCCATCTGATTAGAACTTGAAGGAGCCTGAGCCAAACAAACTTGCAGCGGCAGCGGGAGACTCTATTGGCAGGCATCTTCATATTTGACCGCCATTCGCCCCCCCAATCTCCGCACAGTCTCCAGTTGCGTCGTGGTGTTATATATCGCTCCAGGCGGGAAAGCACCAAATGCTGCTGCATTCGGTGCGATAAAGCCAGTGGGAGCTTGAGTTGCTGCTGTTGCACCTTAGGCACGACGCACCCGCCCGCTTCACCGCTGTGGGGTTCTGCATCACCTCCGGGGCTCGCCGCATAATCATAAAGGATTCGGAGGCGCCACTGACCGGGCGAGTCTTGCTCGAGGCTAAAGTAATTCCCACGCTCGCTTTTCTGTGCCAATCAATAGGTAAGCGGCGGCCTTGTGATATTTTTCCCCTTTCAGTTGCGCAGAGAGTGGCCCTTCGCTCGGCCTCACGCCCACCTACGGGGGATACTTTCGCTCAGTCTCACGCCCACCCACGGGGGCTACTTATCAATCCAATCGCTATTGCATTTTTATTTGCCAGGAAGTCTGTTCAGGCTCGCTGTTGTGGAGTGCTTAGGCAGCCCACCCCTCCCGGCAACATCGCTCGGCAAAGAGCCTACCTCCCCCCACTATTGCATCCCCTCTCACATCCATCGCCGCATCCCACACGCCCCTCCTTCAACACCCCAGCACAGTCTGGTCGGGAGATCCCTGGCCTCCACGCTAGGCTTGCATCCATTAATATTTCTTCATGACGGATTCTACCCTCCCAGTCCTCTCAGATTCCGTTCCGACTGCTCCTCTGCTACATAACCATACCGGTACTAATACCATACCACACCCTCACTCCCACCTTCTTACAAATCCCCGTCACTCCACAACCACCGCTCCTGCCCACCCACTTCCACCCACCTTCTCGCCACGTGGTGGAGCTGACCGTTTTTTGTCACTTGCTTCGCTTGCGCGCGAGAGGACATTTGCCTTCTCACACCGGGCTACTTCTTCCTCGGATCTTCGCCCAATCTTCAACAACTCCACAGCAGCAACACCAACGGACCTCAGGGCAGCTATACATCATCCATTCCGCCACAGGTATACCAGGTCTGCAGACCAAACCGCTGGAAATAAGACAAAGTCTGCTGCAATAGAGTCCATAGGCTCACACGGCGAGCTGGCGAGGCTATCCAAGCTCTACGAACAACCTGTTCCCGTACCTAAGCTTCCTAGCACCTCAACCTCCCATCCCTCATCAACCACCAACAAGATGCATCAAACATCGTCACGGCTTCTGCGTATGACAGAAGATGATCGACCATTTACTAAGGTAAGAGGCCATCATACATCGTACATGTGAGAACAAAAATAGAGCTAAAACACCTCGTGCTTTCAAGGATTTCAAAGATTTATTCTCTACACTGATGGTCAGCTTGCCGTTGAACAACCACAGAGTCAGGTTTAGGACATATGCTTTTAGTTTCACTTCCGAAGAGGCCATCGGGAATCTTGGGTCTCTCAAATTTTCCCAGTCCAATAGAATGCCAGACCCAAAGGACCCAAGCAGGATTGTAACAACAACCACAACTACGACATTTTCAATGGCCAAGGAAATGGCCAGGTCTGTGTGCCAAAGGTTCATGGATGCAAGATTTATCGAGCCCGCCGACGGGAAGCCGGTACCGAATTTCCCGCTGAAAGGATGCACCTGGGTACTAACTCCAAAGGGGATTTATGTGCTCGATCGCTTCTGTCAACGAAATGGAATCAATCAAGATCATGTTCTGAAGCTGTTACACTCACAGTATAATACCATGCGATTGGTGATACTAGAGCGGGATCCCAAGACGGATAAGTTATCTCATGATAGGAATACGGTTGAGGTTATTTTCCGACGATTCTCCGGATCTACTCCGAATATCAAGTCAGGGAGTTCCATGTCTTCAGATTCCGACTCCGTCTCAGAATATGCAGATGGAGTAACGGGAGTGAAGTTGGTAGCATCGCGGAAAGTTTTCGATAAGACAGTCAAGAATTCATTCACCGGAAAGGATGCGGTTGATTGGCTGTTGGATTGCTGCACTACAGTTGAAAGGAAGGAGACATTGGAGATTTGCAACCTATTTGCTCAGTATGGCCTTATTCAATGCGTGTTAGAAGACCGTGTCTACATTCAGCAATACCCTAGAGAAAAGGATTTCCAAGCAACGAAAAATGCGATATACATCTTCACCGAGAGAGGGGAGCGGATAAACGGATGGATAGGGTCAGGCGGAGTCATTCAGAATGGAGAGAAGCAAAACGGAGATCCTAGAGGTTTGTCATCCCCAGGGAACAATAATCGATCTAACTAGCCTGTATTCGCCTGCATCATGTCTTCATGATTCTATCGCATGTGAATTATATAAGGTGCTGACCCACTTGGATTACACAGATAGAGAAACAAATACAACACGCCTGACATCTATTCTCAATGATCCTGCATTGCGACTTCTTTTTCGAGAATACCTGCGAGAAACCGTTTGCGAGGAAAACCTGTCATTCTATCTAGATGTAGTGGAATTTGACAAAAGCTTCAAAGCCATTGATGTCAATAGACCTGATGCAGTTCGAGAGACATTAGCTGCCGCATATGGGCTATATAACGCGTTTCTTGCACCGGGCTCCCCTTGCGAATTGAATATCGACCACACTCTTCGCCAGGATATGGCCTCGCGTATGACCAGGGCGGTTGCAAAAGACGACAGCAGCATGTATGCCAGCTTAAGAGACGTTGCTGCATTGTTCGAGAGGGCCCAGCAGCAAGTTTTCAAGCTGATGGCTGGGGTAAGTACATTTTTATCAATAGATCTGCCAAGATAAGGTCTGACATGTTTGTATAGGATTCTGTCCCTAAGTTTACAAGATCTCCTCGATATATTGAGGTAGCAGGCGATAAGTTCTGTGACGAAGACCGACACTCTCCTTTCTCGGACCGAGCAAGAAATGGCCAGTAGTAGGAGGTAGATACAGTAACTCCCTTGTCTTTACATTCATCAGCTTGATTCAGCTAGCTCCTCTGCACGGTTTCTTGGGGTTCGTTTATTTATGGGTTGTCGCTACTTTTCTGCTGTACCAGTGCTTATTTCTTTGGTTGTCATATGCGGTACCATTTCTTATCTGCCATGATTATATGGGCAGTTCATAAACGTGGCAATGAGCATGAACACATTTGCTGGTTTTTGGGGGTTTGCTAAAACAAAACGAGAGCGTCATTGGGTGTTTTGTGTGGGATATATCATCATCTACCTCATATTTTTTTCCCCGATTTCCTACGTCTATCTTCTGGACTACCTTTCAAAATATCCTTTTATTTGTTATAGGTTTTAGTTCGAGGGTCGGTTTTCTTACTTCAGTCATTTCCCTTTCATCTGTTATCATATGGCCCCGAAAACTTAATATCCTTCTCGAGATTCACTTCCGTTATTTTTCCTTACATTTACCTCTCGTTTCGTTTGGAGTTATCGGGGTCTTTACCTCTCTCTAGTCTCGCGCGATTCCTGGCATATTGTTCATTTCCTTTATTCGGGCTTCCTATTGGTGCCCCCTGTTAAACAGATGCAAAAATCACATAAAATTTGGCAAGGGCAGGCATGTTTCCGTTCAATTGCTTGTAACCCTCGGTATAAACGTGTGCAAGTGCATGCGTGTGACCCTTATCCTACGACAGTGTTGTCAAATACTAATTTTATTTCGAGGATGCATCACCTGATCTTGTCACAGACCCCTCAAGTTGATCACCGGAATTTCCTCCTCATCACCATGGTTTCGGCCTGTGCCTGCAGCCCCGGAAGATAGCACTGTACTTTCATGAAAGATTAGCACTAACCCTCTCTTTTGTTAGCTTTCGTATTGATACCCTATTTTTACAGAGGAGCAAAATTTAAGTAGCTAGATACATGCATAGCAATTGCTACATACATAGATTCATAGATTCGCAGTCTGGGTTCCCATTGCATATATGCTCGCTGGGTATATTTTCTTGTAGACCACACCGTCATTACAGGAGGCTTATACCCTTATTGCATGGCTTAACAGGCCACTCGATATCGCAGCCATTTGGAACGGAGGCACTAATGCATGATAGCGAGCTGAAGTGATAAAATACCGGTATTGGGAGGAGATGGCCGCCCAATAGTGCACGAGAGAGTCCGAAATGTACTATTAACAACAGGTGCTCATCCGGGCCCCCCTCGGCAAAACGCCTTGCAACCCCCAATATTTTATGCTAGGCCTAAGTATAAGATACCTACCCTAAATCTAATGCTCTATGTACATGACTGGGCAAAGCTTGCATTTGACTAATTTGCCAAACATTGGGGCCAATTGCACCCAGATCGAGGAGTGACTTTGAAGGAAGTACTTGTACCATCAGCCTAGGCCTACCTTAACCATGTGACTAGGAAAAGTTTTCCTCTTCAGGATACTTCTCAGCCTTGTCAAGGATTTACGATATTTTGTACGGTGGTCCTTGCTGGTATTCTTGCTACTCTGTTTTACCCGTCTAGCTCCCCTCATTATTTCGGGTCGTGGATGGGGGCCTAGAGCAGTTCGTGGGGTCCCTGGCGGAGGTACTCTGGCTATGGTGCTCATATACTCGGGGGTGGGG
>Ga0307511_10005763_pt1 | contig 12530 bp, 12 predicted proteins | sample 13_EM_MG_FD_200266 | JGI IMG/M metagenome (GOLD analysis project Ga0307511, IMG submission 200266) | Populus trichocarpa ectomycorrhiza microbial communities from riparian zone in the Pacific Northwest, United States - 13_EM | ecosystem: Host-associated > Plants > Roots > Unclassified | place...
GGATTTACCATGTTCTGGCACCACCGATACTACCTCCTCCGGTGCGCATGAAGCTGCAACTGAATCGACCCCCACTCCTACGTGGTGCCGGGGAAAGCAAGACGCGAAGGCTCCAACGCCACCCACCATCGTGGGGCTAGAAAGTCGCCCAGACAGGGAGCGGGGGTGGAGTGGAGGATGAATCTGTGGCGGGGGAGTGAAGTTGGAAGAGGAGAGGGGCAATTTTGGGATAGCGTGGGAAATGAGTTGTGTGGCGGATGCGGAAGAAGTTTCCACCGTTTATATTGCCGGAATCAGGTAGCTAACTTCTGATGTATCTGTCTGTTGTTTCATATATGCACACGCCTCAGTTTAGTACCCTGGTCGAGTGCGGCAATACAAACCCAAGGTGACAAAACTGAGGCTTACGTGTGGTGTCCGCTCTGCTCCGGTGTATGTGTCTTACAAGCAACCCCATGTGATATTAATGCAATTTTTGCGAACTGCACACGGTTGAAGCTGGTATCACTCTACACCTTCCGACTAGTTATGGAATGGACCTTTAGTGCTTATTACTATTCAGGCAAAGATCTAGCAAAGTCACTGCGTGATCCCATATAGGAACGTTGGCATGAAAGTCTGATGAGTTTTTAGTATACTTCCATTCAGTAACAACGCTATACAACCGCACAGCAAACCCTATAGGACATTTTCCCAGGATTTTGCGTGCGGAAGACACCTGTTGCCCACATGACTTGGTCCGGAGTCTAAGCTGGCCTACGGCTCCTCCTACTATGTCAGATTATGAATCCATGAGACTTTTCGAAAGCCATGGCAGAGGTTCAACAAGCCGCCTCGTACAGGTACATAAGTACTGTACTTACCTATTGTATATATATGTACAGTGCTGTAGCTTTGCACTTTGGCGCTGGAGTCATAAGTAGCCCTGGATGTTACCCCCGCGCACCCCACATAGGTATGCGCTACCCCACCGATCGGCCGATACCCACCCACGTTGCCCAAAAGAAATTCTCTTGTCGTTTGCTGAGCGCTAGCGTAAACCTTAATCGCAAACCAAACGTCTTTGCACTTTAACTACGACTGTTGTAGCACCCCTAGAATAGGTATCACAACAAATGCCCCCGGTACTAAATTGCAGTCGGGGCCGATCTTGTTTCAAGTAGGGTACTTAATTTGAGGGTAGTTCCGCTTGGAGTGGAGGTAGGTATTCTCAGCCTGCAGTATCTTGGTATTCCGCTCTGAATCTAGGTACTGCAGACCCCGTAGGAACCCTCAGTGGGCACACATTTACGCACATCCCCAGTTGTACTCCCCGACACTACAAGTGGGAAGGCAATTCTTTTCAAATCGGGGGTTCAATTTACTCTGCGTCAGGGAAATTTGGTACTGTGGTGTCCGTGACTTGCCCCCATCAGCATTAAGCAACAACCCCTTTAGGACAGCCCTTCACGGTTATTTTTACCCCCCAAGATCTATCTGCCGTGAATGTTGAAATTGCAGCATAGTTTTGTGCCGGGAGTATATTATAGAAAGAGGGCTGACGGAGGAGCGGCAGGGGATATACTCCCTCCTCCGCACATCTCCTCGCCCCTTATACAAATATTATACCATAGTGTATATAGCGAGCAATATTCATGGATGAGCTCCAAGACTGGGCGTATCCGTACTCCAGAACGTTTCTAGAAATTGCTTTGCTACTGGGTTGCGCGAACCTGTACCAGAGCATACTGAGTCTAGCTCCCGGCCAACCTTTACCGCTGAGCTACCTGAGCTGGTGCATTAGCGTAAAAGCTGGGATTTTCGGTTCAACCATTTTGTGATCTGGGGTGCATTGATGTCTTAGTAGCCACACAACTTATGTACAGTCTAACCTTGCTACCCCGTATACCAAACCTCCAGGAAACCTTGCAGTATGTACCGGAATACCTTTGAGCCCCGCAACCAAAATACATGCAGCGTCTGGCACAACAACCGGTCAGGTACAACAACTGGGCAGCTAACCTAAGTGGGCGTGGCAGTCAAAAAGGTCAAGACAGTCAGTGCATGTGCACGTGCACGCGAGTGTCAAGTACCGCAAAAACTGAGAAGTAAGACTTGTCTTTCCACGGAATTTTGTATGGGCAACAGGGGATCTTACTTCTCAATTTTCGGTACAGCGACTTGACCCTGTCAGGTTAGCTGACCGGCTGTTGTGCCAGACGCTGTACTTCTCAACTAAATCGCCCTTGCCATAACGGATTTTTGCTTATACCGGATTGGACAGTTTGCCAAAGGAGTGCAAGGGTCTTCTCACCCCTGTCGTCATACAAATCTCTCCTGTTATCATACCGGACTAGACCATCCAAGTGCTGAAGAATCCACCATTTTAGACCTAATTTGGCTGGAGGCTTCGCAGGTTACACGTGACTTGTACCTCATGTGCTTGGGTGCTAGCGCCCTTTCGTATAACGGAGCCTTGCTATACCGGGCAGGATTTTGGTCGTCCACTGTATCCGGAGTTCTTGGGTATGGCAACTTCAAGTAGATCCCGGGGCTGCTACAGAATGTATCTTGCCTTAGCGTCATACAAGGGGTCTTTGCGTCAGAGCCACACATAATATACAGTCTACCCTTGCTCTAATAATAGACGGCCAAAATTCGGCGTCTTCTGTCCGGTATAGCAAGTGTTCTGGTAAAGAAAATGCCAAGTTGACCTGTCACGTGTGTCCTGAGAACCTCAATTTTGCCCCTGAATGAAAGTATTTCGATGCCTAATATAGTGGATTTTCAGCACTCAGACATGCCTTGTCCAGTATATCAGGGGGGGATATATGGGGACAGGGGTGAGGATACTAGAGTTCAAACCGGTTAAATCAACTTTCGGCTACATCCGAAAAAAATGCCCCGCCCGCAGCGAGAAGGGATAGCGAGGAAGGGCATGCCTCCATGTGGACATCACTGGGGAACTTCAACCCTAGCCGGTAAGTGGACAGGGGTAACCGAAACATGTTTAGTGCCTTGGCAGTAGGCAGCACGTGACAAGTGTCAGTTATGTAAATCTCAAGATGAGATTGTCTCTCCGCTTTGGCGTATTTGAGTTGTTGCTCAAAGGGGTTGAGGTTCTGGCGCTCGCAGCACACATTCAATGTCGGACCCAAGGCTGGTGCACACTATTTCTTGGCAGGCCCATGCAATATTAGGGTACTTTGGCACGCATTTTACTCTGGCAAGCCACGAGCCCAGCCAAATCCTGTCGTATACCTACCTCAAACGACCTTCCCCTTACTATTTATCGGTTGGTGCGACTGGGGCTATCTCAGGATCAGTCCTGCGGCCGGAGTATGGGTGGTCAATTGCGGACCACCAAATTTAACTTGGAAACCCAGGCTCGGTGGGTTTAGCTAGAATAGGCAAGTATTACGATCATGGCCATCTCACTTGTAGTTTCCGGGGTTCAAGGTTCCTGTGGGTTACGGAAACCGGTATCCTATCGACAACTCCTTGCCAAAAAATCAAAATCAATGTTAGTTATTATTATTCCGTGGAGCCTTCCACGTGAGAGGTGCAGTGGAGCAACCCTGCAGGCCCTCTTCCGAGGGGCTTGTGCCAACCAGACTACCTGCAGGCCCCATACTAACGCCAAATGGCTTACACATGAGACATGGGATTTCCGAGTGTCTCACGACTCCACATTTCTTCTAGATGCTTCGGCAAGGTCCGTATATGTGTAATATTTACTCTGCGTACATAGTCAAGATTTTGAAGTGACACATGTACGACCGCTGGGGCCTGCGTAGTGGTACTTAGGTCACCATTCATTCCCTTTCGACGAGCTCTGCAACAAAGCCTGAGATAGCTCTCCAATTCTCCGCATGCTCATTTACGACTACTGGGAACGAAACAACACGGCCAACTCGTCATATTTCGCATGTGTCTTGTAATTCGAACATCTCATGATGCTTCAACAATCTGGCACGACAGATTCGTCATCACGGAATATTTTGCCAAAAAAACCCCGCCGACCACACACGAAGACCCGCACAGGTTGTAGGATTTGCAGGCTGAGGAAGGTTAAGGCATGTTTGATTCGCATCCCCATCATATGCACATTTACACGCCCCTCAAGGTCTACCTAGTCATGATAGGGGCTTTGGCGCCGCTTGTCTCCAAGTGCTAAGCTAATTGGCTTTACGTTTGCGCAGTGCGACGAAACCCACCCCACATGTAAAAATTGCCAGCGGCGTGGCCTCGAAGCCGAATGTGAATATTTGTATAGTGGGGCGACGCATAACGTGGTGCCCATTGCCACGGGTTCCTGGATGCAGTCTCAGCTGCAGGACCATGGTCAACAAGGGGGACTCGCCGATACAGACCAGCGCATGTGTACAGGTGATGGCGAGGGGATTGCTAACCTTCCAGAACCCGCGATACACGCCACCGGGCCAGTACCTGCGCATACGCCGGGGCACATTGCGGTGGGAGGCATATCTTTACCACCAGTTACTGCCTTTGACCGGCCTCCACTATGTGGGTATCCCATCCCTCTGACCCAGGATCCGAGTCCCATAGCTAACGGCGAGGTTATGTACGCCCACAGCCCCGGGCTCAACAATCCCACTTCAAACTCGCGATCGGTCTTGTGCATCGGCCTACACGCCACAAAGCTCCACTGGTCAGTGCGCCTCTACAAGCATGCACCATCCAATACAACCACCCATGGGAACATCATCAAGGCCTCTTCTCCCCTGCGCCCCAACCCTAACCCCCCATCTGGATCCCGGCGAGCTTACCACTGCCACTCTCATCCATCTGTTCACCACCACCACCGCCTTCTCTTGCAGCACCCAGCGCGCCACCCAACGAGTCTATTCCATCCATCTCCCTCGCCAGGCACTACGCCTCGCACATACCCACTCAGCGGAGACGGAGTATCTTTTATGCTCGCTGTTAGCTGTTGCTGCCCTACATGCTGCAGTTTTTGCCTCCCATGATACTCTGAAGAGTAGCCAGGATAGGTTGACTGGCAAGAGGATGTGGATGACGATTGCGCACGGCTATCATGGGTTGACCTTAAAGGGGTTTAGGATAGCGGTTGAAAAGTACGCGGAGAGCTTGAGGCAGGGAACGAGGGGGGTCCGGAGGGGCGAGGAAATGTTGGCCAAAATGGCGCGGGAGAATCCAAACCGCGGATATGATAGCATGATTTTAGACTCAAGGCATGTGGGCAGAGGTGGGGGGACAACCACTAATGTAGCGAGCTTCACTCGGGTTGGGGAGGGGAGGGAAGGAGACCAGAGGGGAGCTGAGGGGCAAGGTGGGGAAGTGGACCCCCATGACCCTACAATAGTTGGGAGGTCTATGGATATGGCCCAGAGCAAAGCCGCAATCTTTTCACAACTGGGGAAAGAGCTCGTAGACGAGTTAGAGGCAATCTTGCTCGCAGGGTCGTTGTTAACCATATATGACATTGCGAGTGGTAAGCTTGACTCAGAATACTCGTCCTCCGCCTCCAGGCCCTCACACTCAACACCAGCAGCACATTCTCACGGAACACCCACAACAACTCCGCCTACATGTAAAACCGATATCACTTCCATGGCGAGGCTTTCGGCATTGACTCCTAGTCGGCCTATGCTCTCCTGGATCCCCCTCATCCGTGGCGCACCTACCATGGTCCGCCTCTCCCCTGTCGGGTTGCTAATCCTCTCTCAAGGTCACCTCGCCCCCCTGACCGCAGGTCTCTATAAAAACTTGGATCCAGACCATCCCTATCAGCCAAAACTAATCCGCCTCCGCGACACTTTGTTTACACAAGACTACATCCCACATCCGAATCTCCCACAACCATTCCATCCAATGACGCGAGATACTTTTACGAAGGTGATAGGCAGGTTGACAGAGTGTTTTGAGAGGTTCTTTGGGGGAGGGGACTTTCTTGCCGTGGTGATGAGGTTTTCATCATCCGTGGAGAAGGATTTTTGCATGGCTTTGGGGGTTGGGGTGGCAGCGGGTGAGGAGGGAGAGCATGTTACTGGTTATGGTGGTGGTGAACAAGCGGCCAGTAGCGCGATAGCTAGAGGGTGCGAGGGAAGAAGAGATCCAAGGGCGCTGGTCATAATGGCCTATGGACTGGTATTGTTTGTATTAGTTGTGCAGCTATTTCCGGAGGACAGCAGCGAGGCCTACGTTGGGGAGGCTGTGTATGGTGTCTTGGGGGTTGGTTTCCTGGATTCGGGTGTTGCCGAGGAGTCTCATCTTGGCAGTAGCGAGGGAGAGTTTGAACCAGATGCTAGTGGGAATGAATACTGCACCGCCGAGACCCTCAACGGTGGTGGACACCCACGTCCAAGTCACCCCACAAATGCATCATCCCCAGTATGGTGGGTCGCCGGGCTCGGAGACCGCGAAATCGGGGAGATAGCTCGGTACCTAGGTGCCTTAGATGAGCAGGAACGGTGCCCTACAGCTAACGGGACGGAAGTGCGAATGCCCGGGGGCAGGTGGATGAAGTGGATGGAGTGGCCACTGGAGATGATCAAAAATAGAGGGCGAGACGTGGTTGGAAGATTGAAGGAAGCGGCACAGAAGGGGAAGTGATCAAATGAGCGGAGGTATGTGCAACGGAGTTGAGGCTATCCATACCGACAGATGTGCTGCTTCGGGCTCGAGCTGACCCTGGTCCTGGCGCAAATAGGTTAGGCCATGTGTTCCTAGCTGAATTCTGTCTGTCAGACTTTACTTTGGCGCCCATTATATCATCTTGGTGATGTCTTACGCCTGTCAACATCCGTAGAAGCAATTCCCCCCCACAGTTCTGCAGATCTGGTTGTAGATTTGTTTTGATTCTGCAACCGTCAGGATTTAATTGCGGCACGAGCCAGGGAACTACCTACCTTGGTGCTTCCTTGAGTAATTTGGTTCATCCCACGACACTGAAGTCTCACAACAACAGGACTGGTCAAGCTCCTAGCGCACATTGTACCCTATAAGCTGAGTCTACGGGTTTTGGTACCAGACCAAAATTGACTGCCAAATCGGACTCCATATTCGCCTCCATATTCACCTCCAATAGCCCTCCGGTGACCACAAATTACATTCCTCATCAACCACCAAAACGACTACCAAATAGTCTATCTAATCTACCGCAGAATAGCCCTCCAAACTGACTGTTAAATAGCCCTCCATATCGACCTCCAAATAGCCTTACTAAGCTATCGCGGAATAGCCACTATCAAATAGCTTCGGAATCAACCTCCAAATTACCCCCAACATAGCATCAAATAGTCTTCCCAATTGCCCTCGACATGGACCTCCAAATAGCGCTGCGAGTGTCCGGCAGAAGAGCTCTCCAAATTAACTGTCAAATTGCCCTCCGGGTTGACCGCCAAATAGCGTTTCTAATCCACCGCGTAGTAGCCTTCCAAATCAACCTCCAAATCGCACGCGGAAAAGCTCTCCTGGTTGGCTGCGAAAAGCCCTCTGGATCACCTCTTCTCCTAATTGACTGCGACATGGACCTCCAAATGCCCCCCGAATTGACTTCGGAATAGCCCTTCTATACTGCCTGTGAAATCGCCCTCACAATCGACCTCCAAATAACCTCCTGATTGACTGTCAAATCGCCCGCCAAATTGCTCTCCAAATCTACCGCAGAATAGCCCTCCAAATACCCAGCCTAATCGAGCTCCAAATAGCCCTCTTCTCCTCCACCCCCACCATTACAGAATTAATATCACCTATGAACGGTAGTGGGAGGAAGACCTTGATACTCCTCCGTGGCCTCAAGCCTGGTCTATTTTTTTTTTTTGTGATTCAGTAAGTACTCATATTCAGACTATCTGCCTAAGAGAGCGGGTTACCTAGGTAGGCCTAGGCAACTATCTCAACGCCGCGGCGGCTCTCTGCCCCCCGTCCTCTGGATTACGAACAAAACATAAAACACCCCCTCCCTCATCGAGAGTTGACACACCGGTAAAAATATTATCCGCCGGTAGAACACACTGTCCCCATAACCTACAAATCACATCCCTCAATTGACAACTAACGAGTATATGCGCTAGTAGCCGACAACCATTCACTAGAGGTCCTACATAGATCACAGTACTTCAGCGCTCTAAGATACAGCATCTCTGATCGGGTTCATTACTACTTCAACAAACCGGATGTGGGAACTCAACCTCAAGCGCAAGCAGCAATCACACTTTGAGAAGTGGCTTGGACTGGAGTGAGAGATTTGGGTGGATCGAGGTCTCACATGTCTCTAGTTGTACCGTATAAGCCTGTCTTACTGCATCGGAGGTGCCCTGACGAATATTATGCAGTGTGACAGTTTCAACTTTTTTTCTTTTTCTTTTTTTCCTTTTTTGAAGTCTATCAGCCTAACTGTATCTTGGCGCCTAGCAGGTATGCATCTGTCTCACATGAAAGTCACTCAGTATAAAAAATGCCTTTTGGTGGCTAGCCACCTTCATACTGAAAGGGATTTACTCTCAATGTACGAGGCCTATCGGGACCATAGCAGGTAGTTCAGCTGGACAGCGCCCATTCTATCGATCTATTTCGAATTCTTTTGCCATATCCATATTTCGCATGTAGTATGTACGGTCTGTGTATAGCTCTATGCTATTAGTTTCCTACAGTGGTCGTCGTTACCACTACTTTGAAATTCGCCACCATGTTAGACATTATCCAGAATACGTACCTCACCTAATATTATATCCCTGCTTCTCCACTCAATAGAAGATGACCCAAGAACGGCTGACATACAAATTTATATGGCTTCTGGGGGTACATGATAACCACTTTACCCATATTCTGAACTATCTTGAAATTACTTTAGAATGTCAGATCTCATACAATATCAGGGGTAATAGGTATTCTTGGAAGAATTCCAGAGTTGAAGCTCCCAACTTGATTGTCGATTAATTTTTTTTTTCAAAAGCAGAGGTTTTGGTGCAAGTTTAACGATGGCTAGAGACTAATGGCCTAGAATTATACATAGTGTATAAGTTTTTGTGTGCCTGTGTTGTGTATCTTGCCCCTCTTCTCTTCTGAGTTCTGCACTTTAGTGCAACCCAGGAAAGCTGAATGAATCGTACTTCATTGAAGCTTTTGATAATCTCCGGAAAACTACAAATGATTCTAGGAAATTGGTAAGTTTGAAATCGCTTTGATCAAGCTAGCTTTGCCAAATGTAGCAGGGAAAGTAACCCCGGATGAGGATTTATGGGAAATTGTACATGCATAGGTTGGGTCTCAGGATCAGTCTTCATTTAATTCCCAAGTGACAAATATCCATGTGGACATCGGCATCATTCTCGGCATGAAAGTGTACGTAGGTTCCGTGCCCAGTCACAGAATCCTTGGTGGGGCGGGGGCTGGGCTTTGCCATTGTTTGGTAATGACAAGCATCGGCTTTATACTAAAAGCGGATGTATAATACCGACATAGGGCATTGCAACCTATACATATGTATTAAGTAAGTAATTATAGAGAGTGTTACAGCTCCCTGTACACTATAATTTATGACTATGGTATTTCCGTAGTACCTAACCCTGGTGCAACACGCCCAAATCCTAGACAAGGGAGAAACCCCCCCCAGTTGCTGGGCCAATCAGATAATCATGTAGAATGCCTCCCTCAGTAGAAAATAAATGTACCTCAGATGCAATGTTGTCAACATCCTGTGGCCAGAGAAGCACAATAAAGTTCTCCTTGATCTTTGCAGTCCCTGTGCTCATGGGAAGAATGACTTGATCTTTCCATTTGCAGCCACTCCCTCTTTGCCATACCTTCTCTAGCACCTTTCTGCCATCATGAGCATAGATTCGGATGTACCGCGGGTCGGTGCAATATCCGAGTCGAGCCTTGCGGTCGAAGCCCTGGGTAAAGTAGAAATGCTTATGCGGATTCTCTTTTGTCCTACGTTAGCTATTGCTTCTAAGCTTTGACTGCATCGCAATATCGGTGACATACCTACAGACCATTGATTCCTACTGGCCTCATAATGACACTGCTGGACCTCTCTTACTGCGGACTGGCTACAAATCCGGCGCTTTACACCGAACGCTGAGTCGGCTACGCATGCGATACTAGTGCCACTGAGACCCTTGAGGAGGTTAATGCCAGTCGGACTGTCCTCATACCACTCACCCTTCTCCGACCCAAACCTCAACTCCCGTATGCGGTTGCTTTGGTCCTGAAAATATACATATATTTCCATGCACCTCAGGGACTCCCAGGTCACCACGGCCGCGAGACTGGAATTGCATTGTGTAGCGATTGCCCATTCGGTAAGTAATCCGTTGTACCATGATTTCCCACTATTTATTGTAGTTCTCTACGGGCTCCATATCAGAGGATCTCAGTCAACAACTAGTAGGATTGGAAAGTCAGTTCTTACCTCACAAAGAATATTCTTCTCATTAAGATAGTACACTGCCCCCTAAAGGTAGGGAGGCTCCTTAGCGAATCCAACCAAACATTTCTGTTGCAACGTGTCTCGTCTCACCTTCAATCCATTTGACCAGGTAACGGCTGCAAGGGGGCTTTGTTTTTTTGCATTCATAGCCACGAGATTGGGTCGGCTCACTAACGTCCATCCTGGATCTGTTTTGTGGAATATTGAGTGGTAGATGCTTGGTGAGCAGATAAATGCTAATATTGTGGGTTCTCACTCTAGTCCATGCTCAGTACTGTCATTTTGGTAATCATCGGGCGCGCTCTGCCAGAAGAAGGCTGCGTAGCGTCCATCACTTTCTTCGTAGGTATATCCAGCCAAATCCGAACTTGGGTCAACCTATCCATTGATTTCATCATGTTAGATGACCTTTCTGGATTGGAATAAGTAGGAACTATATTAGATTACCTTCAAGGTACTTTGTGTTCCCCTGGTGTCGGGTGAACACGAGGCTCCAGCTGGGTCGGCTCTGTCCATCCCTGGTGAGGGGTAAATAAATGTACCTGATGTTGGGGTGTTGGTTTCTTCGATTTCGGATGGGGTCTCAAGCCCACATTTTTCGTGACAGGTTCATTCGTCTGGCGGGGATGGTCATGACTTGGTTGATGAGTCCTCCGCACATGTGTATACTTCGTACGTATGTGTCTTGGCACCATGGAAATCCGGTTCAGTCTGCCTAGAACCAGATATATAAATTGGTTACGACTGTATAATGTATCATGCCCTCTTCGAAGTTCTGCATCTTATGTGCCCTGGTCGAGCTGAATGATTTCATAACTCATAAGGTTGAAGCCTTTGATAGTCTCCCGAGCTCCAGAGTTATTCGAGGACAAGTTATATTTAGCGTGAATGGTACATGTATAAGTGGTGATGTAGGCTTCATTCCCACGTGACGAATATACATAGTGGGGTCGGTACCACCATACGGTAGTGCAATCTGCGTCCCTTGAAGCCATATTCAGTCCCGTAATATCTCCCCAGTCAGGTGTCCTTGCAGCGACACCTTGTTTGCAATGCCAAACGCATATCTTTATAATACCTGCTCGTACAACTACGTTGAATGAGCAATTATTGAGAGGGTCATGCTTCACTTGTGCCTTGAGTAAACTATATTGTCATGGCTGTAATATACTCATATACTTCCATAGTACCTAGCCCACAACAGGTGCAACTATCACAGTGATACTTCCCAAACCCTAGACAAGGGGGAATTTTCCTCCGGTTGCGGGACCGATCAGATAATCATGCAAAATTCCTCCCTCTGTAGAAAACAAATGTACCTCAGACGCAGTATTGTCAACATTCTGCGGCCAGCGAAGCACAACAAAGTTCTCCTTGATCTTTGCAGTCCCTGTGCTCATGGGAAGAATGACTTGATCTTTCCATTTGCAGCCTTCCCCTCTTTGCCATACCTTCTCCAGCACCTTACTGCCATCATGGGCATAGATTCGGAGATGCCACCGGTCGGCGCAATATCCGAGTCGAACCTTGCGGCCGAAGGACTGGTTAAAATAAGAGTAATTATCTTTCAGCCTATGTTAGCTCCTATTTCTTGTAGGCTTGGGCTGCATTGGTCACGTACTACACGTCCACGAATCTCCATTAGCCTGATGCATACACTGCTGGACCTTTCTCGCTGTGGACTGGCTATACATCCAGCGCTTTACACCGTACCCTGAGTCGGCTGCGCATGCGATACTAGTGCCGCTCAGACCCTTGAGGTGTTCAATGCCAGTCGGACTGTACTCATTCCAGTCACCCTTCTCTGGCGCAAACTTCAACTCCCGTATGCGGTTGTTTTCATCCTGAAAATATATATAGATTCCCATACTCCTCAGGGACTCCCAGGTCACCACGGCCGCGAGGTTGGAATGGCTTCGTGTGGGGATTGCCCACTCGGTAAGTAATCCGTCGTTCCATGTTTCCCCACTATCTGTTGTAATTCTCTACACAGGCTCCATATTACACCTCTAGCATGCAGCTGACATATTACTTAAGAGTTCTGGGATTCCAAGTTCCCACCATTCTTAAGTAATGTACACGCAGTGGCAATCCCACCCACGCCAGATAACAGTGGTCTTGGCACTCATTG
>Ga0307511_10005764_pt1 | contig 12529 bp, 16 predicted proteins | sample 13_EM_MG_FD_200266 | JGI IMG/M metagenome (GOLD analysis project Ga0307511, IMG submission 200266) | Populus trichocarpa ectomycorrhiza microbial communities from riparian zone in the Pacific Northwest, United States - 13_EM | ecosystem: Host-associated > Plants > Roots > Unclassified | place...
TCAAGGTTTTCTGGTTCTGGCTGTTCGCTCTGGACTTGTGAACATCCCGCCACAGTCGTAGAGTCGTCTTCGGCGGAGTCATATGGACTTGGTTCCGTTCTGTGAGGCTGGTTCTCAACACCATTGTAATGCTTATCCTGGGTGTCGTAGAGCAGTTTTGATAATGTGCGTGGTGACACCGGATGATCGGCACAATGTGACGTCCTCGGTTCGAAGTGGTGGTGCCCGTCAAAAATTTGCAACGTACTGTGAGTGGAGAGGGTTTGGGGTCGTCGTGGCGCCGTCGTTTGAGGGATTACGAGGGGAGTACGTTCGTGTGGCTCACAAGGCGACGAGCGTCTGCAGATGTCGTGTGAATGTGTGGAATGTGAATGGAGAGAGGCTTCTAGGTTGTGCGCATGCCCGTGGTGGTGTTGATGCTCCGGATCCAGTCGCGAGACGTAGGAGGAGGAGATGTCTGTGGGGAAAGGTGAGCGGTGAACGAATCGAACAGGGTCGGTACGTACACTCGACGAAGAATATGGTCAGGAGGGAACCGAGTCTATAATCCGAGGTCAGCTGGTTCGTCCCATATTGCGCCAAACGCACCCACACTATGAGCCCAGTCCAATCCCCGATCTTGGATACCTCCCGGACGTGGTGGCTGTTGAGCGATTTGAAGGCATCCTGGAGAAGATGGACAAACGCCGTCGACAAGATAACGCCCGTTCCGAAGTGTTTCCCGATGAAGAACACAATGCGCGGTATCGAAACGCGGGTGGTGTGGGCGGAGATGTGGGGAAACGACACGGCTGTCCGATTCGCACGTTAACCCTGCCAAGCATGGAAGGAAGCCGGGAAGGTATGTGCGACATACCAAAGAGGGATACGACGAATATCATTGCCGTCGTCCCAGCTCGCTGGAGCGTCTCGGACTCTCTAGATGCGATACCGAACGTCGGGTCCATGGTGGTGGCTGGGGACTGGGAGGGGCTAGGTATTGGGTGTCGGAACGACAGTATTGGGAGTTCGCCACGGTGATTGGACTGGACCAGGCATGCACCCTCCCGGTCACGCGGCCACTAGCGCCCATTTAGGGTGGGTGTACGGAGATGCTCTTTGCTAGGTGCTCTTAGCTAATAGCTCACACAACTCTACGCCTTGAGGAAAGTCCCTCCGGATGTCATAAAGGGCTATCCGCCTCTAAAAATTGACCGAGCTTCGTGTTACACCAGGATAAAATAGCACTAAGCGAACCCGTTCAGCCTGTTCGCCGCCTTCGTTGCCTCACCGATGTTCACCCAATCCAGGAGAAGAAAGTTCGGGGCCCGCCCGCCCGCGAACCGGGTGCAACCATATGAATTGGCAAGAATCCTTCAAGAAGCGAACGGTGAATACCAAATCACACAGATAATAGCACTCCACTTACGATCCAGCAGAGTTGGTCGTTTTCGCCTTACCATAATCTGGGACGATGACATCTTTGATCCCAAGCAACTTGTAGTTCAACGAGTGGTTGATCATATACATGTGGTCCGCATCGGAGAGAGGCCCCCCACTTCGGTCGACTTTACAGGGGAAAGACGAATCCAAAACGCCGAATGGTGTCTCCCAAACCTGCACGGGAACAGTTTATTGTGAAGGTCATTTACTGCGAAGCAACACTGACCATTTGAAATTCAGGAAGGATGTAATCCACCCCTCCACTGTCAGCTCCGCTGTCCATGAACACAACCACCCTCTTTCCGTTGTCGATCATCTGGCCCAAGGTGGGCCAGCCAGACTGCTTCATGGGTTTGGTAGCCGGAACGTAAGCCAATGGCGCGATCCCTGAATTAACGAACGCTGGATGCCAGACATCCTTGGGGGATTTGCCCTCCGGGTTTGTGAAAACGAAGGTCAGGACTTCGTTGGGGTGCGAGTCGAGCCACTTCTTGACATTCTTCAGGTAATCTGGCTCAAGAGGATAAGACTGTATTGGTCTCTCCCCGGTTCAGGATAGTCAATACCTTCCACCGTTCCGCCGTCGTACAGGACCTATATGATTGATTCAGGTCGATAGCGCCAAGGAAGCATCGATGGCCACGCACGCAAGCTATTTTATGAGTCAGGGCGAGCAGATGATCTTGGACACAAGATACTCACTAGTATGGCAGAAATGCAGCTTTCCTTGCCACATGTGGGATTGCGCCTGAAGCAACCTAACTCCCAGATTGAGTTGGTGGGTCACATCAACCTCCTGATTCCTGGACAGGTTCAAAACATTGGTGTCGACTGCGTAGCTGTCATGACTTCCGATAAACGTGATGTTGCCGTAGCTTCGGTTACAAAGTTCGGCACGGCCATTGCAAACGGTAGCACGCTTCTGTGTCAAGGGGAACGCGCTAGTGATGGAGGCGAGCAAGACCGCAAAGAAAGCTGCGAGCGTATGCATCGGTCCAGTGTGCGGGGAGGGAGCGGCTCAGTTTGCGTGGGCTGTATCCCGACTTAAATGGCCCAATCCAGAACGAATTTCTGCCGAGGCGTTGTAGCCTCAACCATGATGCGGCGCAGGCGAGCCACATGGACGCGAGGGCATTCTGCCATTGTGACTTCGCAGCCAACATTGATACCCGGGCATCGTCGGGTGTAAGTCAAGACCAGCAACATGATCGTTGATGCAATGTCTGAGGTCACTTCCCGATCAGTTCTGATCAGCCTTCACTTGAACATCAACGCGACGGACTGAGCCTATCTCCCGGTAAGTAGGGGCCCCAGTGGCTTCTCTGAAGCGAGGGTTCGTCAGGCTCATTCACCTCTAGGTGTTTCACTGTTCTGGATGTCGCGATGTCCCACCGTTCCGCTCAGCTCAGATCACGGTCGAACCCGCCACCGACCCATCGTAGCCAACTTCCGACACTGCATCACGGAACGCGTCCCGACGGTTATCGGAAAGATCCTGCACCCTCCCAAAGAATACCCACCCAAGGATATTCCGAGGCAGGAGAGCCCATCCGACAGTCAACGCATCTCAGCTATCCTACCCACGTCTTCTCGGATTCTGGTTCTTCAGACTCGGAAAGGATCTCACCCGAACAAACCAGGGCGCGGTCCGTCCTACAGCGGAGGCCTACTGGCAAGCGGAAAACTTCTACTCCTTCTGGAATGATCCCCGAGGCGTCTTCTGGATCAAGACACAGGAGAAGGGGCAGCGGCCCGGAAGACCTTGCCTTGCTTGAAACTCACATTCTGCCCTCGCTCAGTAAAACTGTCGACCGCATGACGAAGAATAAGGCCCCAGTGTCTTACCTAGCAACTCCAGATCTCAACGATAACAGTATGCTCCCAATACCAAAGTCTTCGCGATTGCCCAGCAAACTGCCGTCCGGCAAGCCACCATCACAGCCGAGTACCCCTAAACCGATACTTAAATCGTCTTTGAGGACACCCACCACCCCTACCATCGCACAGTTTACCCCGGCCAACAACTCCTTGCGCTCCGTAAAGGGTTTTACCCCTTCCCCGACACCACAGGACGATTTCAATGAGCATACTCCGACGTTTTCGCCCACATCACTTCTCTCCGAGAGACCTCCAGTCTACCTGAGCCCTCAGGGGCAGACTTCGGATATGTCTACCTCATATCATTCGACACCAAAGACGCCCTCACGGAGACCGACGATCTCCAAGCGTGCCTCTCCTCGCCCGTCACATGCGACTATGGATTACACCCCACGTCGCCCGAAGTCTCCAAATCACATCTTGGAGCGCAGCACAGAACAAGGCAGAGATGTGCTTTCGTCTCCCATCACTGCCGAGCGGGCCCCTTGGGATGAAGTTTTCTCTGAGGCCTTGCATCTCGGCAATCGTCTCAATACCGCCGCTACGAATCCGCGTCCCCAGAGATCCACTCCTCCACCTCGGAAAGAAGAATTCCACCACTCTGACAACCGGACTTCTGTGACTCGCCGAGGGACAACTGATGACCCACATGATCACCCTCCCGGCGACGACGACGCGACGCTCCAAAGAAAGCGGCGTGAAACACTACTTGCCATAGTCGAAGGTGTCAATTCTCAGTTTTACAGTGGGGCTCCTGCACGAGAGTCCAGCGAATACAGCGGATACGTTGGCGTGGCGATCGGATCTAGGGAATCGACGTTCTTTGAAGGGATGGCCGGCCTGCAACGCCCTCCTAGTGCTGAGCAACACCCGCAAGGCTTTAGTACAGATCGGAGAAGATCTTCGTCGTCTTCGGCGTCCAGGCAGGTCTACCCTGGAGGGGAGAGACAATCTTGGTACGAGGGGCACGTAGGCAACAACAACCCTCATACCAGTCGCGAAGTGGGTCACACACACCAAGAGCTGAGGAAGTATCATCCTGGCCACGACCCTGCGACCTCACCCAAACCGAATCTGGATGCTCAAACGTCGAGGCGATCTCCCGCCCGTAACTCTCCTGAACCCACCCGCGAGGTACAAGCCCCCTCGCCCCCCGACCATCCCTTTCAGTCTCAGAAGGAGCAGAAACGGCGAAGTATCTCGAATCCTCCGGTTGCCCGCCGCTCCCATACAGATCCGGCACAACATGTCAAGAAACGAGAGCCCGTGCATCTCTTACCCCGCACACGGTCTTCATTGTTCTTACCCACTCATGCGAGGCCCGGCAGACCCTCCTCAGGTGACGGGCTGGAATCTTTTGGATTACCGCCTTCGCTTTCGCACGTCTTTAGAGATGCAGCTGGGCACGCTGGTATCGCGCCTACCGAAAGTGGGAGATCTCTGGATGACCATGGGGAGAGCTGGAAGAGAGACTCGGATGGACGAAAGGGTCCCCAGGGATTCCTGAGTAGTGGGGCTGAGAGGTTATTCCAGGTGTTGGCTGATGAAGATGTTACCAAGAGGTCGAGTAGTTCCCCCCGTTCACCATACCATCTCCCGTCAAATCATCTCCAACCGGCGTCGTATGAGACCCCGACGCAGACCCGACGCGCTTCAATGCCAACGGTTCCTTCGGATTTTTCTATCGCATCGGCGTCAAGCGCCCCGTCCGTTTACGATGACCAAGTGGAAGAGTCCGAAGGAGGTAATAAGCGACCCCAAGAACCCGTGAATCCTCAGTCGTCCGCTTTCGATTTCCTCCCGAGCTGGAGGTCAACGATCCCACCGTCTATTTATGATTCCCTCACGCGTCTCTACGGCGAGACCGAAATGCAGCGCCAAGAAGTTATATTCAGGATCTGTAATACGGAAGCTTTGTTCGTCCAGCGACTTCGGACTGTGCTACGCCTTTTCATTCGGCCGCTCAGAGCTCAAGATACTTCGACGTGGATTTCCGGCGTGCCTGGGTCTATCGCGAGACTTTTCGATTGGTTCGAGGACATCATGAACCTCCACGTTGAACTCAACACAGAGCTGAGGAACGTTCGATCAGACCATCAGACGGTCGTGGAACGATTCTCAGGGATGCTCAGAAAGTTCGTGCCACGCTTCGAGGTCTACCAGCCCTACATGATCAGGGTGGAAGGGGTGCTGAGGCAGTTGAGAGGAGAGGGTGGCGACGACACGGACGGGAACTTGGTAAACTTTCGGGAGTTTGTAGGTATCCAAGAGCACGAAGAGGATTGCGAAGGGTGGTCGTTACAGAACCTCTTACTGGAACCCATCAATCGCCTGGAGAAGTGTACAGAGATGTTCCAGGTTGGTTGTTTCCCCTCGTATCGATGTTCTTGCTGAGCTTTCTGTTTGAAGACCTTGTTGGAAATGACATCAAAACAGCACGTGGACCGTTTACCGACCGTTTCTCTGGTGTCCTCAGTGAAAACGACGTTGCGCGTTATGCAAGAGGTGAAAACCCGGGAAGAAGAGTACAATATGGTTAAAGACTTGGTTTTGACTATCGAAGGACTTAGTTCCACATCCTCTCTGGCTAGACGAGAACGGCGGCTTCTCGTACGAGGGTCTTGTCGACTACTGGCTTCTAGGTCTCAGGCTCGTTCTCAGAGGAATTCCAACGGAAACAGGCATTCTCTCGTTCTTCTGGATGCCACCAACACCCGGGACACTACAAAGCGGTCTGAGAAGCGACGGTCCCTGCTTCCTGCGTCTTCACCTGATGTTAACCCCAACGCTTTTGCTCGATCAGCTTCTCCGAATAATACAACATCTGGCGGTTCTGAGTCTGGCTATGATCTGAATTTTTCACCTGCCGAGCTCTTTGTCTTCACGGATGTCGTGGTTGTGGCCACGCCAACAGGTAAGAACCGATGGAAGCTGGTAGAGAAAATCGGAACTGCACGAATCTTGCATGTGGCAGAGAGTACCGTCGCAGTCCAAGGTGAAACTGGACTTCATCCACGCTATTTAAAGCCCTTACACCGTTCCTCCAGGCCGTGAAGAACGTATCGTCGACCTTGATCTCGTTCCTGTTGACGATTTCCAGCTGGAAGGGACTCACATCGAGGAAGATACTTTGATGTCTACACCGGTCTCGAGCGTTCAAATATCTGTAGACCTGGAGCATCAAGGAGATGCAGACTGCCGAGAAAGGAGGAAGAAGTGGCTTGAATCTTTCGAAAAGTGCTGCCGCGCCACGACCCTATCCTTGGAATTCCCGCTTCGGTTCGATCTCCATCAGAATCTCGCCGGCTTTGGTGGAATAGAAAACTTCGACGCGGGCAAGTACCAAAAGGCTATGGGTGCTGGGCTTTCGTTTCCGAAGAGTCCTTCCACACAAATGCAGGCTTACAGTCGCCGTCAACGAAGGAGAAGTGATTTTGCACAGGCGGAGAGGGAAGAGAGAGATTGGTGGTCTTTCAGATTCAAGGAGGTGTTCTTGGAAATGCAACGAGACGAAAGATGATATTCCAGCACTTGTAAAGGCTATATATTCTTTCCGATATCCTAATCTCGCGAGATAGTCGCAAGAGCGCGTGAAGCAAAGAAGGGAAGAAACTGGAAGCGATGGCTCGGGGAGTGAAAAACCAAACCCTCAAGGAGAACTGGTCCTTGAACGCTTGGGGTAAGGAGCAGCGCGAGTCCCAAAATACTCTGTGGCCTGCCCCTTGACGCTCCTACTCCTTGTTACTCGTCGATCAGGAACCTCAGGGTCGACCGGAGGAGCTCCCTTACGTTTAGAGCGGCGAGGCGTCCTGCTACCTTCGCCGCCAGCACGGCGACGATCGTTGCGGTCTGGAGACATTGGGGAGCTTCGGGGTAGGGTTTGAACTGGTATAGTGGAAAATTCCGGCGTTTCACGAGGGGGTAATGGCGAGGATCGCAGAGGCCTGTGCTCTGGAATCTCGGAAGCTTCGGGGTTTGCCCTCCCGGCGAAAGGGGGTGTGACGTCCACAGTAATTATGGACAGCCGGGGGTAGGATTCATCGACCTGCGACATAGTTGCCCATGGTGTCGCGGCGGGACGGAGGAAGGGTCTCATGCCTCCGCGGGTTCCGGGAGACGTACCTTCCTCGTCGACCAGCTCTGCGAGGGGTACACTGTGACGAGCCGGTGTCCGGTGGGGGGTAGCCTCGATAGGAGGGAGTGGGATGGAGGAAAAGGGCCACCTCTGCGTGGGAGGAGGGGTGTAGCGGAAAGGGAGTGATGGCTCCAGTGGGACGGCTGGAGTGTGTGTCGTGTTAATCGTGAGGCGGGGTGGTCCCTGGGTGGTTGGTTCGGTATCGGCGGGAGGACTGTCAATAAACACACTCCATCTGTCATAACGAGGTTCAGCAAGAGCCAACAGTGCGTCGGCTGCTGATTCCTCCTGCTTCATATCCACGTCGGCATGAGTGGCGGACGGCAGTGCGGGAGAGACGGGGCGATGAGTTTCTAATGTTATGACCATTAGTGGACACGACGGGCGGGGGAGGGGGGGAGGACATACCGGCGATAATGGGGGTAGGAGTAAACGAGGGAGGGGGTGGAACGAAGGGGAGAGGGGAGCTAGAAGGAACGGTTAGCATAGAAGCGGTGGGTTGGAAAAGGGAAGGCAATACGGGGGAGGGACGGGTGCCTGACTGAAGACCTGCAGATGGGCCAAGCAGGTCCGCGCGTTTGAAAGCGCAAGGGAGAGCGGCGCACAGACCCTTGCGCCACTCACAAGGAAATCGCTTTGAGTAATCTTTTGCAACTCGTTGGAGAAGCGAAGGATTTGCGATGCCAACCCAGAGAGTTCTTCGAGCTGGGAAGCGAGCTCAGAAGAGGCAGGGGTGGTGACCGGCTGGGACATGTCCTCTACGGAGACGGTAGAGGGGAGACTGGGAGGCAGCTCGGTGAGGGAACTCATCGATTAGACCTGGTTTTTTATAGAAGGGGGGCTGGACATGCATCGTGGCACTGCACTGGCGACCAGACGTGAGTGCACAGACCGTAAAACGTGCAGGGGGCAAGGCGTAAGGATGGTCACTTGACAAAGGCACCGCCCCGTTCTCAGATGGGCTGAGGATTCTCCTGCAACGAATTCAGCAGCCAGGTTGACTTCAGGATAGCTACCCCCTTCAACAACCCATCGCACAACAACCAGGCCATTGTGCCCAGCGGACGTTGAGCGCTGAGGTCCCGGTGTGGGTCTATGCGACTTCCGGGATAATGAAGGTGTCGACGTTCTGGTAGTGATCGAGACGTGTGCATAATGGCAAGTTGCATCCGCTCCATCTTCGAAGCCTTGGGCAGAGCACACCAAACACGCTATGACACCACACGATAACCATTCATCGTACGGACCCCTCCAGTCGCGAGTGTTTCCAAGGATCCATACGCGGTCGCAAGATTCGGATGGCGCTTGATTCGCCTCCGTTCTCACGACAGTGACTTATGCTGATGGACAGCCTCAGAGCTACGCTAGAAACCGAATATTGCCACCGCCTAGCTGTTCACCGGTTTTCCACCCTCTTCTGACCTTCGGGGTCCCACCATGGCTTCCAAGCAGGCGGGATGGAGGATATACAAACAGTGAGCACTCTATATGCTGGGCGCCTTTCGAGACACTCACGGCGAGTTCCTAGGCAGATGGGTCTACTTGACCATGGGGACGCGTTATGGTACGCTTTCCCCTCTTCCAACGCCCTTCATTTCTTTGTAACGACAAATACTTCAGGGAACCAGCGCCGATTTACAGCTATAAACGCGTCAAGCTCGGCGATGTGGGATACATCCGTCGCGGTCGCTTCCATTTGTTATTCTCCGCAGGCTCTCCATTAGGGTCGCGTGAACCTGGCGTTGACGTTCCCCTCACTTTCGAACCATTGGATGTCGGACCTGTTATATTCAGTCAACCCCGGTTACCTGGTTACCTTTCTACGAACACCGTTAAGGAAACCGGGGCTGGCCTTGGCGCCTCAGTTTGCGCGGCTCCGTAAGACGCATCAACCACTTTGCTCCCACCCCGTTTCTCATTGTCACCACAGATTCCTGGAGCCCGGGGTCAGTTTCTCCTTTGAACTCACCGAGAAACAAGGAGCGGCCCTGGTCACAAAGTACCGCACTTATCGGGAAGACATCGAACTTGAATCCGCCTTTGAGGAATACACGAAGCGCCATTATGATTCCTGGGTAACCTTCGCCCGCAACGCACGACATGGCAACGATATCAAACCCGTCCTCGTCACTGGGGTCGACATGACAAGGGATTTCGCAATGATAGCGTATTCCAACAACAGCGCCCAGCTTTCATCCGAATTCAGCACTTCAGTCCCCCTCTTGGCCTCCGCTTCTGCGTCTGCTTGGGGGATATGGCATACCCAAGGGTTGGTTCACACTAACTGTGGCCCTCAACTGTGTAGTCCTCCATCCTCTCCCGACGAGCTGGATATATATCCCTCGGGTAATATCCGGATTGATGTCACTCCAAACGAGTACAATCAATGCGTGTTTATCCGATATTATACTATGCGCAGGAGGGCGTTGATGTTTCCCAGAGTCATAAAGGCGGGGGCTGGTCCGCACGATCTCGGCTCAGGGAATAACCACGACGAGACTTTCCCAGAACTGACGGTACAATTGAATATGGATTCCGACACTGGGTCCGATAGTAGTGGAGATTCCACGACAGAGTATTCCAGCTCAATCACCAGTTGTGACTCCGGGCTCGAGCTCTTCCATAACGTCTCATCGGTGCGCCAGTTTCCCTCCCCTCGGTTGTCGGTTCTTACTTCTCCGTTTAGGAGGAAGAAGACACCTTCGATGTTGTTGCGAAATGGGTCTTCCAGGTAAGCCTTTCCTGCTCACGCCTTTTGAGCTCCGGGAACGCTAAACATCCACATTGGTAGAACTCCGAAGCGGAAGCTATCTTGATCCACCATAACGACGTTGCCAGGTTGCGAGAGGTATGACCCACGATTACCTCACAGAAAACCAGGCACTCATCCACAAACAGAGGATACCTGGAACCGACATATCGGAATTCCTTTCTGTGCGCCAGCCAGCTGTCATGGTGGATGGCACTGGAGGTGAGATTCACCATTTTCCCACTGCCAAAATAATTCTCATCGGTTCTGGTAGTGGGGAAGCTCGTGCACCGAAGCCATCAGCAACCGGCGGCAACCTTCTCCAGGACTATTAATCCCTCCCATATCGTCCCCTCCCGTCGTGCACCTGATCTCCTTATTGGTCAATCCTCCGTTTTCTCGATTCGCCTAAATAGGGAGGATTCGTGGACCCTTAGCAGGGGACTGCTTCTGGTGCGACTCATTCGTTGGTTCCACATCTCTTTATCCTGATGGATTTTGAACAGATCTTGGCAACCTACGAGAAGAGCGTTAAGATGTTCCACATGGACACACCCAACACCGGACATGTGTTGAGCCACCTCTCTCACGTACCGATTGCAGGATTTATGTCCACCGGCGTTGCTGGCACGACCGGCATGTTCATGGGACGCTCCATAAGTACGCCGGCATCCGTTTCTTTGTCGCAACCAGCAACACTAACCACATCCCCGACAGAATCGCCAATAACGTTGTCACTCTTGGCGCCACTTAGCCTAGTACCCTCGTCCTGGCAGTTTGATCTGGCACTGGGGTTCCTGCGAGGGGAGGTTCCCGAAGAAACCTTACTCGTCGTCCTGGCCAAGGAGTATCTAGGCGATAGACACGCTGATCGTCCCTCTGGGGTGAGAGTTTCCCCAATTTTGCCGTTCAGCGGAGGCTCACAACCAGACAGAAATCCCTCGAGTGGAGTGATGTTTTCCCCCCAGTCAAGCACACCGGGGGGTGCAGAAAGCATGATGCGGTGAAAAGGCATAGCCTGCCCCAACCTCGGGAGGTGGAACGGCTGAGTGGGCTGGTATCCAGACCACAAAGCTTTTGGTCCAAACCACAACAAAGCACCCGGGAAGAGTTCGAAACTGCACTAAGAGGCTGGTCCGAAGCACTTCCGACAATTGCGGACCCGGATGCAAATTCCATAGGGGGGAATGACTGGAGACACAGTGCCCAGTCGGCGACCTCTAGTGGTGGCGCTGGGAGTACCAGTCTCCATGAACCCCGCTCTCGACCGAATACCTGGTACCCCAGCGATCGTTCCAGTCTCAACAGCGATTTTTCGTCATCGTCCATTTTCACCAGGTTTAGTGGCACGACAACGTCAACTTCGCTCACGGCCCTGCCTTCGGGCGTGGTCAGCAAGCGGTCTAGCCAAGGTAGTGTGCTGCAGAGGGAGAAACGGTTTTCAAAGTTCCAAGGTGAGTTGCGTGCGATTCGTTGTCAAATGGGAGTTCTGAATCGCCTTGCCTGTACCAGTAATGGACGGGACGCCCGAGGAGATGGACGATGAGCTGTCTCAGCCCGGAACGCCAGGGATCCCCCCAACCCCTACGCTGGGAGGTAGCTCCTGGCGTTCGCAGGATTCTGGAACCCTTCCTAACGACACCAGACCGACCCACGCGACGGAACACGGCATGCTACCCCCTCCCCCCAAACTCCACGGGCGCAAATACGCAGCTTCTCTGACCTCCCTCCTCTGGAGGAGGGAATCTTCTGACGAGACGCGTTCCATGGGTGTTGCCTCCGGGTCCGATATCTCGAGTCCAGGTCGAAGGGTTCGTTTCAAGCGGTTCGTTAAGGGCCTGTTTGGGGTTTAATCTACGGATGGGTTGATTTCTGGTCGTCACTTCGAAACTTCAATAGTCCGCCACCCCGTAGTTACCCATACCCTCAGTTTATGTATATACCACGGACATTTACTTCATTGGCCTGCCCGATATATTGGACGTTTTCAGGTGTCTGCATCCAAGATCTATTACGCTAGGAATTATGTACAACAAGCTGACACAAGATATACGGCACCCAATGGAAAACAGCGGACGAGCAACGAAACAGCAATGTGATACAGAAGGGGGGGATATCAGACAAGATTGGGAAGTCGGAAGATCTGACCGATGACGCGTTGCACCTCCTCTGTAGAACGATTAGCAGTTGGAGACGCGCTTCCATCTCCCCGCCTTATCATTTCACGTGCGGTGGAGATCATCAACCACGTTTCCAATCCTAGTTCCTCTGCCTCGGTCATAGTGAGGGGTTCATCTCTCATACAGAGGTCCATGTAAGATTGGAAGAGTAGATCTCGGTTGACC
>Ga0307511_10005765_pt1 | contig 12528 bp, 13 predicted proteins | sample 13_EM_MG_FD_200266 | JGI IMG/M metagenome (GOLD analysis project Ga0307511, IMG submission 200266) | Populus trichocarpa ectomycorrhiza microbial communities from riparian zone in the Pacific Northwest, United States - 13_EM | ecosystem: Host-associated > Plants > Roots > Unclassified | place...
TTACATGTGATTCTTCCAACATTATTAACCCAGCAGGTTCGCATAACTTAGTAAGAGATTACATAGTAGATGTTGGTTCAGGGTAAGTTGTGAGGTGGTGATAGATCAGCATACTGAGAATATCACTTCCTTACAGCTTGTCTGAACTCTGTCTGAAGTAATCTAATCTAAGAATCCTCCTTCAGAAGAGCGGAACAGCTCAGTACTTATACTAGCCCCCAAGCCTTCTGAAGTCAGAAAAACCTGTTTTCCGGCCTTTCCTGAAACCCTGATTGCTGGCCGTTCCAGAAAGCACTCCTCCATGACCATAAATACAGGTGTCGGAGGTCAGGCGTCCAATACCCAGAAATAAAGGTGTAGATGCGTAATGCATCATTATAAAGCAAAAGTACATAAGCACCGGATACCCTTAAAGCAATAGCATATAAGGTACTATGCTCGAGCTATCTGGTAAACATGATAGGTGCTAGAAAATACGCACTAAGACAATTATAAGAAACGGTGTTCCGTTACACTTCCTCACTTAAAAGGATTTCCTACTCTAGTTGTCTTGCACAAGCTGGAGGTAGTCCGAAATAACAAGTGCAAGCATGACAGTTATGAGAGTAGCAATCTTCGCAATAAATAGTAGGAGACCAATGTAACTTCCAAATCATCCATAGTAAACATTCATGACATAAGAATCAATGAAAACATCTGATCGATACCTTGTTTCCCATACCTTCTACCATTATTAATTGAGAACGACAATTAAGACAACAAGAAGGAACACGGGATTGCCAGGTGAATTCAACCAGCATGAATCAGTACTTTGGGAAAACATTAAAGATATCTCCTGCAAGGTTGGTAGGAGCGGAGGTTAGGTCTTTATCGTCAGTACTGAGGGCTAGAACTATGTCTCATTCCGTGTGAACAATTGACATGGGGGTATCTCGAGTATGACACTTCTTGTGTTTCTTGGAGGCCCTTCGTGGCTGGAAGGTGTTGGAATAATTTCCGCTTGTCCAAAAGTCTGGACCGATTTCAAGACTGATGTCTGCAAAGATGTTCCACTCATCGTCATCACTTTCATACCCTTTCCAACGTACCAGGTATTGCGTTTTGCCTGTTCGAGCCGCAGTACGAAATTCGAATATTCGTTCCACTTCCCATCTGCCTTCCCGTACTTCACCAGGTTGTTCATGGTGAAAACCGGGGAAGTTCTTCGCATTGTTTACGACGTAAGCTTTGATCTTATTGATGTGGCAGGTATTGTGAATAAGAGAAAGTCGCCTATCTGTTGACAGGTCGAGTGTATAGTTGTTCCACTTCTTGTTGACGTGTCGAATGCGGAACGGTCCGACCCAACTAAGCTTGAGTTTCCTAGTTGTGTTCAAGAGGTTGACATTCTCCGTTGAGAGAAGAAGCTTTTGCCAGCTGAAAGAAGTGGTGGAAAAGACCCCTTCTTGTTGGCTTATCTTTCCTGCTTGACTTTGGAAGAGTATAGGAACGTGAGGCCTCAAGGTGACGTTCCTCAGTAAGGGTATAAGGACTGATCGGGTAGGGGAAGGAAGAAAGACCTAGCTTTTCCTCAAAGCCTAAAAGTTAAAATTATGGACTCTGTTGTTTTGCGATGTTATCTCAGGAGTTCAGGTTTAGCTGGATCTCGGAGACTTTGTTGAGCCATTCGTTTCCTTCGACCGTGCATGCTCGTGCAGCTTGGAGAATTGCCTTGTTAGCAACTTTGGAATGACCGTCCTTCTGAGGGTGGTATGCAGTAGACAGTTCCAACTTGATTCCCTTTCTTGCTGCCCAATCCTTGAAATTGTCTGACATAAAGAGAGTGTCTCAATTAAAAACAATATACTACAGATAACCAATAACAAGAGCAATGTGCATATCAAAGGTATCAGTGCACTTCTCCGCAGTAAGGTTATCAGAAACTGAAATGAGAAACATAAATCCTGATTGTCTACACACAATCGTCCAAAGTCTCGAAAAGCAAATTAGATGATCATCTTCTAAAGGAATGTTTGGGTATAAGGTAGAACAATAAGTGAAAACAGGACACATTTTAAGAAAATCCATTGTGCTATCTGTCCAGGCTCTTGCAGAAACATGTAACATAGTTACTTGTCCTAGTGGTGGCTTGTTGCTATACTTCGTCCGTTGACAGGTATCGCTACTCGTTACGTATTCCTTAACGAGCCTTCAAAATGGCGTTCAAGTCGAACATGCTTGGCAGAACCAGCCTCTATTCTCCTTTCTCTTTCTTGTTGTACCAAAACCCGTTGTCATTGCTTACTCCTTTGTTCCCTTCTGGAGCATTGTAGAGCTAGCTCCACATGGGGCATATCCTGATACATGCAACGTAGGCATCCCTCATTTTATCATCTTTTTCAACGTAGCTAATGAGGTAGAAGTCAGGGTCATGTTTTGGGCCATCTTCGAGATCGAGGTATATCTTTCCCACATTGGTTGCTGGCACAATTCTATACATGAGGTCTGTGTCTGCCTTGCCATTTGCCTTGTATGTTGATGCATAGTTCCCCTCGCCTTTGTAGAAGTTGCAGCGACGAGTGGCAGTAGTTGCAGGAGGAATTGACGTCTTTGCCTGTGTTTGTAGATCGTGAACGAGGTTGTTCACCTCCCTGGATGTGTGTTGTTGTGGGTGCTTAAATCTCACTCCTGGCACCAATCTCATAGGATTAGTGGGGGATGGGAGGCTGTTATGACCTTGATTAGATCCGCGAACTTCTCCAGAAGCTGTATTGCGTTTTGTTCTGGTGGTGACTGCAGTAGAGAGGAATGAGCTTCATTCCTCATCTGGTACGTTCTTGTGGTTGTAGTCCCATGGGTTATTTGGTTCGGTTCGCAGACCCCATGATTTGTAGCGGGCAATAGGAGCGTTCCTGATTGCTCATTCTTCCGCAGACCACATGTAGGTGCGGTTAGATACTACTTTAATGTTAAGCTCAAGAATATCAATCTCGGGAGTCTAAGAGGAGGGGGTGTTGTTAGGAGGGAGCGTTGTAGCTTTCAATTTCCATGAGTCTCACTGACTCGACTGGAATCCCTTCTCCTTCTAATAAACTGCCTCCTCTACAGTGCAGTTTAAACATCCATGTCCGTAGCTTCCGTAAATTGAGTATCTAGAGGTGGGAAAATAGTGATTCCCGTTTTGGTGCGAAGTTACATGCAAGGGGCAGTAGTAGTTGTGACAGTCGGTATTATGTTGCTATCGATGCTGCTCGTGGTGTTCCTAGGCATCATCTACAGGAGTGCTGATGTAATGATAACCATTTAATTGATCATGTTCAACAACGTGGGGGTGAGGATTGAACTCATACCTATCCAAGATTTCTTCGGGAATGGTAGAGAGGGTGTCCTCATCTGATAGCATTTCTTCCTCCTTGAAGTTGTCATAGTCTTCGTAGTCTCTGTCGTTCTCGTCTTCGAGATAGGCACACGAGGGGTGGTGTTCAAGACTTTAGTTCCGGCCTGCACACTTATTGTGGTCGCAGTCGGTGTGCTTGAAGTTGATACAGCCGCACAAAACAATTTTGATTTCTTCGGGAAGAGAAGAGATAGATAGGTGATTGGTAGAAATGGAAGTGGCCTGATGTTCGGTATTGTTTTCTGTGGGATCGAAGCTCTGTGAAATGAAGTCTTGTTCCTTGGTGGGATCCGGGGAGCATATATGGTACCTTGAGAGACCGTCTGCCAACAAGTTTTCTTTCCCAGCCGTATGTTCGATGACCAAGTGGAATTCTCGTATGTAAGCTTGTCAACTAGCTAGCTTTTGAGATGTTTGTCGTGGCCGGAGGAATGAAAGTAGTGGTTAGTCATCCATGAGAACCCTTTAAGACCCTAGTTTTCTAGAATATGTTTTGTCTACATGTGTTTTATCTATGGCGGTTTTGGTGGATTTTCTTGGGTTATATCAAGGCACGTTATTGGCCTGGCTTGGCAGCTACTCTTTTGGACATGTTTGGATTAGGAAGGATTATAGTGCGATAAGTCTTGTTGTTTTTTCCTTAGTTTTCTCGTCATATTTCCATATTATTACCTGTCATATTCCTGTATCAATCTGCGTTAGTATGTCAGCTTGCTGCATGCCATCTCCTGCTATGCCTGCCTAATTGGGGAGTAGGTTATTCTGTTTTCTTGTTGGTTGTTTATCTTGTAGGCAGCCTTGTTTCTGTTACTTTGTTAGGCATCACCATGACACCTGACGTGTGTATAATGAGCCATCATGTATTCATTCTGATCTGGCATCATAATGAGTCTTTCCTGTTACCTAGCATGAGTCCAAGTAAACTCATTGCCTTAGGAACTCAGTATCTATTAAACATCTGAATTCCACGTCCTTAGATAGGACAGTTCAAGTTCAGTACAGCTTATTCTAGCTACCTCAGAAATGCACAAGCTACACTGGTAATATTCTTGTCCACTTGCACCTCATGATCCCCAACGAACCACACCCTCAACAATCTCTTATCCACCTACCCTAATCCTGTATAGGACATAGTGGGCGTGCGCAAGACCCCATAACCATGTTGGTAGAGCCGAGTTCTTTACAGAACGCCTGTACTAAGTTGGCCCACACTAACAAACCGTGAACTTGAGGTCTCGGAGTTGAGCCACAAAAAACTTAAAGGAGTCAACAAGAGCAAGTAATTCCTTTTGGTAGGTAGGGTACTTCAGCTGTGCGGGGCTGAATGTCCGAGAGTGAGATCAACAGGGTCGAATAGATCCGAGTTCTCCTTGGCAATCCATGATCCTAGTTCAATATCACTAGCATCGTATACCAGGTATTTTGGTTTATCTGAGAAGTGGTCCTAAGGTTTGTGAATCTGCGGAGAATGCACAAGTTCCTTGATTTTCTCGAGTGCTGTGGTATGGGTGTCCGTCCATCTCCATGGTGGATTTTCGCCTCGCAGTTCTGATAGGGTGCTTGACCAGGATGCTGATTCTGGACAAAACTTGCTTAGGAATGTACCAACACCAAGTATACCTCGTAATTACCTGCGGTTGCTGGGAACCTTGAAGTCCCATACTTTCTTGTGCTCCTTAGAATCCATATGTAACCCATCCGGAGTTAATATGTGTCCTAAAATATCTAGACGTTTGGTGAAGAACTGGCACTTGCTAGCCCACAACCAAGACTTCTCGTCTAGGAGCCGTTATAAAACCTTAAATAAGGTAGCTACATGTTCGTCGTAGGTACCAGAAAAGATAATAATATCGTCGATGTAAATGACAAGGTCCTAGAAGACCATGTCCTTAAAGATTTCGTTTATAGGTTATACTATAGTAGCAGGAGCATTGCGATCGCCTTGTTGCATGATACGACTGCGGTAATATCCCAAGTGTGTGAGGAAGGTGGAGTGTTGTTCCGAGTCTCCTTCGATTCTGATATTGTGGTACCCATCTGCTAGATCAATCTTGCTCCAATATTTCCGATCAGCGACTAGCTCCATGAGTTCCTCGACACTTGGTAGGGGTATGTGGTTGGGATCAACTGCATCAATCCGATCCCTAGTGTCTAAGATATGCCGTGGTTGGGTGGGATCATCTCATTTGGCTTGTATGAACAGAACCACCACATTGGTGTCATGTTCTGCACGATATATCCGGCCTGAGGGTTCTTCCTCAAGGAGCTGTCTAGTGACCTCTGCATAAAATTTGGAGGGTGAGGGTCGCCATTGTGGTACCCATGTAGAGCCAGGTTTTGGGCAGATTCGGTGGTTTATAGTTCTGAGGAGTGGCAACTCGTTGGGTATGGTTGCCGGAAATAGCTGGTCGAACTCAAGAAGGGGTTGAATTCCCGACTTTCTCTGAGATTCATAGCTGAGACTATGAATTCGAAGAGTGGTAGAAGATAGTCTGATACTTCGTCTTCTATGGTGAGTACAGCAGATGTGACTTGTCCCGTAGCAAGCCCTGCTTTCCTCCACTCCTTAAGTGCAAAGCATGCCATTCCTTCAAGTTGGATGGTAACTGGCTTTGGTCCTGCTGGGATTAAGGCGTTCAGTGCTGTAAGCGCTGGCTTGCCTAGGATATTATCTCAGCCTGCAAGATGCGCTACATAGAGCTTTCTTGTTTCCGTATATCCTGAATAGTCCATTTGGGCATCAATTCCTTTTCAATCACACCGTTCGATCCCTTGATTACGGTGTTAAGTGACTTCTTGTCGATTCCATGGGTGGGTAAGCCGTATGGGTCCACGAATTGTGCGTTGGTGAGATGTCCGCTGGTAGTCTGTAAATCCACAAGGGCTAATGTAGGGTGGGCGCTAACCTTGACCTGAACCCTGCGGTAGGCTAATTCCTTGGTAGACTGGGATTTTGCCTTGGTTTTACTCTTGTAGTTATTCTTGGCGATAACTGGTTTGTTAGTGTATTGCAGGGATAGAGCTGGTGCGGCGGTCCGCATTCGTTGTTTGGATATTCGCTTCTTCCATTCCTTGAAAGTGTGACTAGGTGCACGGCACCATAGGTACTTCCGATCCCTGATCAACTTCATCTCGTCTTGTGATGTTAACGTCTTGTAAACCACTTCCCAGTGGGGGTACTTGGTCGTAGGTGTTTTCGTAGCAGGGATCCTTCCGGCATTAGGACTTGTTTTCTTGCTGTCTGTCTAAAGATCCCTACGATGATTGCGACTGGGATTCGGAGCTGGTTGGGTAGTTGGCTGTCGTACACGTTTGGATGTAGCTGAGATACGCCCATGTTTTCGTGCAGCGCCGTATGATTCTGCCTTCTTGACCAGGTCGTTGAAAGTCCAAGAATCAAGTATTTGCGGAACCAGGGTGGTTTCTATATACTGAGGTAGGTAGTTCAGTAATTTCCTGCGTTTGACTTCTTCCGAGATGCATTGCTTTCCATCCTTGTCGATAAGCTTAATCTGAAGCTCTCCCAACTAATTGGCAAAGGTTTTGATACCCATGTGTCGTCCATCATTATTGGGTGAGGCGGCTTCCCATTCTTTCCATAGGAGGTCATTGCTAGTGGAGTAAATAAGGAATTCCCTCAGTAGCAGCATGAAGCTGAAAAAGGACACCTTGTCTTTTTCCTTGATGAGGTGATAGTTGTAAGTAGTGAGTAAGCTGCCTTGCAGTTTGAATCCAATAAAGTTCAACACTTCTATTGAGTCCAATCTTATACCTTTCATACTTAACTATCACTGTATCGCATTGACCTAAGCGTCAAGATAATGTGAGTCTCGCCATTGCTTATCTCCGCTGTTGGGATTTTCTGGAGCATCAATCTTGATACCTTTCATCTGTTTGGACATTTTAGATAACGTTTCAGGTGTTACGATTCCTCTTGTCATTTCCCATTATGGTTGTTTTAGCGTCTTACCACGATCTGTCTGTTTCTTGATCTTCTTGATCTTTTTTTGTTTACGTATACTTCTTTGCTGCGGATTGATGAGTCGCTACTAGAGGTGCCACTGTTACAGCTACTATCGTATCCATCGTCATCTCCTCCACCTGATGTTGTGCGCCATCCTAAGGGAGGTGTTTGGCACCCATCGTCTTCTCCATTATTTGGGTTGCCAGTATCTGAGGTCTGTTCCATGATGTGATCTTCTGGCACAATGCCAGTTTGAGATCCTGTGCTTACTTCTGGTGCGGAACGTTGTCTGGTTGGCATCTCAGGAAGATCCCTTCTATCTTGTTCTTTAGGTCTTTGGGCTATAGGTGGGTCCTCAAATTACCCTGGCATGACCGTTAACAGAAGGTGCTGACCACATAGCATGAAGGACATAGTATAATCCCAATCTCTCCGAACCCAGTGAGTTTCTGTGAGTTGTGGAATCTTGGGGCATTTGAGGGATTCCCCAAGAACTGTGGTAAGGTCCAAGTCCTTACTTTCAAATGGAATAGTGGTGTTCCAAAGATAGTGTTTGGTTGTTGCTTCGAGAAGAAATTGGATGTCTTTTGGATGAAAGCATTGAAGATATACACGCATTTGTGTAAAGGCGAGGACATCATATATTTGTGGTTGTACTTTCTTTCAGTTTGCTTCTGTCATAGGAGGTGACTCCAATACCCATGTCGTGAGGGGAGAGTCTTCTTCGGGTGTCAGGACATTGACGGTGTAGATGGTTAGTGGAGGTGGTTTGACTTATTCCTCGCACGTTTCTGCTTCAGTAGTGTCTCTTTTCATTCGTGGTGTGTCAGAGATTAACTTCTTGATATCTTCGGGAATCATAGCTAATCTTCGTGACTTGTTGTAGGTGTACGGCTTGCCCGTGTTGGAGGCCATAATGTTGCTTACTCGCTTGGATATTACAGGTTATTTTTCCCCCTTATCCGTATGCTATAGGGACAAGTACGTCGCTCCAGATGTGAGGGATTTCTGATCGACTTCGGATGATCGTTGCTCGGCTGCCTGCTCGATATGTACCGAGGATAGTGGGAACGAGGAGACTACTGATTCTCTTTCGTCGTTTTCTTCCCCTCCTACAAAGGTAGGTACCTCTGAGCGTGTGTTATACCAACAACGCCTAAGATGCCCTTGCCGATGGAAGGTTCTGGAGATAGTGAGGGTGGCATCAAGAAGACCATGAGGTGGTCTCCTTTAATGGAAGGATTGAATAGCTTAAACTCCTCGAGTTTTGAGGTGATGCCAACTGATGGTAGTTCACTTGGGAAGGAAGGTAAATGTGCCTCGCCTGTGAGGGATCTGGGGTTGGATGGAACAGGAAGTACCTATGTAGTTCCTGCTATACATTCGTATGTTTCTTCTAATTGTAGGAAGAATGAGGGTGAGCCTTGGGATGGGGATCCCTATTTGTACGCTGCTATTATTCCTGGGACGTATAGTGCCGCGATGTCTTAAGCTCTCTGGTATAAGAAGATGAATGGAGATTGTAGTTGAGAGGAATGCAAGAGGTGGTGTCGATATTGGTGGGGTAAGGTGATGGAACGTGGGTGGAATTGTTTAATGGTGTATACCACTGCCTGTTAGAGCTGTCCTTTGTCTTGTACAAGGTCTTCTGTTGACTGCAGGTTGAGAATATCTCTGTCTCGGTGGTAGGTTCTTGTTGCTGGCTTTTCGTTGAATGTAATGTGTTTGTTGAATGTGTCGACGTCTGATATAGGTGATACCTGAAAAGGTATCATAAAGATACCAACGGGTAACCAGGCCGTGGTGGTAGTTTTAACAGTTAGATTATTCTGCCTGTTAAAAAAAATGTAATGGCCGATGGCAATAGTAGCACCGCGGGCCGTTTAACAGAGGCTATGCTATCACCGGAGTGATAGTGTATGTCTGTTATTGGTTCCGCTAACGGGAGGACTTAGGGGGTCTTTGAGAGCATACTGATTTCCCAAGCGGGAAGAGAATTAACAGTTGTAATCTCTCTGTATTGAAGCTATCTTAGGCTTGTTTGAACTCTGTCTGAAGTGATCTGATCTAAGAATCCTCCTTCAGAAGGGTGGAACGGCTCAGTACTTGTACTAGCTGCCAAGCATTCTTGTGTCTGAAAAACCTGTTTTCTGGCCTTTCCAGAAAACCTGCTTTCTGGCCATTCCAGAAAGCACTCCTCAATGACCATAAATACAGGTGTGGGAGGTCAGGCCTCCAGTACGCAGAAATACAGGTGTGGATGTATAATGCATCATTATAAAGGAAAAATAAATATGGACCGGATACCCTTAAGGCAATAGCACATAATGTACTATGCGCGAGCTATCTGGTAAACGTGATAAGTGTTAGGAAATGCGTAATAAGCCAATTATATGAAACGGTTGTCCGTTAGACACTATACCTCCCTACAAGGCAAGAAAGGAGTAAGCAAGGACAATGGGTAGTTGTAGAACAAGAATGAAAAAGAAGAATAGTAGCTAGTTCTACCAAGCATGTTAAACATCAACAGTAAGAATTACCTAGAAGCTTCAATTAACGAAGTTCATGATGCGATGGCATATGGCAGAGTTAAAATAAGGTGGAAATGGTTGTCTGATAAATTCATTTGCTAGCCGTTTTAAATGGTTGTTTAGGAATGCGTGGTATGTTGTCATAACCATCAATGAACAAAGTATAGTAACAAGCCACCACTAGGACATGTAATAATATTGCACGTTTCTGTAAGAGCTTGAATAGATATTACGATGGATTTTCTTAATATGTCTCTTATTTTCACTTATTTCTCTACCTTATATCCAAACATTCCTTTGCAAGATTATCATATATTTTGATTTTCGAGACTTTGAATGATTGTCTATAGACAATCAAGATTTATAATTCTCATTCCAGTTTCTAATAGCCTTACTGTAGAGAATTGCACTGATACCTTTAATACGCACATTGTTTCCTTTATTGGTTAACCCAATTATATTGTTTTTTACGAGATACTATCTTTATGTGAGACCATTTCAAGGACTAGGCAGCAAGAAAGGGAATCAAGTTAGAACCTTTCATTGCATACCACCCTTTAGATGGATAAACAGTTATAAATTGCCAACAAGGTAATCCTACAAGACATACAAGCACACAAGGTTGAAGAGAACGACTACTTGCATTAACTTTCTCAGATTCATGTAAAGCTAAATTCTTAAGACAGTACTGGGATATAATATTGTCTATTCTTCTAACACTTGGGCTTTGAAGACAAGCTAGAGCCTTCATCCTTCCCCTACCCGATTACTCCTTATACTTTTACAGAAGAATGTCATCTAGATACATCACGCAACCTTTATTTCTCTGAAGTCAAAGAGGAATAACAAGCTAACAAAAAGTGGTTGATTCTACTGCTTCTTTCAGCCAGCCAAAAGGTCCTTCTCTCTACCCAGAATGTCAACCTTCTAATTAAATAAAGGCAACTCAAGCCTAGATAGGTAGGACCATTTCGTATTCAATACGTCAACAAGAAGTGAAACAACTGTACACTTAATCTGTCAACAGACAGTGGACTTTCCCTTATTCAAAATACTTTCCATATAAGTAAGATCAAACCTTATGTCGAAAACAACCTGACCACCTTCTCAGGTCATAATGAGGAACACCCTGGCGAAGTAATTGAACGCAGATGGGAAGTCGAAATGTGACTCAAATACTGTACTACCTCGAGCACTGGCAAGAACCAATCTATGTAAGGTTGGAAGGGGTAGGAAATAATAACGATAAGTAGATCAACTTCGAAAACATCAGTCTTGAAATTATCCAAGACTTGTGGACAAGCAGAAACTATTCCAACACCTTCAAGCAAGGAAGATCTTGTAAGAAAAATAAAGAATATGATACTCGAGAAACACTTAAGTCAATTGGTTAAACTGAACGAGATTGAGTTCTTACTTTCAGTCCTGACGATCAAGACCTCACCTCTGCTGCTGCCAATATTGCAGAGGATATCTTTATTATTTTCCTAAACTATTAATTTCACCCTGGTTGAATTAATCCAGTAGTCCTGTGTTCTTTCCTGTTGTTTTAATTGTTGTTCTGAATTAACAATAGAGGAAGGCATAATAAACAATATATGTATCAGCTGTTTTCATTGTTCCTCATGTCATGAATATATGCCATAGATAATTTGGAAGAAAAATTGGTCTTCAACTGTTTATTGCGAAGAATGTGATTTTCATAACTGTTGTGCTTGCACTTGTTATTTCGGATTACCTTCAGCTTAGGTAAAACAACGAGAGTAGGAAATCCTTTTAAGTAGAGAAGTGTAAGGGATCACTATTTCTCGTAATTGTCTTAGTACATATTTTCAAGCAGCTATTATTTATACCAGATAGTTCAAGCAGAGTACCTTAAGTACTATCTGCCTTAAACGTATCTGGTCCTAATGTATATTCTTACATAGTGATGCAGTATAAATCCACACCTGTATTTGAGAGTACGGGAGGCCTGACCTCCCAGACCAGTATTTATAGTTACAGTGGAGTTCTTTCTGAAATAGTCATAAAGCAGATTTTAAGAAAAGGCCAGAAAACAGGTTTTTTACATATAAGAAGTCTTAGCAGCTTGTATAAGTACTGATTCATTCTGCCCTTCTGAAAGAGGATTCTCAGATCAAGTCACTTCAGATAGAGTTCATACAAGCTTTAGATGACTTTAATACATAGAGATTACACCTATTAATTCTCTTTTCGCTTGGAAAATCTGTATGCTCTCAAAGACCCTCTAAATTCTTAACTTAGTGGAACTAATAACAGATATACACTATAACTCCAGTATTAGGATAGACACTGTTAAATGGCCTGTGATGGTACTCTTGGCATCCTCCTTTTTAAGTGGCTGTCTTATGGTAACGTACTTTCGATAGGATTTCTCTTTCTAGTTCTACGTCCAGTAGAATATCTCCTGGTCACATACACTTGCTGGGCTGTCTTCGTGTAACCTAGATCCTATTAAATATCTCTGGACAAAATATTTCACATGGTTTCTCTTGCAGACAGACCGCGTATACAGGGAGGCTGCAACAGTATTCTCATTAATTATGAAAGTCGAGAAATAGGAGCTTCTGCAACTCGCAGGTTAGAATTGGAACTTCTACAGATCCACGGAGAAACTAGCTATAGGCGCAGGTAGC